>Ga0209318_1000056_pt1 | contig 148772 bp, 132 predicted proteins | sample RifGroE1_FD_183999 | JGI IMG/M metagenome (GOLD analysis project Ga0209318, IMG submission 183999) | Groundwater microbial communities from Rifle, Colorado, USA - Groundwater E1 (SPAdes) (version 2) | ecosystem: Environmental > Aquatic > Deep subsurface > Groundwater | place: Rifle, Colorado...
GCTTCGCAGGTGTTGCAGCGGATGCAGATTTCCGGGTCGATCAGGTGCTGCTTGATCACAGCCGCTTCGGCAGGCGCGTTCATGGGGTGTCTCCGGTGGTCTTTTTGGGAGTGTAGGTCTGAGTTCTGCTGGCGGTTCGAGGAAGTGTTTTTGGTTGTGGGTCTTGCTCTGGCCCCTGCCCTTGCCTTGGCGTGGCGCCGCGCGACACGGCGCGGCTGACTCCGTTCATGTCCCCCGCCGGCCTGCGGCCGGCTCCTCCTTTACTTCACTGCGCCAGCCACACCGCGTCGCGCTCCTTGGCGAAATTGCGCGGGATATCAGAGCCCCAACACTTCTCCGGAGCACGTGCCCCAACCGGGGATGCGGCGGAACCGGCTTTGCCGGGCCGCTCGCATCGTCCCCCCTGGGGGGAAGACGCGAAGCGGCGCAGGGGGGGTCAATTGAAGCGGACGTAGTCAAAGTCCACCGGCTGCCGGTTGATGCCCATCACCGGCGGCGCGATCCAGTTGGCGAACTTGCCGGGATCGACCACGCGGCCCATCAGGCTGGCCACGAAGGCGCGGTCGCCTTCGCTGGGCAGCCAGTTGTCGCGGTTGGCGGCCCATTCGGACTCGGAGATCACGCGGCCATCGGGTGCAACCTTCACACCCTTCAAGAGGCCGATGTTGCGGTGGAAGGCCTTGTGCGGCACGGTCAGGCGGAACGGGATGCCGGCCTTCTCGATGACCTTGTTCCAGCGCTCCACGCCACCGATGCTGTCCTTGATGTAGTCGTCGCGCAGCACTTCGTTGAGCGCGTTGAGCATCGGCACTTCTTTTTCCACCAGCTGGCCGTTCTGCACGTTGAGCACCTTGTAGAACTGGCCACGCAGCTGGTGGTCGTCGGTGCGTTTGCCTTCTTCGTAGCGGCCTTTGAGGCCGGTGCTGTAGAAGGTGGCGGCGTTGCTCGACTCGTCGGCGCCGAAGAGGTCGATGGTGACGCTGAAGTGGAAGTTCAGGTAGCGCTGGATGGTCGGCAGGTCGATCACGCCGGCGGCGCGCAGCTTGGCCGGGTCGTCGGTCTTGAGCTCGTTCATCACCTGGCAGGTGCGGTTGATCACGCGGCTCACACCGGACTCGCCCACGAACATGTGGTGCGCTTCTTCGGTGAGCATGAACTTGGTGGTGCGCGCCAGCGGGTCGAAGCTGGACTCGGCCAGGGCGCAGAGCTGGAACTTGCCGTCGCGGTCGGTGAAGTAGGTGAACATGAAGAAGCTCAGCCAGTCGGGCGTCTCTTCGTTGAAGGCTTCCAGGATGCGCGGGTTGTCGGCGTTGCCGCTGTTGCGTTCCAAGAGAGCTTCGCCTTCTTCGCGGCCGTCCTTGCCGAAGTACTTGTGCAGCAGGTAGACCATGGCCCAGAGGTGGCGGCCTTCTTCCACGTTGACCTGGAACAGGTTGCGCAGGTCGTACTGGCTCGGGCAGGTCAGGCCGAGGTGGCGCTGCTGCTCGACCGAGGCGGGCTCGGTGTCGCCCTGTGTCACGATGATGCGGCGCAGGTTGGCGCGGTATTCACCAGGGATGTCCTGCCAGGCGGCTTCGCCCTTGTGGTCACCGAAGTGGATCTTGCGGTCTTGTTCGGCCGGGTTGAGGAAGATGCCCCAGCGGTAGTCGGGCATCTTGACGTGGCCGAACTGCGCCCAGCCCTGCGGGTCCACGCTGATGGCCGTGCGCAGGTAGACGTCGAAGTTCTGCGAACCGTCCGGGCCCATGTCGTCCCACCACTTGAGGTAGTTGGGCTGCCACTGCTCCAGCGCGCGCTGCAGCGTGCGGTCTTCGCTCAGGTTGACGTTGTTGGGGATCTTGTCGCTGTAGTCGATGGTGGACATGTTGGTCTCCTGGGGTGTGTGCTTCAGACGCGGTTGAAATCAAACTGGGCTTTGTCGCCTTTGCCGTAGACCTTCAAGGCGCCTTTTTCGCCGACGGCGTTGGGGCGCTGGAAGATCCAGTTCTGCCAGGCCGTGAGGCGGCCGAAAACGCGGGTGGCCATGTTTTCCTTCTGCGCGAAACGCAGGTTGGCTTCCAGGCCGGTCAGGGCGTCGGGTGACATGGCGGCACGCTCTTCCAATGCCATGCGCACTTCGTCGGCCCAGTCGATGTCATCGGGCGCGGCGGTCACCAGACCCAGTGCCAGTGCGGCGTCGGCGTCGAGCGCTTTGCCGATGGCGCCGCGCGCGGCTTCCATCGGAGCCACCTCTTCGTAGAAGCGGCGCTGCAGGCGCGACTGGTCGTTCACCATCGGCAGGAAGCCGAAGTTGAATTCGCTCAGCTGCAGCTTGGGTGCTTTGTCGGCGTCGTCGGGCAGGGCCAGCATGTAGGCGCGGTCGGCGCAGAAGGCCAGCTCGGCCAGGGTGCCGGCGAAGCAGGAGCCGGCTTCGATCAGCGCGAACAGGCTGCGCGAGGACACGTCCAGGCGTGCGAAGGTGCGGCGCAGCGCGCCGATGGTCTCGCGCACGAACCAGTGGTCTTTGTGCGCCAGCATCAGGGCGTCGTTCTTCAGGACCGCTGCGGCATCGCCCTCGGTCTTGAGCACCCAGGTGCCGATGTCGAGTTCGTTGGTGCGCAGGTTGAGGATGGCGTCGTCGAGTTCGCGCGCCATCTGCAGCGGGTACCAGGCGGCACCCGCGGCTTCGATGCCGGCGATGTCGGTTGGCTGCGCGCCGCTCGGGGCCTTGAGGGTGAGGGTGGCGTTGCGTTTGGCGCGGTCGATGGCCACGTTGACGTAGGTGTAGGCGATGCCGTCATCGCTGTCCGTGCGTTCGATGCGCGGCAGGCTCACGCCCTTGGCGCCGGCCGGGCGGTCGCTCTGGGCGGCCAGTTTGGCGGCGCGCTCGCTCACGGCGGCGGCGAACTGCTGGGGCTTGGCCACGGCGTCGACCAGGCGCCAGTCCACGGCCTTGCTGCCGCGCACGCCTTCGCTGGTGGTGCAGAAGATGTCGGCCAGGTCGTGGCGCACGTGGCGCTTGTCGGTCACGCGGGTCAGGCCACCGGTGCCGGGCAAGACGCCGAGCAGCGGCACTTCGGGCAGGCTGACCGCGCTGGAGCGGTCGTCGACCAGCAGGATGTCGTCGCAGGCCAGGGCCAGCTCGTAGCCGCCACCGGCGCAGGCGCCGTTGAGAGCGGCCAGGAATTTGAGACCGGAATGTTTGCTGGTGTCTTCGATGCCGTTGCGGGTTTCGTTGGTGAACTTGCAGAAGTTCACTTTCCAGGCGTGGCTGGAGACACCGAGCATGAAGATGTTGGCGCCGGAGCAGAACACGCGGTCCTTGCCGCTGGTCACCACCACGGTGCGCACTTCGGGGTGCTCGAAGCGGATGCGGTTGAGCGCGTCGTGCAGTTCGATGTCCACGCCCAGGTCGTAGCTGTTGAGCTTGAGCTTGTAGCCGGGGCGGATGCCGCCGTCTTCGTCGATGTCGATGGACAGGGTGGCGATGGCGCCATCGAAGGCGAGTTTCCAGTGGCGGTATTCGCTGGGGGCGGTGCGGTAATCGACCATCTGAGCCTGGCGCGTGACGAAGGGATCGGGAGCGTTCATGGGACCATTCCTTGGTAAATGCAAGATGTTGCAAGCTGGGCTCGATGCATCATAGTGCACTATATTGCGCCAGGTCAAGCATTTTAATGCACCAACCACTCCATCAATCACGACATGAGCGCGACTCGCACCATCCAGAAATGCAACATACTGCTTGACAGATCACCACATTCCGATAATCTTGCCGAACTGCACAATAGTGCACACCTCATGAGCTACCCGGAGACTCCCGTGAACCCCGACGCATTCAAGACCCAGATGCAAGACGGGACAGGCCAGACCGTCGACCTGCTGCCCGAAGGCCTCATCGAATGCATCCGGTGAGCCGTTACCCAACGCAAAAAAAATCCATGAACACCACCACCCTTTGCCGCGTGGACTGGGCCGGCAGCGCCGTCGACATCGAAACCCAATGGATTCCCGCCAGCACCGCTGACCGGCCCCTGCTGGTGTTCCTGCACGAGGGGCTGGGCTCGGTCAGCATGTGGCGGGACTACCCCGCCCTGCTCTGCCAGGCGCTGGACTGGCATGGCCTGGTGTATTCACGGCCCGGCTACGGCCACTCGACCCCACGGCCCGCCGAGCAGCATTGGCAACCCGACTTTCTGGAGCGCCAGGCGAGCGAGGTGTTGCCGGCCTTGCTGCGCGAACTCGGCGTGCACCAGACCTACCGCGAAGTCTGGCTGCTGGGCCACAGCGACGGCGGGTCGATCGCGCTGATCCACGCTGCGCGCCACCCTGAGTCGGTGCAGGGCCTGATCGTGGTGGCGCCCCATGTGATGGTGGAAGACATCTCCGTCAGCAGCATCCAGCAGGCGCGCGAGGCCTACCTCCAGACCGACCTGAAAGCCCGGCTGGCCCGGCACCACCAGGACCCGGACTCGGCCTTCTGGGGCTGGAACGACGTCTGGCTGTCACCGGCGTTCCGCGGCTGGTCGATCGACGGCCTGCTGTCGCTCATCCGCTGCCCGGTTCTGGCGGTACAGGGCAGCGCCGACGAGTACGGCACGCTGGCCCAGATTGAGCGCATCGGCGCCTTGGCACCGTTGGCCACGACGCACGTCATGGCGGGCTGCGGCCATTCACCGCACCGGGACCGCACCGACGAACTGACCCGGGCCATCCGGGACTTTGTGTCACAGGCCCACAGCCCAAGGCGGTGACTCAGGAGCGGCTCCGTGCTGTGGACCTGCCGCTGGCCGGCAGCCGCCCCCTTCTGCTGACCCCGTTCAGATGTACGCGTTCACCGGCTTCGCATGCCGCATGTGCAACGACAGGCCCAGCGCGGCCATGTGGTTGCTGTTGCGGCCCAGGATCTCTTCGCTCAAGGGAAGGAACTCGGTCTCTTCGTAGGCGGCATGCGCCTTGTATTCAGTCACCAGCCGGTGCAACTCGCTCACATCGAGCTTGGTGCTCTGGCCCTTGGCCACCGGCTTCAGGCCCTTCTCAAGTTGTTTCCACAGGACCTCGATGGCGCGGTGCTCGTCGGTCAGGCGCTTGGCCATGGCCTTGACGCGCTCCAGCTCGGCGCCCGGTTGCGCACTGGCGATCACCGCGGGAAAGAGTTCACGTTCCTCTTCCAGATGGTGTTCGAAGATGGCTTCGCGGAAAAACTCCAGCGACTCTTCGGCGATCTGGCGGGCCCTGGCGGCGGGCTCCAGCAAGGCGGGCAGTTCATCCAGGGCTGTCAGGCGCTTGACGATACCGGCGTGGCAGTCAGAGAAATTGTTCAGGGGCTCGTCGGTGTTGACGGTGGTGTTCATGGTGGCTCCTCAAGGGCTTTGTGCCGTGAATCTGCCGCGGAAATTCGACAGCATACTCACGGTGCAGGCGCCAGTCTAGAGACTGGCGGTTTGTCGACCTTGACGCATGTCAAGGGCTGCACCGTCTCAGTGCGCACCGACGGCCGCTTTGCCACGCATGCGGTTCCAGGCGTTGAACACCATCACCACGGCAGCGCCGGCGATGAAACCGGCGACGCCGCCCAGCAGGCTGTTCGTCAGGCCGGCGGCCCAGCCCAGGCCTTCGGCAAACTGTTCGATGCCGTGACCGATGGCGGGTATGCCGTGCACCAGGATGCCCCCACCCACAAGAAACATGGCTGCGGTGCCGAGCACGGACAGGGCCTTCATGAGCCAGGGCGCAAAGGCCAGCAGGCCGCGGCCAAAGGCCTGCTTCCAGCTGGCAGCCTGGCGCGCAAGGTACTGGCCAGCGTCGTCCAGCTTCACGATACCGGCCACGAGGCCATAAACACCCAGCGTCATCAGGATGGAAATGCCCACCAGCACCGACACGCGCTGCCCAAAACTGGCGGCCGTCACCGTGCCCAGCGTGATGACGATGATCTCGGCCGAGAGGATGAAATCCGTGCGGATCGCGCCCTTGATTTTTTCCTTCTCGAAGGCCACCAGATCCACCTTTTCATCGCTCACGGCCTTCACCAGTTCGGCATGGTGTGCGTCGACTTCCTCTGGCTTGTGAAAGAGTTTGTGCAACAGCTTTTCAGCGCCTTCGAAGCAGAGAAACAGGCCACCGAGCATGAGCAGCGGCGTGATGAGCCAGGGCACGAACGCACTGATGGCCAGCGCCGCCGGCACGAGGATCGCCTTGTTGAGCAGCGACCCTTTGCACACGGCCCACACCACGGGCAGTTCACGGTCGGCTTTGACACCGGTGACCTGCTGGGCGTTGAGCGCGAGGTCGTCACCCAGCACACCGGCCGTCTTCTTGGCGGCCATCTGCGTCATGGCAGCCACGTCATCGGCGGCCGAGATGCCCTGGCGGGCGGCGACCTTGGTCATGACGGCCACGTCATCGAGGATCGTGGCGATGTCGTCGAGCAGCAGGAGGAGGCTGGAAGCCATGGTGGATGATTCTCAGAAAAGAATGTGAAAGCGTGACTCTATCAGCGCCGCACGGTGGATGCAGCGCCGCAGAACAGGGACACCGCTCAGGCGGCAGACCAGACCAGCGGAAAGCTCGGTGCGTCCATGGAGGCACCGTCGGGCAGGCGCTCTTCCAGTCCCCGGAACGGCGGCGAGGTGCGCCAGGGTCGCGGTGCATGCACCGCATCGTCGCCCAGGTAGCGGGCCGAAAACACCCGGCGCCGCGAACCGGGCCCCGTGCCGCTGGAGGCGTGCAGGCTGAGCATGTGAAAGGCCACGCAGTCGCCCGGCTCCAGCGCCCAGGCCAGCTGCTTGTACCGGTCCGGCTCGGCATCGATGGGCGGCAGTTCGGCCAGCGTGCCGTCCGGAAACCACCTGGCCTGCTGGTCGCGGAAGGTGCGGGGCATGTACCAGGTGCCCGTATGCGAACTCGCCACGAAGCGCAGCGTGCTGGCCAGCGGCACCGGGTCCACCGGGATCCAGAAGCTGACGTTCTGCGCGCCACCCACGTTGTAGTAGGGTTGGTCCTGATGCCAGGGCGTGGGCTGGCGCGTGCCGGCTTCCTTGACCAGCAGGTGGTCGTGGTACAGACGCACCGCCCGGCTCTGCATGAGCTGGGCGGCGATGTGCGGCAATGCGGAGTCGCACAGGATCTGCTGGTAGGCCGGGTTGCTCTGCCAGGTGCAGAAATCTTCAACGAAGCGGCCCGGATCGTCGGGCTCGCTGGCCACCAGCGCGAGCGGGCTCAGGTGCGCAAGGTTGTACTCGATGCCGGCTTCCAGCTTGCGCAACTCTTCGGCGTTCAACACGCCCCGCAGCACCACCGCGCCGTCGCGGGCATAGGCCTGGACGGCATCGGCGGCGATCGGGTGTTGACGCGGCATGCGTTCAGCCGACGAACTTTCTGGCGTTGCGCCAGATGCGCATCCACGGACTGTGGGCGTTGATATCGCCACTGGTCCAGCTCATCTGGATGTTGCGGAACACGCGCTCGGGGTGCGGCATCATGGCCGTGAAGCGGCCGTCGGCGGTGGTCACCGCCGTCAGGCCGCCCGGGCTGCCGTTCGGGTTGAACGGGTACTGCTCCGTGGCGGCGTCCGCGTTGTCCACGAAGCGCATGGCGGCGATGGCCTGGGCCGGGTTGCCGCGGTGCTTGAAGTTGGCAAAACCTTCGCCGTGCGCCACCGCGATCGGCAGGCGGCTGCCGGCCATGCCCTGCAGGAACAGGCTGGGCGATTCCAGCACTTCCACCATGCTCAGACGCGCCTCGAAACGCTCGCTCTGGTTGGTGGTGAAACGCGGCCAGGCTTCGGCGCCGGGGATGATGTCGGCCAGCTCGGCAAACATCTGGCAACCGTTGCACACGCCCAGGCCAAAGGTGTCGGCGCGGCCGAAGAAGCCCTGGAACTGCTCGGACAGCAGCGGGTTGAAGGTGATGCTGCGCGCCCAGCCGATGCCGGCGCCCAACGTGTCGCCGTAGCTGAAACCGCCACAGGCGACCACGCCCTGGAAGTCCGCCAGCTTGGCGCGGCCGGTCTGCAGGTCGGTCATGTGCACGTCGTAAGCCTCGAAACCGGCCTGGGTGAAGGCGTAGGCCATCTCCACATGCGAGTTCACGCCCTGCTCCCGCAGGATCGCGACCTTCGGGCGGCTCAGGTTCAGGAACGGCGCGGCCACGTTGTCCGAGGGGTCGAACGTCAGCGACACGTGCATGCCCGGATCGGCGGGCAGGCCAGCGGCGGCGTGCTCGCTGTCAGCGCAGGCCGGGTTGTCGCGCTGCTGGTTGATCTTCCAGCTCACGCTGTCCCAGACCTGGTGCAGGTCGAACAGGTCGGCGCTGAACACGGCCTTGGTGTCGCGCCAGACCTGCAGCTGGCCCTTGCCCACGTCCATGCTGGAGGCGGCGGGACGGGTCTTGCCGATGAAGTGGCTGTGTTTGGAGAGGCCGTGCTCGCGCAAGGTCTGCATCACGGCGTTGCGGTGCTCGGTGGCCACCTGCAGCACCACACCCAGCTCTTCGCTGAACAGGGCCTTGAGCGTGAGCTCCTGGCGGCGCGCGGCCACCTGGGTGGACCAGTTCTTGGCGTCGCCGCTGTCCATGCGGCTGTCGGAAATGCCGTCACCTTCGGTGACGAGCATGTCCACGTTCAGCGCCACGCCCACATGGCCGGCAAAGGCCATTTCGGCCACGGTGGCCAGCAGGCCGCCGTCGCTCCGGTCGTGGTAGGCCAAGATGCGGCCCTGGGCGCGCAAGGTGTTGATGGCGTTGACGAGGTTGACCAGGTCCTGAGCATCGTCCAGATCGGGCACGGTGTCACCGAACTGGCCCAGCACCTGGCCGAGCACGCTGCCGCCCATGCGGTTCTGGCCCTTGCCGAGGTCGATCAGCACCAGCGTGCTGTCTTCGATCTGGTTGTTCAGCTGCGGCGTGAGCGTGCCGCGCACGTCGGCCAGGGTGGCGAAGCCAGTGACGATCAGGCTCACCGGCGAGGTGACCTTTTTCTTGTCCGAGCCGGCGCTCCACTGCGTGCGCATGGACAGGCTGTCCTTGCCCACGGGGATGGAAATGCCCAGCGCCGGGCACAGCTCCATGCCCACCGCTTTCACGGTTTCGTACAGCGCGGCGTCTTCGCCCGGCTCGCCGCAAGCGGCCATCCAGTTGGCGGAGAGCTTCACGCGCGGCAGTTCAATGGGCGCGGCCAGCAGATTGGTGATGGCCTCGGCCACCGCCATGCGGCCCGACGCCGCGGCGTTGATCGCCGCCAGCGGCGTGCGCTCGCCCATGCTCATGGCTTCGCCTGCGAAACCCTGGAAGTCGGCCAGGGTCACGGCGCAGTCTGCTACCGGCACCTGCCAGGGGCCGACCATCTGGTCGCGGTGCGACAAGCCACCCACGGTGCGGTCGCCGATGGTGATGAGGAAACGTTTGGACGCCACGGTCGGGTGGCTCAGCACGTCGATCACGGCCTGCTGCAGGTCCACGCCGGTCAGGTCCATGGGCTGGCCGGCGCGTTCGACGGTTTTCACGTCGCGGTGCATCTTGGGCGGCTTGCCCAAAAGCACGTCCATGGGCATATCGACGGGACTCTCGTTCCCTTCATCGACCAGCGAGAGATGCCGTTCCTCCGTGGCCACACCCACGACCGAAAACGGGCAGCGCTCGCGTTCGCAGAAGGCTTTGAACTGTTCCAGCGACTCCGGCGCGATGGCCAGCACGTAGCGTTCCTGGCTCTCGTTGCACCAGATTTCTTTCGGTGCCAGGCCGCTCTCTTCCAGTGGTACGGCACGCAGATCGAAGCGCGCGCCCCGGCCGGCGTCGTTCACCAGCTCGGGGAAGGCGTTGGACAGGCCGCCCGCGCCCACGTCGTGGATGAACAGCACGGGGTTCTGATCACCCTGCGCCCAGCAGTGGTTGATGACCTCCTGCGCGCGGCGCTCGATCTCGGGGTTGCCGCGCTGCACAGAGTCGAAGTCCAGCGACGCGGCGTTGGTGCCGCTGGCCATGGAGCTGGCGGCACCGCCGCCCATGCCGATCTTCATGCCCGGGCCACCGAGCTGGATCAGCAGCGTGCCGGCCGGGAAATCGATTTTCTTGGTCTGGTTCGAGTCGATGATGCCCAGGCCGCCCGCGATCATGATGGGCTTGTGGTAGCCGCGGGTCACGCCGGCCACGTCCTGCTCGTATTCGCGAAAATAGCCCAGCAGGTTGGGCCGGCCGAATTCGTTGTTGAACGCGGCGCCGCCCAGCGGGCCCTCGGTCATGATCTGCAGCGGGCTGGCGATGTGCTCGGGCTTGCCGCCCGGCTGGTCACTCAAACCACCCCAGAGTTTGGAGACGGTGAAGCCGGTCAGACCCGCCTTGGGCTTGGAGCCACGGCCGGTGGCGCCCTCGTCGCGGATCTCACCGCCCGCGCCGGTGGCGGCGCCGGGGAACGGGGAAATCGCGGTCGGGTGGTTGTGGGTCTCCACCTTCATCAGGATGTGGTTGGTCGCGGTCTGGCTGGCGTAAGCCGGCGAAGCGCCCTGCCCGGCGCGCGCCACGAAACGCTCGACGGCGCTGCCTTCCATGATGGAGGCGTTGTCGGAGTACGCGACGATGGTGTGCTGCGGCGCCGTCTGGTGCGTGTGGCGGATCATGCCGAACAGGCTCTTGTCCTGCGCCACGCCGTCGATGGTGAACTGCGCGTTGAAGATCTTGTGCCGGCAGTGCTCGCTGTTGGCCTGCGCGAACATCATCAACTCGACGTCGGTCGGGTTGCGCTTGAGGCCATTGAACGCGTTGACCAGGTAGTCGATTTCGTCGTCGGCCAGGGCCAGGCCCCATTCGATGTTGGCTTTTTCCAGTGCCGCACGGCCGCCAGCCAGCACGTCCACATGCTCCATCGGCGCGGGGTGCAGTTCGGTGAACAGGGCTTGTGCCTGGCAACGTTCGGTGGTCACGGCCTCGGTCATGCGGTCGTGCAGCACATCGGCCACGGCGCGCAACTGGTCTTCACTCAGGCTGGCCTTGCCCAGCAGGCCGCTCTTCAGGCCGATGCGGAATTCGACCAGGCGCTCGACGCGGTGCAGCGCGAGGCCGCAGTTGTGCGCGATGTCGGTGGCCTTGGAGGCCCAGGGCGACACGGTGCCCAGGCGCGGCATCACCAGCAAGGCTGGAGCGCCGGTTTTTTCCAGCGCCAGATGGGCCTCGGTGGCCGGCTCGCCATAGGCCATGAGCTGGCCCACGCGCTCCAGCGTGGCCGCGTCGGGCTCGGCGTCGAACGACGCCAGGTGCACGAAGCGGGCCGAGAGGCCGGTGATCTTGTCGGAAATGCCCTGCAGACGGGGCAGGATTTGCTGGACTTTGAAGTTGCTGACGGCGTTGCCGCCTTCGAAGAAGCGCAGGTGCAGGGTCACGGTGGGTGGCCTTGGGGCTGGCGGGCGCAGAGTGGCCCGGGGGATGGGAGGAAACCCGGGATTTTACCCGGGGCGCCCTGCCGCCCGCTGAGCCGAGAGTGCAATGAACTCAACTTGCGGAACGCGTGCATCCTCCAGCACACGCCGGGGATCCGGCTCCGCCGGTCCAAGGGCGTGGTCCCCCTCGGGGGGAAGCCGCGCAGCGGCGCAGGGGGGTTAAAAGTTGTAGCCGACGCTGACCTTGATCACCGGCAGCACCTTCGCGCTGTCCAGATCGTCCTGCACCTTGCGCTCTTCGGCCGCGATGGCGGCGGAGGCGCCCGGCTGCGCCAGCAGGCCGCCGGAACCGGTCAAAGTGACCTTGGGCTTGCCAATGGACACGCCCAGGTCCAGACCAAAGGTCCAGCCCGGCTGGTTGAAGCGGCCATGGCCCCAACCCACGCCCAGGTAAGGCATGGTGTTCGGGTACTTGATGGTGGCCAGCAGCGAGTTGCCGGTCGCGCTGAAGGTCTGGCCATCGATGGTCACCGTGCCGTCGGTGGTCTGGGCCTGCAACGCAGCGGAAGAACCGGTGAACGTGGCGCCCGCGACCAGGCGGAAGGTGCCGAGGAACGGGCGGAAGTCGGCGAACACGCCGTTGCCGCGCAGCTTGAGGTCGCCCTTGTAGGTGATCTGGTCCTCGGTGTAGGTGTCGGACGTCGTCAGCTGCGCCAGTTCGCCCCGCAGACCGAAAGCCGGTCCCACCGGCAGGTTGATGCCCAGGCCGAGGCCACCGGTGCCGGCCACGCCATACACACCGACGCCCTGGGCCATCGCCGAACCCGACAACAAAGCCAAAACCAGACCCGCTGCGCGCACTTTTTTCATCGGAAACCTCTGTTGATGGATGGAACTGCGCGCGAGTATAGGTGCGCACCCGGCGGTCCGGGCCCGCTTTGACCCTTCGTTTCAAAGCGTTGCAGTCCGCGGGATAATCGCTTCCCATGAGCATCACCTACAAAGACGAAGCCGGCATTGCGGGCATGCGCGTCGCCGGCAGACTGGCCTCCGAACTGCTGGACTACCTCACACCCCACGTGGTACCCGGTGTCACCACCGACGCGCTGGACAAGCTGGCGCACGATTACATCGTGAACGTGCAGGGCGCCATTCCGGCCCCGCTGAACTACGCGCCCTCGGGTTACATCCCCTACCCCAAGAGCATCTGCACCTCGATCAACCACCAGGTCTGCCACGGCATCCCGAACGAAAAAGCGCTCAAGAAGGGCGACATCCTCAACATCGACGTGACCGTCATCAAGGACGGCTGGCACGGCGACACCAGCCGCATGTTCATGATCGGTGGCGAAGGCGCGGCCTCGATCGCGGCGAAACGCCTGTGCGCCATCACCTACGACGCCATGTGGAAAGGCATCGTCATGGTAAGGCCCGGCGTGCGCCTGGGTGACATCGGCCACGCGATACAGGTGTTTGCCGAGGGCAGCGGCTTCTCCGTGGTGCGCGAGTTCTGTGGCCACGGTATCGGCCAGAAGTTTCACGAAGAACCTCAGGTGCTGCATTACGGCAAGCCAGGCACCCTCGAAGAGCTCAAGCCCGGCATGACCTTCACCATCGAACCCATGATCAACGCCGGCAAGCGCGACATCAAGGAAATGGGCGACGGCTGGACCATCGTCACCAAGGACCGCTCCTTGTCTGCCCAGTGGGAACACACGATCCTGGTCACCGAGACCGGCTATGAGGTGCTCACGCTCTCGGCCGGCAGCCCCCCGCTGCCCGCGTTCGTCTCGCCAGCGGTTTCCACCGCCGCCTGACCCGTGACGGGCCAACAGGAAAGCGCCATGGGCGATCTGAGCGCACTGCGGCTGCAATACCGCAGCGACAAAGCCACCCTGATGAACCGGCTGGGCGTTCAGGGGACCTCTACCCGGGGGGTGCGCAGCGCCCTGCAGAAACTGTCGCGCCTGACCGACCAGACGCTGCGCGAACTCTGGACCCGATCGGGCTTCGGGCCCACGTTTTCGCTCATCGCGGTGGGCGGCTATGGCCGCGGCGAGCTGTTTCCGTATTCGGACGTGGACGTGCTCGTGCTGCTGCCCGACGGCAGCGAACCCGATCAGGACGAGGCGCTCAAGAGCCGGCTCGAAGGCTTCATCGGTGCCTGCTGGGATGTCGGCCTGGAAATCGGCTCCAGCGTGCGCACCACCGCCGACTGCGTGGCCGAGGCGTCCAAAGACGTGACGGTGCAGACCTCGCTGCTCGAATGCCGGCTGATCTGCGGCGGCAAATCGCAGTTCACCACGCTCGTGAACCAGCTCAACGAGGCGATGGACCCCAAGGCCTTCTTCGTCGCCAAGACGCTGGAGATGCGCCAGCGCCACAACAAGTTTGAAAACACGCCCTATTCGCTGGAACCCAACTGCAAGGAATCGCCCGGTGGCCTGCGCGACCTGCAGATCGTGTTGTGGGTGGCCAAGGCGGCGGGGCTCGGCCGCAGCTGGGACGAACTGGCGCGCAAGGGCCTGGCCACGTCGCTCGAAGCGCGCCAGATCAAGGCCAACGAGGCGCTGCTCAACCTGATCCGCGCGCGCTTGCACCTGCTGGCCAACCGGCGCGAAGACCGGCTGGTCTTCGACCTGCAGAACACAGTGGCCGAATCGTTCGGCTTCAAGCCCCACCATCCCGCCGTCATCACCCCCAGCGGCCCAGGCCCGCACGCAGCACCGGTGGTGCGCGGCATGCGGCGCGCCAGCGAAGTGCTGATGAAGCGCTACTACTGGGCCGCCAAAGCCGTCACCCAGCTCAACCAGATCCTGCTGCTCAACATAGAAGAACGACTCGCCAGCGACGACCTCGGCGTGGACCGCATGCGCCCGATCAACGAGCGCTTCTTTGACAAGGCGGGCATGCTGGAAGTGGCCAGCGACAACCTCTACGTGCAGCACCCGCACGCGATCCTGGAAACCTTCCACATCTACCAGACCACGGTGGGCATCAAGGGCCTGTCGGCGCGCACACTGCGCGCGCTGTACAACGCGCGGCCGGTGATGAACGCGAAGTTCCGCAACGACCCGGTCAACCGCGCGACCTTCATGCAGATCCTGATGGAGCCCGAGGGCATCACGCACGCCATGCGCCTGATGAACCAGACCTCGGTGCTCGGGCGCTACCTCTGGGTGTTCCGCCACATCGTGGGCCAGATGCAGCACGACCTGTTCCATGTCTACACTGTGGACCAGCACATCCTGATGGTGCTGCGCAACGTGCGCCGCTTCTTCATCGCCGACCACTCGCACGAATACCCGTTCTGCTCGCAGCTCGCCGCGGGCTGGGACAAGCCCTGGATCTTCTACATCGCTGCGCTGTTCCACGACATCGCAAAGGGCCGCGGCGGCGACCACTCCGACCTCGGCGCCAAGGACGTGCGCAGCTTCTGCCGCCAGCACGGCATCGAGCGCGAAGACGCGAAGCTGATCGAGTTCCTGGTGGCCGAGCACCTGACCATGAGCCGCATGGCGCAGAAGGAAGACCTGAGCGATCCGGACGTGATCAACGCGTTTGCCCTGCGTGTGGGCAACGAGCGTTACCTGACCGCGCTCTACCTGCTCACCGTCGCCGACATCCGCGGCACCAGCCCCAAGGTCTGGAACGCCTGGAAGGGCAAGCTGCTGGAAGACCTGTACCGCTACACCCTGCGCTCGCTCGGTGGCCGCGCGCCCGACCCGGACGCCGTGATCGAGGCGCGCAAGCGCGAAGCCCTGTCGATGCTGGCCCTGCACGCCCTGCCCCACCTGGCCCACAAAGCGCTGTGGGACACGCTGGACGTGAGCTACTTCATGCGCCACCAGGCCGACGAAATCGCCTGGCACACGCGGGTGTTGACCCGCGAGCTGGCGGTTCGGGCCGCGGCTTCAAAGTCTGCCAGCCCCGAAGCTGTCGAACGCGAAGCGCAGGAACCGGACAACAGCATCGTGCGCGCCCGCCTGTCGCCCGAGGGCGAGGGCCTGCAGGTGCTGGTGTACGCGCCCGACCAGAACGACCTGTTTGCCCGCATCTGCGGCTACTTCGACAACGCCGGCTTCAGCATCCTGGACGCCCGCATCCACACCACGCACACCGGCCACGCGCTCGACACCTTCCAGGTGGTGGCGCCCACACTGTCCGAGCACTACCGTGCGCTGACCGCGATGGTGGAGAACGATCTGGCCCAGGCCATTGACCAGCGTGGCCCGCTGCCTGCGCCGAGCAAGGGCCGGCTGTCGCGCCGCGTCAAGAGCTTCCCGATCACGCCGCGCGTCGACCTGCGCCCCGACGAAAAAGCCCAGCGCTGGCTGCTCAGCGTCTCGGCCAGCGACCGTGCCGGCCTGCTGTACTGCATCACCCGTGTGCTCGCGCGCTACGACGTGAGCGTGCAACTGGCCAAGATCACAACGCTCGGTGAGCGCGTGGAAGACACCTTCCTCATCAGCGGCCCGCAACTGCAGGTCAACAAACGGCAGATCGAGATCGAAACCGAGTTGCTGGAGACGCTGGAGGGCTGAGCGCCCTCCTGGCATCAGGCGGGGTAGGACGCGGACAGAGCGTTCGGATCCCGTTCATGGGCCCGCTCGTCCTGGACCTTGCGGCCGACCAGGCGGGCGAACAGGATGCTCAGGTCATCGACCATGGTGAACACCGCTGGCACGACCAGCAGGCTCAACAGCGTTGAGGTCACCAGTCCCCCGATCACCGCCACCGCCATCGGGGAACGGAAGCTGCCGTCCGCCGCCCCCGAGCCGACCGCGACCGGCAGCATGCCGGCCACCATGGCGATGGTGGTCATGACGATCGGCCGAGCGCGCTTGTGGCAGGCGTCCAGGATCGCCTCCAGCCGAGGCATGCCGCGCTGGCGGCGCGCCTCGATCGCGTATTCCACCAGCAGGATGGAATTCTTCGACGCCACGCCCATCAGCATCACGAGCCCGATGAGCGAGGGCATGGAGAAGCTCTTGTTGGTCAGCAGCAGCGCGACGAAGGCGCCCCCGAAGGACATCAGCAGCGCCGGCAGGATGGTGACCGGCATCAGGAAGGCCTTGAACAGCAGCACCAGCACGATGTAGATGCACAGCACGCCGGTCAGCATCGCCAGCCCGAAACTGGCGAACAGCTCGCCCTGCACTTCTGCGTCGCCAATCTCCAGCACCTGCACGCCCGGCGGCAGGTTCTGGATGCTGGGCAGCGCGTCCACGGCCGTCTTCATGTCGCCCAGCGGGATGCCGGCCAGCTCGACCTCGAAGTTGATGTTGCGCGAACGGTCGTAGCGGTCGATCACGGCCGGGCCACCGCCGAAGGTGAGCGTGGCGACCTGGCTGAGCATGACCGGCCCCCTGGCGCCGGGCACCGACAGGCGGCCCAGGACATCCAGGTTCTCGCGCGCCGCACTGTCGAGCTTGACCACGATCGGCACCTGGCGCTGCGGCAGGTTCAGCTTGGGCAAGGCGCTGTCGTAGTCGCCGACGGTGGCAATGCGCAGTGTCTCGGCGATGGCGGAACTGGTCACACCCAGGTCGGCCGCGCGCTGCAGGTCGGGCGTCACGATGATCTCGGTGCGCACCAGGGCGGCCGAGGACTGGATGCTGCCCACGCCGTTGATGGTGCGCAGGTCGCGTTCGATGGCGCGGGCCGCTGTCGACAGGGCGTTGGCATCGCTGCCGGTGAGCGTGAGGATGTATTTCTCGCCCGAGCCGCCAAGACCGACCTTGTAGCGCACGCCCGGCAGCTCGGACATCACCTCGCGCAGCTGGCTTTCGATCACCTGCTTGCGCGGGCGCTGGCCACGCGGGTCAAGCTGGATGGTCAACGCCGCCTTGCGCGACTCCTGCGCGCCCTGGGGCGCGAACGGATCGGAACCGGCGGAGCCTGAGCCGATCGTGGTGTAGACCGACCTCACGTGCTTCACCCCATTGACCATCACCCTCGCGCGTTCAGACGTTGCGACGGTCTGGGCCAGGGTGCTGCCCGGGGGAAGCTCAAGATACACCTGGGTCTGCGAGTTGTCGTCAGCCGGCACGAAGCCCTGGGGCAACAAGGGGATGAGCGCCAGCGAGCCCATGAAAAAAGCGACCGCGCCGATCAGCGTCAGCCAGCGGTGGCGGATGCAGGCCGCGGCCCAGCGCTGGTAGGTGTCGAGCCAGCCCGGTTCGTTCTGGTTGCTCATCCAGGCCCAGATGGCGCCAAAGAAGCGGTTGCTGCGCGCCCAGGCCGGCTGCTCCTTCGCGGTCACCACGGGCTTGAGGATGTAGGCCGCCATCATGGGCGTGAGGGCGCGCGCCACGATCAGCGAGGCGAACACCGCCAGCGCGGCGGTCCAGCCGAACTGCTTGAAGAACTTGCCGGGGATTCCCGACATGAAGGCTGTTGGCAGGAACACCGCGATCAGCGTGAACGTCGTCGCGATCACCGCCATCCCGATCTCGTCGGACGCTTCCATCGCGGCCTGGTACGGGGTCTTGCCCATGCGCATGTGGCGCACGATGTTCTCGACCTCGACGATGGCGTCGTCCACCAGGATGCCCACCACCAGCGACATCGCCAGCAGCGTCACCACGTTGATGGTGAAGCCCATGTAGTGCATGCCGATGAAGGCCGGGATCGCCGAGAGCGGCAGCGCCACGGCTGAAACCACCGTCGCGCGGAAGTCGCGCAGGAACAGCCAGACCACCAGCACCGCCAGGATGGCCCCCTCGTACAGCAGCGTCATGGAGGCATTGAACTCCTCCTCCACAGGTGTTACGAAGTCGAACGACTCGGTGATCGCGAGGTCCGGGCGCGCCACCTGCAGCGCCTTGAGCTTGGCGCGCACGCCATGGCCCACCTCGACCTCGCTGGCGCCCTTGCTGCGCGCGACCTCAAAACCGACCACCGGCTTGCCATCGAGGAAGGCCGCCGCGGTCGGCTCGGCGATGGTGTCCTTGACCGTGGCGATCTGGTCCAGCCGGATGCGGCGGCCATCGGACAGCGAGAGTTCGAGCGCGGCCAGTTCTTCGGCCGACTTCATGGCCGACAGCGTACGCAGCGGCTGCTGGCTGCCGCCGATGTCGGCCCGGCCGCCCGCGCTTTCAATCTGCACCAGCGAGAGTTGCCGGGAGATGTCGGCCGCGGTGGCGCCCAGCGACTGCAGCTTGAGCGGATCGAGCAGGATCTGCACCTCGCGGTTCACCCCACCCACGCGGTTGATCGCGCCGACACCGGGCACCGACAGCAGCAGCTTGGCCACATCGTTGTCGACGAACCAGGAGATGGCCTCGTCGTCCATCTTGTCCGAGCTCACCGTGTAGGCCAGCACAGCGCCACCGGCCAGTTCCAGCTTGTTGACGATGGGCTCGCGCAGGTCGGTCGGCAGGTCGCCGCGCACCTTGGCCACCGCCGAGCGCACGTCGTCCAGCGCTTCCTGCGTGTTCTTTTCGATGCGGAATTCGGCCGTGATGGACACCGTGCCGTCCTGCACCTTGGTGTAGATGTGCTTGAGCCCCTGCAGCGAGGCCAGGCTGTTTTCGATCTTGCGCGCGACGTCGTTTTCCAGCTGGTTGGGCGCGGCACCCGGCAGGCTGGCCACGACGGTGATGTTGGGCACGTCCAGGTCGGGGAAGTTCTGCACCTTCATCGACTTGAACGAAAACAGGCCGGCGAGCGTGAGCATGACGAACAGCATCGCCGCCGGAATCGGGTTGCGGATGGACCACGCGGAAACGTTCATCGTGGGTCCTTCACTGCACAATCTTCACGAGGTCACCCTCGTTGAGGAAGCCGGCGCCCTGAACGGCCACCGCCTCGTCGGCCTTGAGCCCCGACAGCACCTCAACCCGCTCACCCACACGGCGCCCGGTCATCACCTTGCGCTGGCTGGCCTTGCTGGCGGCGTCGATCACGAACACATAGTTGTGGCCGTCGCGCACCACGATGGACTGCGCCGGCACCGTCAGCGCCTGGCTGGCGCCGATCTGGAACAGCCCGCGTGCGAAGGTGCCGGCCTTGAGTTCGGCATGTTTCGGCAGATCGGCGAACACCAGCACGTTGCGGGTTTGGGGATCGGCCGTCGGCGCAATGGCGCGCACCGTGCCCGCCACCTTCAGGCCGCTGGCGGCTGTGACTTCGACTTTCTGGCCCACCTTCACCTGTCCCACCTCGGACGGTGTCACCTCGGCACGCCACTCCATGCGGCTCTGGCGCACCAGACGGAACAGTTCCTGCCCGGCGCCGGCCACGGCCCCCACGGTCGCCGTGCGAGCCGAAATCACGCCTTCGTCCGGCGAGCGCACCTGGGTGTTGCCCAGCCGGACCTGGGTGGCTGCGTAGGCGGCCTTGGCGGCCTCGTGCTGCGCCCGGGTCACCTTTTCCTGCATTTGGTACTGTGCAATCTGCGACTTGGACAGCGCCCCGGTGTTTTCGATCGAGCGCGCGCGATCGGCGTCCGCCTTCGCGCTCTCGGCAGCGGCCTCTGCCTGCATCAGCGCGGCCTTGCCCTGCAGATTCTCGGCCTCGGCGGTCTCGCGGGCAAAAGTGGCCAGCACCTGGCCCTTCTTCACCACATCACCGATGTTCACGCTCACCGTCGCCAGCCGCAGACCCGGCACTTCGGCGCCCACGCTGGCCTCCTGCCAGGCCGCGATGTTGCCGTTGGCCTGCAGCTGCAGGGCCAGGCTGGCGGTCTCGGGTCTGGCCGTCGTCACCGTCATCGCGGGTTTGGCGGCAGCCGGCGCGGCGCCGGGTTCGGCCGCTGTCGCTGCCGGCGAAGCAGCGGCGCCCTCGGCGGCAGCGGCCTTCTCGTCCTTGCCGCAGGCCACGGCCAGCACCGAGGTCAGCAACACGGCGGCCACCAGCCGGGTCGTCGGGTCAGCGGAAAAATGGCGCAGGGTCTTCATGAGTCTTTGCGCACCGGCTCCGGTGCGATCTGCGGATCGAAGCCGCCGCCCAGGGCGACGTAAAGGGCGATCCAGGTGTTGAGGTGATCCAGTTGCAGCGCCACGGCGCCGCTGTCGGCATTGAGCTTGAGCCGGCGCGCTTCTTCCAGCTCGTTGAGGTTGGCCAGGCCGACGCGGTAGCGGGCTTCGGTGGCCTCGAACGAGCGCGTGTAGCCGGCCACGGCCTTCTGGCTCGCCGCGAGCTGGGTGCGCAACGCCTCCAGCGCCACCAGCGACTGCTCCACCTCGGCGATCGCGCGCCGCAACACATTGGCATAGCCCAGCGCCGCGGCCTCGTAGCGTGCGGACGCGGCCTCAGAGGAGGCATTCAGTCCGGCTCGGCCGATCAGCGGCAGGTTCAGCGTCAGCGGGCCGGCCGACCAGGTGTTGAACGTGGTGCTCTCGCCGCCCGTGGTGAAGCGGTTGCGCAGCAGGTTGCCCGTCAGGCTCAGGCTGGGCCAGAGCGCAGCGCGCGCAACGCCCACGCCCTCGGCCGCGGCCACCAGCTCTTGCTGCGCACGCGCCACGTCGGGACGCTGACGAATGACCGCCAGCGGCACCGCCGCCACACCGAGCACCGATCCGGCAACAGTCGGGTCGGGCAGCGCCGTTGTGGTGCCCAGACGCTCGCGCAACCGTGGCTCGTCGGCACCCACCAAAGCCACAATGCCCTTGAACTGTTGTTCGCACTGCCGGTTCTGTTGCGCCAGCCTGGACTCTGCGTCCGCCTGGCCGGCGCGGGCCAGCGCGGCGGTCGCCGGTGCGAGCAAGCCAGCGCGTTCGGTGTCGGCAGCGCTCCGAGCGGTCACACTGCGCGAGGCCCGGTCGCTGTCGATGACGGCCTTCTGCGCCAGGCAGGAACGCCAGCCCAGGTACAGCCGCGCCGTTTCGGCGGCCATCAGCACCCGCGCCTCGTGCCAGCCCGCCTGCGCTGCAGCGACCTGGGCCGAAGCCTGGCGCACCGACGAGGCGTTCCGGCCCCAGACATCCAGTGCCCACGACGCCTGCAGTCCGGCGTTCATGCCAGTACCCAGCGGCGCACTGGCGCTGACGCCCCGGTAGGCCCCAGCTTCGAGCGCCACCTGCGGCAAGGTGGCACTGTCGGCGCCGGCCAGTGCCGCTCGCGCGGCGAACACCTGGGCACGGGCGGTCATGATGCTGGCGCTGCCTCGCTGGGCGTCGGCGATCAGCGCTGGCAGCTGCGCATCGCCCAGACGGGCCCACCAGTCGGTCATCGATGCGGTCTGGCCCTGATGCGGCAATGGAGGCGCGTACCAGACCTTGGGCAGGGTGGTTTCGACCGACTGCACCGTGTGCTCGACCGGTGGGCCCATGCCGGCACAGGCGGTCAGCCCCGATGCCATCGCCAGAATCAGGAGATGTTTCATTTCCATGCGGGTTTCACGCTGCGTTGCAGCGCAGCAAAGGAAATGAGCATAGCGAGGCTGCGCCCCGTTTTTGAACTATTTTTGTTTCAGTTTTTTTCAACACCGGCGATCTGGGGGGCCAACACATCGGTGAACCCGAACCGCGCAAAGTCTCGCATCCGCATCGGGTACAGCGTGCCCCAGAGGTGGTCGCACTCGTGCTGCACCACCCGGGCGTGAAAGCCCTCGGCGTCGCAATCGATCACCCGCCCCTGGACGTCGAAGCCCTGGTAACGGATCCGCCGCCAGCGCGGCACCACGCCGCGCAGACCGGGCACCGACAGACAGCCCTCCCAGCCCTCTTCTTCCTCGTCACCCAGCGGTGTGATCACCGGGTTGAGCAGAACGGTGCGCGGTACCACCGGCGCCTCCGGGTAGCGCGGGTTCGCCGCGCCGGTACCGAAGATCACGAGCTGCAGGTCCACACCGATCTGCGGCGCGGCCAGGCCCGCCCCGTTGGCCGCGGTCATGGTCTCGATCATGTCGGCCACGAGTTGATGCAGCGCTGGCGTGTCGAACTCGGTCACGGGTCGGGCCACGCTCAGCAGCCGGGGATCGCCCATTTTCAGAATCGTATGAATGGTCATGGTGGTGTCATGGATTACCCCGTGGGGTGTTCAGGCCTTCGCAGGCTACATTCAGGTCTGGCCTGTTCAGGAGGATTTTCCATGCAATCGCGTCCGACCACCCTGCCTCTCATGTCCCGTCAGCTGCGCTGGACCGCCAGCGCCTTGCTGCTGGGCGGTTTGCTGGCTTTTTTCAGCCAGCCGGCCAACGCGCAAGGTGCCGACATCTTCAAGGGTGCCGACCTCGCGCTGGGCGAAAAGATGATCGCCGAGCACAAGTGCGTGGCCTGTCACGTCAGCAAGGTGGGCGGCGACGGCAGCGCCATGTACAAGCCCAAAGGCAAGATCAACTCCGCGGGCTTGCTGCGCGGCATGGTGGAAATGTGCAACACCACCATGAATCTGGGCATGTTCCCGGAGGAAGTCAGCGCCGTGGCCGCGGTGCTGAACCGGGATCACTACAAGTTCAAGTGAGCTGAAACCAGGCCCCCACGCTCCGCCGCTGACGCGGGTCGCTGCCCCCCGAGGGGGTGCGAATTCAGCTTGGGGCGGCCCGGCGCTGAACCAGGCCCCCACGCTCCGCCGCTGACGCGGGTCGCTGCCCCCCGAGGGGGTGCGAATTCAGCTTGGGGCGGCCCGGCGGTGAATTCAAGCCTGCAACAAGGCCAGCATGGACGCCTCGTCGATCACGGCGACACCCAGCGACTGCGCCTTCTCCAGCTTGCTGCCGGCTTCCGCGCCCGCCACCACGTAGTCGGTCTTCTTGCTCACCGAGCCGGCCACCTTGGCGCCCGCGGCTTCCAGCAGATCCTTGGCCGCGTCGCGGCTGAGCGTGGGAAAGGTGCCGGTGAGCACGAAGGTCTTGCCCGCCAGCGGTCTGGGCGCCTGCGCCGCGGGCTCGCCCTCTTCCCAGGTGACGCCGCAGGCGCGCAGCTGCTCCACCACCTCGCGGTTGTGCGGCTGGTCAAAGAAGGTCCGGATGCTCTGCGCCACCACCGGCCCCACGTCGTTCACCTCCAGCAGCTGCTCGACCGTGGCGTCCATGATGCGGTCGATCTGGCCGAAGTGCCTCGCCAGGTCTTTGGCCGTGGCCTCACCCACATGGCGAATACCCAGGCCGAACAGGAAACGCGGCAAGGTGGTCTGCTTGGATTTCTCCAGCGCGGCCACGATGTTCTGCGCCGACTTGTCGGCCATGCGGTCCAGGCTGGCCAGCGCGGTGAAGCCCAGGCGGTACAGGTCGGGCAGGGTCTTGACCACGCCCGAGTCCACCAGCTGTTCCACCAGCTTGTCGCCCAGGCCCTCGACTTCGACCGCACGGCGGTGGGCGAAATGCAGGATCGCCTCCTTGCGCTGGGCGCCGCAGAACAGGCCACCTGTGCAGCGGTAGTCGACCTCGCCCTCTTCGCGCACGGCATCGCTGCCACACACCGGGCACTGGCGCGGCATGGTGAACACCTCGGCGCCTTCGGGCCGCTTCTCGGGCAGCACGGCCACCACCTCGGGGATCACGTCGCCCGCACGGCGCACGATCACCGTGTCGCCCACGCGCACGTCCTTGCGGCGCGCCTCGTCTTCGTTGTGCAGGGTGGCGTTGGTCACCGTCACGTTGCCCACGAACACCGGCGCGAGCTTGGCCACGGGCGTGAGCTTGCCGGTGCGCCCCACCTGCACATCGATGGCGAGCACGGTGGTGAGCTGTTCCTGCGCCGGGTATTTGTGCGCCACCGCCCAGCGCGGCTCGCGCGTGACAAAACCGAGCCGGCGCTGCAGCACGAGCGAATTCACCTTGTAGACCACGCCGTCGATGTCGTAGGGCAACTGGTCGCGGCTGGCGCCGATGCGCTGGTGGAACGCGACCAGCTCGTCGGCCCCCGTGGCCACCGCTGTCTGCTCGGCCACCGGAAAGCCCCAAGCCTTGAGTTGCATGAGCAATGCGTAGTGGGTGTCGAACGCCGGGCCGCCCTGCTCCGGCGGCGTGATCTCGCCCAGGCCGTAGGCGAAGAAGCTCAGCGGGCGCTGGGCGGCAATGCCCGAGTCCAGCTGGCGCACCGCGCCGGCCGCGGCGTTGCGCGGGTTCACGAAGGTCTTTTCACCCTTGGCACCGGCGGCGATCTTGGCTCGCTGCTTCTCGTTCAGCGCATCAAAATCGTCGCGGCGCATGTAGATCTCGCCGCGCACCTCCAGCACCGGCGGAGCGTCGGACGGCAGGCGCAGGGGAATCTGGCCGATGGTGCGGATGTTGTTCGTCACGTCCTCGCCCACCTCACCGTCACCCCGCGTGGCGGCCTGCACCAGCACGCCGTTTTCATAGCGCAGGCTCATGGCCAGGCCGTCGAACTTGAGCTCGGCCACGTAGTCGACGGGAGCGTCGGCCTCGGTCAGCCCCAGCGCGCGACGCACGCGGGCGTCGAAATTGCGCGCACCGCTGGGTTGGGTGTCGGTCTCGGTGTTGATCGACAGCATGGGCACGGCGTGGCGCACCGGCGTGAAGGCATCCAGCACCCGACCACCGACACGCTGGGTCGGCGAATCCGGCGTCAACAGCTCCGGGTGTGTGGCTTCGAGCGCCTGCAGCTCGCGAAACAGCCGGTCGTACTCGGCATCCGGAATCTCGGGCGCATCCAGCGTGTAGTACAGGTGGGCGTGGTGGTTCAGCTGCTCGCGCAACTCGGCCGCGCGTTCGGCCGGCGCGGGCTCAGAGGAAAAAAGATCAATAGGGCACATTGGGACAAATCACTCTGAGAATGAGGGGGAGTCATACCAGAACGCCGCGGAACCGGCTTTGCCGGGCCGCCAGCGCTGCCCCCTTAAAGGGGGTGACGCGCTGAAAGCGCGGCGCGGGGGTCAGGAAAAAAGCCGTCGGGCCTGGGGCGAACCCGCCGACAGATCGTGGCTGTCCAGCGCGTCGTACAGGCTCTCCAGGTCGGCGCCTATGCCGTCCATCGTGTCGGTGGACAACAACTGACCACCATCGTCGGTGATCACGCCTTCCATGGCCTCGGCCAGCGCGGAGGCGGCTTGGCGCATGCGCACAAACGGCTGCTCACTGCGCGGCACGTGGGTCACTTCCAGCGACAGCGCGACCTCGCGCAACGCGCTTTGCTCCGGGTCTTCGGCCATGGCGGCCTGCGAATCAAAGGCGAGGCTCAGGATGGGCGCCTGTCCCGCCGCGCTGGCGGGCAGCACCATGCGCCCGGGCAGCACGCCCGCAACGAAGCCGAGCCGGGCCGCGTTCTGCGCCACATAACCGGGGCTCCAGGCGCTGCGACGGGCACGCAACGTGAAGCCCAGCTGGGCATCGTGGCCGCTGGCAAAAGCGTCCAGTTCGCGGGCGCGGGCCACCTCGGCGCGCATGTCGGGAAAATCGGGCGCGGCGCCCACCGCGTCGGCAAAGGCCTGCGCCTTGACGACGAACTCGGAAAACTCGATGTCGTTGAGCGCGCCGGCACGGTTCGCCAGCTGCACGCCGGCCTGCAGCGCGTGGTAGCGCTGCCCCGGCCGCGGGCTTTCCCATTCACCGCTGGTTTCGTTCAGGCCTTCGACGGCAAACGGCTTGCTGCCGACCCGGCGCGTACCCGGCAGCGCCGCCAGCAAGGCATCGCCCGACACCGGGCCTTCCACCGCCAGCGGGGTGATGACGTCGATCAGGGCGTCCAGCCCGGGCCGCTTCTCGGGGGGACTCACGACGTTGTTGAGCGTGACGGGCACCACCACCGGCACACGCGCTTCGCCATCCACCACCACCTGCGGCTCCGGCTCCGGCGCAGGCTCGAAGGGGTGTCCCATGACCGGTTCGATGCGCTCCGATATCCCATCGTGGTCGGGCTCGATCACCGGACCGGTCAGCGGGCTTTCAAAGCTCTGGGGTTCACCCGCACCGTCCAGTCCGGGGCGTTCGCTGGCGGTGCGCGGAGCATTCTTGCTCGTGACCCAGGCGTTGTAGGCCACGACGCCCGCCAGCACGAGGCCTCCGATGATGGCCAGACTGATTTGCAGAGTGCTCATGTGTGTTCAACGGTGGGTGGCGTGGTCAGACGGATTCCAGCATGCCGGCAGCGGACTCCATGTCCACCGCGACGATACGCGAAACGCCCTGCTCCTGCATGGTCACGCCGATCAATTGTTCGGCCATTTCCATGGCGATCTTGTTGTGGCTGATGAAGAGGAACTGGGTGCCCTGCTTGCTCATGCTGGTCACCAACCGGGCGTAACGCTCGGTGTTGGCGTCGTCCAGCGGCGCGTCCACCTCGTCAAGCAGGCAGAACGGCGCCGGGTTGAGCTGGAAAATCGCGAACACCAGCGCGATGGCGGTGAGCGCCTTTTCACCGCCCGAGAGCAGGTGGATGGTCTGGTTCTTCTTGCCGGGCGGCTGCGCCAGCACCTGCACACCCGCGTCGAGGATTTCTTCACCGGTCATCACCAGCCGGGCGTTGCCGCCGCCGAACAGCTCGGGGAACATGCGGCCGAAGTGCTCGTTGACGGTGTTGAAGGTGCTGCCCAGCAGGTCGCGGGTCTCGGCATCGATCTTCTTGATCGCGTCTTCCAGCGTGGTCATGGCTTCGACCAAGTCGGCCGACTGCGCGTCGAGGAAGGTCTTGCGCTCGCGTGCGGCGGTGAGTTCGTCCAGCGCCGCGAGATTCACAGCACCCAGCGCCTGGATCTCGCGGTGCATGCGGTCGATCTCGCCTTGCAGGCCCGTCAGGCGCACATTGCCTTCGGTGATGCTCTGCGCCACCGCGGCCAGATCCGCCTGCGCTTCTGCGAGCTGCTGGCTGTACTGCTCCACCCCCAGGCGCGCGGCCTGTTCCTTGAGCTGGAAGTCCGTGATGCGCTGGCGCAGCGGGTCGAGCTCGCGCTCCAGCTTCAGGCGGTGCTCGTCGCTCGCGCGCAGCTTCATCGTGAGGTCGTCGTACTGGCTGCGCAGGGCGCCCAGGGTCTGCTCGCGTTCGAGCTTGACGGCCAGCACATTCTGCAGCCCGGCCTGGGCCGCGGCGTCGCTCAGGCGGGCCAGTTCTTCGGCGGCCCGCTGCTCTTCGTCGGCGAGCGACTTTTCCTGTGAGGCCGCGGTTTCCAGCGAACGCTGCAGCTCTCCCTGACGGGCCTGCAGGCTGCGCAGGGCGAAGGTGGCCTCCTGCGCGCTGCGCTCCAGCGAGCGCTGCTGCTCGCGCGCCGCATTCAAGGCGCGCTCGGCATCGATCACCTTGTCGTCGAACTGGGCGTGGCGCTCCTGGCTGTCGGCGAGCATCATGTCCAGCTCTTCGAAACGGGCCTCGGCCGTCACACGACGCTCCTGCAGATCTTCCAGCTGGGCATCCACCTCGGCCAGATCGGAAGCGATCTGCTCGCTGCGCGCGCGGGTCTGTTCGGCGAGTTGCGTCAGACGCAGGGCCTCGACCTGCAGCTCGTGGGCCTTGCCGCGTGTTTCGGCGCCTTCGCGGCGCGCGCTCACGAGCCGCTGCGAAGCATCGCTGTAGGCGGCTTCGGCGCGTACGAGCGCGGTCCGGGCCTGCTCGGCGATCAGCGCCTGGGCCCGCAGCTCTTTCTCAAGGTGTTCAATTTCCTGCGCGCGCGCCAGCAGGCCGGCCTGCTCGCTGTCGGGTGCGTAGAAGCTCACGCTGTGGGCACTGACCCCGTGGCCGCTGGGTACGTAGATCACTTCGCCGGCCTGCAGCTGGGCGCGCTGCGCCATCGCTTCGTCCAGGCTGGCCGCCGTCAGGCAACCCTGCAACCAGTCACCCAGCAGGGCCTTCTGCCCGGCGTCGTTCAGGCGCAGCCAGTCGGCCAGGGGCTTGAGCCCGCTGCCGCTGGCGGTGCCCGAAGCCACGGCAGACGGGCTGTAAAACGCGAGCTTCGCGGGCGGGGCATCGTTGCCGAACGAGCGCACCATCTCCAGCCGCGACACCTCGAGCGCGCCCAGGCGCTCTCGCAGCGCGGCTTCGAGCGCGTTTTCCCAGCCGGTCTCGATGTGGATGCGGCTCCACAGGCCCTGCAGGCTATCGAGCCCGTGCTTGGCCAGCCAGGGCTGGAGCTTGCCGTCGGTCTTGACCTTCTCCTGCAGCGCCTTGAGCGCTTCCATGCGGGCCGACAGGTCGGCCTGTTTCGCGGATTCCTGGTTCACCGCCTGCTGGGCGGCGCGGCGGTCATCGTCGAGCTGGGGCACGCTGTCCTGCAGCTCGTGCAGCACCGCGTCGGCCAGTTCGGCGGCTTCCTGCGCCACCACCAGCTGGCTCTGCGCGTCGAGCAGGCGGGCCTCGTCGGGCGCGGCCAGGGCGTTGCGGTCGGCGGCCAGGCGTTCGCGGCGCTGGTTGAGCTGGCGGCTCTGTTCTTCGATGTTGCGCTGTTCGGCGGCCAGCACCTGGATCTGCTGCTGCACCTGTGTGACGCTGCCACGCTGTTCGTTGGCGCGGTTCTGCGCCTGGCGCAGGCCGTCTTCCAGCGCGGGCAGGGCCGCGCCCTGCTCTTCGCCCTGGGCGGCGAGCACCACCGACTTTTCTTCAGCCTCGACCATGGCTTCGGCCAGCTGCTCCAGCTCCACGCCGGCGTCCTGGCTGCGCGTGGTCCACGAGGCCATCTGTTCCTTCAACTGCACCAGCCGCTGTTCGACCCGGGTGCGGCCTTCGATCACGAAGCGGATCTCGGCCTCCAGCTTGCCCACCTCGGCACTGGCTTCGTAGAGCTTGCCCTGGGCCTGGTTGACCTGGTCGCCCGCGGCGTAGTGCGCCTGGCGGATGGTTTCCAGCTCGGACTCGACCCGGCGCAGGTCGGCGGTGCGCGACTCCAGGTCGTTCAGCGCCTGGGCCGCATCGGTCTTGACCTTGATCTGGTCGGCTTCGGCCTCGCTGCGTTTCAAGAACCAGAGCTGGTGCTGCTTGAGCGTGGCGCCGGCCTGCAGGGTGTTGTAACGCGCAGCGACCTCGGCCTGCTTTTCCAGCTTGTCGAGATTGGCGTTGAGTTCGCGCAGGATGTCTTCGACCCGGGTGAGGTTTTCGCGTGTATCGGCCAGGCGGTTGGCCGTTTCGCGGCGGCGTTCCTTGTATTTGGAGACCCCGGCGGCTTCTTCGAGGAACAGGCGCAGCTCTTCGGGCTTGCTCTCGATGATGCGGCTGATCGTGCCCTGGCCGATGATGGCGTAGGCGCGCGGGCCGAGGCCGGTGCCGAGGAACACGTCCTGCACGTCGCGGCGGCGCACCGGCTGGTTGTTGATGTAGTAGCTGCTGGTGCCGTCGCGCGTAAGCACGCGCTTGACGGCGATTTCCAGGAACTGGCCCCACTGGCCACCCGCGCGGTGGTCCGCGTTGTCAAACACCAGCTCGACGCTGGAGCGGCTGGCCGGCTTGCGGTTGTTGGTGCCGTTGAAGATCACGTCCTGCATGGACTCGCCACGCAGCTCGGACGCCTTGCTCTCGCCCAGCACCCAGCGCACCGCGTCCATGATGTTGGACTTGCCGCAGCCGTTGGGCCCCACCACGCCCACCAGTTGCCCGGGCAGCATGAAGTTGGTCGGCTCGGCGAAGGACTTGAAGCCCGATAACTTGATCGAATTGAGGCGCACGGGAATTCGGTCGCGGGAAGCTAACTGTTTGATTTGTAACGATAATCCTCCCCCGAGCGGGGCCGGACCGCAAGCCGCATGATACCGTGTCCGCCTGGCCTTGAGCCCGCCCCGAGGGGGCCTGAAGCGGCCTTGGGATAATCGGCGCCATGAATCCCAAGTTGTCCCTCCTGCAGCCCTACCCGTTCGAGCGGCTGCGCCAGCTGTTTGCGGGCATCACGCCCAACCCGGCCTACCGCCCGATCAGCCTGGGCATCGGCGAACCCAAACACGCCACACCCCAGATGCTCAAGGACGCGCTGGCCGCCGCGTTGGACACGGGTCTGACCGGCTACCCCGCCACCGCCGGCGAGCCAGCGCTGCGCGAAGCCTGTGCGGCCTGGCTGCAGCGGCGCTACGGCGTCACCGTGAGCCCCGCCAACCAGGTGTTGCCGGTGAACGGTTCGCGCGAGGCGCTGTTTGCCTTCGCCCAGACGGTGCTGGACCCGACCCAAGCCGGTGCCACGCTGGTGTTTCCCAATCCGTTCTATCAGATCTACGAAGGCGCGGCCCTGCTGGGTGGCGCCCAGCCGTACTACGTGCCCAGCGTGCCGTCGCGCAACTTCGCGGTGGACTGGGACAGCGTGCCGGAAGACGTCTGGGCCCGCACGCAGCTCATCTTCGTCTGCTCGCCCGGCAACCCGACCGGCGCCGTGATGCCGCTGGAGGAGTGGAAAAAGCTGTTCGAACTGAGCGACCGCCACGGCTTCGTGATCGCCTCCGACGAGTGCTACTCCGAAATCTACTTCCGCGACGAACCGCCGCTGGGTGGGCTGGAAGCGGCGGTGAAGCTCGGACGCACCGACTTCAAGAACCTCATGATGTTCACCAGCCTGTCCAAGCGCAGCAACGTGCCCGGGTTGCGCAGCGGTTTTGTGGCCGGAGATGCGGCGCTGATCAAGGCCTTCCTGCTCTACCGCACCTACCACGGTGGCGCCATGAGTCCGGCGGTGCAGGCCGCCAGCGTGGCGGCCTGGGGCGACGAAGACCATGTCATCGACAACCGCCGGCAATACCGGGAAAAGTTTGCCCAGGTCACGCCGCTGCTGGCCTCGGTGATGGAGGTGGCGTTGCCCGACGCGGCGTTCTACCTCTGGGCCGGCGTTCCTGAGGCCTTCAATCACCGGATTCCGGGCCTGAGCGCCGACGAAGCGTTCGCCCGCGAGTTGCTGGCTCAATACAATGTGACGGTTCTGCCCGGCAGCTACCTGGCTCGCGAGGCCCAGGGTGTCAATCCGGGCCGCAGCCGGGTGCGCATGGCCCTGGTGGCCGAACCCGCCGAATGCCTGGAAGCCGCCGGCCGCATCGTCGAGTTCCTTTCGCCTCGCGCCTGAGACCCCTTTTCGTTCCATCCATCTTTTCCTGACCGTCCGAGACAACATGACCCAACAACTGCAAACCCTGATCGACAACGCCTGGGACCAGCGCGCCGACCTGTCTCCCTCCTCCGCACCCAAGGAAGTGCTGGACGCCGTGGAGCACGTGATCAGCGAACTCAACACCGGCAAGCTGCGCGTGGCCACCCGCGAAGGCGTGGGCCAGTGGACGGTGCACCAGTGGATCAAGAAAGCCGTGCTGCTGTCGTTCCGCCTGAAAGACAACGAGATGATGGGCAGTGGCGACCTGGCCTTCTACGACAAGGTGCCCACCAAGTTCGCCCACCTGAGCGAAGCCGAGATGAAGGCCACCGGCGTGCGCGTGGTGCCACCGGCCGTGGCCCGCCGCGGCAGCTTCATCGCCAAGGGCGCGATCCTGATGCCCAGCTACGTGAACATCGGCGCCTACGTCGATGAAAACACCATGGTCGACACCTGGGCCACGGTGGGCTCCTGCGCCCAGATCGGCAAGAACGTGCACCTGTCCGGTGGCGTCGGCATCGGTGGCGTGCTGGAGCCACTGCAGGCCGGCCCCACCATCATCGAAGACAACTGCTTCATCGGCGCCCGCTCCGAGGTGGTCGAAGGCGTGGTGATCGAAGAAAACTCGGTGATCTCCATGGGCGTCTACATCGGCCAGAGCACCCCGATCTACGACCGGACGACCGACACCGTGAGCTACGGTCGCGTGCCGTCTGGCTCGGTGGTAATCAGCGGCAGCCTGCCCAAGGACGGCGGCAAATACAGCCTGTACGCGGCCATCATCGTCAAGCGCGTGGACGCGCAGACGCGATCGAAGACCAGCCTGAACGACTTGTTGAGGGATTGAATTTGACCCACCCCCGTCGCTGCGCTCCGCCCCTCAAGGGGCAACACCTGCGGACTGGCAAAGCCAGATCCACGGTGTTCTGGGCTTGTGCACGGTCGCCGGATACGTATCTGTTTTTTTTCTCCTGTTAAGGACATGGCATGAGCAGCGGAACGATGGAGCGCATCCTGCGCCTGATGGCTGAGAAGAAGGCTTCGGACGTGTACCTGTCGGCGCATGCGCCGGCCATGATCAAGATCAACGGGCAGACGCTGCCGATCAACAGCCAGGTGATGCCGCCGGAGGCGCCGCTGAACCTGCTGTCCGAGATCGTGCCGGCCACGCGCATCGAGGAGTTGCGGGATACCGGGGAACTCAACATGGCCGTGCCGCTGGAGGGCGTGGGCAACTTCCGCATCAGTGCGATGCGCCAGCGCAGCACCTACGCCGTGTGCCTGCGCTACGTCCCGGGCGATGTGCCTTCGCTGGACTCCCTGAACGTGCCGCCCGTGCTGTCGGATCTGGTGATGGAGAAGCGGGGCCTGGTGTTGATGGTCGGTGCCACGGGCGCTGGCAAGACCACCACGCTGGCGGCCATGATCGACCTGCGCAACGAGCTGAACACCGGCCACATTCTCACCATCGAGGACCCGATCGAATACGTCTACCGCAACAAGAAGTCGGTCGTCAACCAGCGTGAAATCGGTCCCGACACCGCTTCGCTGCAAGTCGGCCTGAAGAACGCGCTGCGCCAGGCGCCCGACGTGATCCTGATCGGCGAGATCCGCGACCGCGAAACCATGTCGGCCGCCATCGCCTACGCGCAGTCGGGTCACCTGTGTCTGGCCACGCTGCACGCCAACAACAGCTACCAGGCACTCAACCGCATCCTGAGCTTCTACCCGGTCGAAGTGCGTCCCACCATGCTCGGCGACCTGGCCGCCGCGCTGCGCGCCATCGTCTCGCAGCGCCTGCTGCGCACCCACACGGGCGGCCGTGTGCCCGCCGTGGAGGTGATGCTCAACACCGCGCTGATCGCCGACCTGATCCAGAAAGCCGATTTCTCCGGCGTACGCGAGGCCATGGAAAAATCGTTGGCCGTGGGCTCGCAGAGCTTCGAGCAGGACCTGGCCCGGCTGGTGCGCGACGGCATCGTCTCGCGCAACGAGGGCCTGGCCCACGCCGACTCGCCCAACAACCTGTTGTGGCGCCTGCAGAACGACTTCAACGCCTCCAAGTCCAACCTGGACGCCAAGCCGTCTGATGACGACCAGAGCGACAACGCCACATTCACCGAGTTCTCGCTCGACGTCAAATTCTGATGACCGCCACCCTGCGCCTGACCGAAGAACTGATCGCACGCCCCTCGGTCACGCCGCTGGACGAAGGCTGTCAGGCCCTGATCGCCGACCGCCTGCGAGCACTGGGTTTTGTCTGTGAAACCATCGAAAGCGGCCCGGCCGATTTCCGCGTGACCAACCTCTGGGCGCGCCTGGGCACGGGCCAGCAGCCCACCCTGGTCTGGGCGGGCCACACCGACGTGGTGCCCACCGGCCCGCTGGACGCCTGGGGCAGCGACCCCTTCGTGCCTTCGCACCGCGACGGCAAGCTTTTTGGCCGCGGCGCCAGCGACATGAAAACCTCGCTCGCCGCCATGGTGGTGGCCTGCGAAGAATTCGTGGCTTCCAACCCCCAGCCGCCCATCGACATCGCCTTCCTGCTGACCAGCGACGAAGAGGGCCCGGCGAACGACGGCACGGTGATCGTCTGCGACAAGCTGCGCCAACGCGGCGAACGCCTGGACTGGTGCATCGTCGGCGAGCCCACCTCGGTCGAGCGCACGGGCGACATGATCAAAAATGGCCGCCGCGGCACCATGAGCGGCAAGCTCACGGTCAAGGGCATTCAGGGCCACATCGCCTACCCGCAACTGGCGAAGAACCCGATCCACATGGTCGCCCCGGCCCTGGCCGAACTCGCCGCGACGGTCTGGGACATGGGCAACGCCTACTTCCCTCCCACCACCTGGCAGGTGAGCAACATCCACGGTGGCACGGGCGCGAGCAACGTGATCCCCGGCACCGTGATGATCGACTTCAACTTCCGCTTCTCCACCGAGTCCACACCCGAAGGCCTGCAGCAGCGCGTGGTCGACATCCTGCAGCGCCACGGCCTGCAGGCGGGCGCCGACCACGACCTCACCTGGACCATCGGCGGGCGACCGTTTCTGACCCAGCCCGGCACGCTGGTGGACGCCGTGCGCTCCGCCATCCAGACCGAGACCGGCGTAGAAACCCAGCTCTCCACCACCGGGGGCACCAGCGACGGCCGCTTCATCGCCCAGATCTGCCCCCAGGTGATCGAACTCGGCCCGCCGAACGCCACCATCCACAAGATCGACGAACACGTGGCCGTGGCCGACATCGAGCCCCTGAAGAACATCTACCGCCGCGTGCTTCACAACCTCGCCCAACAGCAGGCCTGCGCGCGCTGAACCCATGACTCTGCAAGACCTGCTCGCCGGGGCCACGGCACGCCTCGAAGCCGCCCATCTGGCCTATGGCCACGGCACCACCAACGCCCGCGACGAAGCCGCCTGGCTCGTGCTGTGGCAACTTCACCTGCCGCTGGACGGCGACCTGGAGGAGATGGCCGAAACGCCCGTCTCTGACGAAGATGCGCTGGCCGTGGCCGAGCTGATCACACGCCGCATCGAGACCCGCCAACCGGCAGCCTACCTCACGCACGAAGCCTGGCTGCAGGGGGTGCCGTTTTATGTGGATCAGCGCGCCATCGTGCCGCGCAGCTTCATCGCAGAGCTGATCGCCGACGGCGGCTTCGACGCCTGGCTGGGCGAACACACGACCCGCGTGCTGGACCTGTGCACCGGCAACGGCAGTCTCGCCGTGCTGGCGGCCCTGGCCTGGCCGCAGGTGCAAGTGACCGGCGCCGACCTTTCCACCGATGCGCTGGCGGTAGCCCGCATCAACGTCGACCAGCACGGCCTGCAGGACCGGATCACGCTCATCGAGTCCGACGGGCTCAAAGCCTGCCCAGGCCCCTGGGATCTGGTGCTGTGCAACCCGCCCTATGTCAACGCACAGAGCATGCACGCCCTGCCCGCCGAATACCGCGCCGAGCCGGCGCTCGCGCTGGCGGGCGGTGTCGACGGCATGGACTTCATCCGCACCCTCTTGCACGACCTGCCCTCGCGCCTGTCGCCCCACGGCGTGCTGGTGCTCGAAATCGGCAACGAACGCGAACACTTCGAAGCCGCGTTCCCGCAACTCGAATCCGTGTGGCTGTCCACCAGCGCTGGCGACGACCAGGTCCTTCTTCTCACTTCCGATTCCCTTTCGGCACTGGCTTCCCAGCCAACGCCCCGCCCATGATCACACTGAAAAACCTGGTCCTTCGTCGTGGCACGAAGGTCCTGCTCGATGGCGCTTCCGCCACCATCAACCCCGGCGAAAAAGTCGGCCTCGTGGGTCGCAACGGTGCCGGCAAGTCCAGCCTGTTCGGCCTGCTCAACAAGACGCTGCACGAGGACAAGGGGGACTTCTATGTGCCCGCCCAGTGGCGCATGGCCCAGGTCGCGCAGGACATGCCCGAGACCGACATGCCCGCCACGCAGTTCGTCATCGAAGGCGACGTGACCCTGCTCGCCGCGCAGCAGGAAGTGACCGCATCGGAAGAAAGCAACGATGGCGAGCGCATGGCCCACGCCTACATGGCGCTGCACGACGCGGGCGCACACGATGCGCCGGCCCGCGCGCAGGCGCTCATCCTGGGCCTGGGTTTCCGCACCGACGAACTCGACAACCCGGTCAACAGCTTCTCCGGCGGCTGGCGCATGCGCCTGCAACTCGCGCGTGCACTGATGTGCCCGAGCGACCTGCTGCTGCTCGACGAACCCACCAACCACCTGGATCTGGACGCCCTGGTCTGGCTGGAAGCCTGGCTCAAGCGCTACGAAGGCACCATGCTCGTGATCAGCCACGACCGCGAGTTCCTTGATGCCGTCACCGACGTCACCATCCACATCGAACGCGCCCAGCTCACGCGCTACGGTGGCAACTACAGCAAGTTCGAAGACATGCGCGCCGAGCAGATGGCGCTGCAGGCCACGGCGTACTCCAAGCAGCAGGACAAGGTCGCGCACCTGCAGAAATTCATCGCCCGCTTCAAGGCCAAGGCCAGCAAGGCCAAGCAGGCGCAAAGCCGGGTCAAGGCGCTGGAGCGCATGGAGAAAATCGGCCCGGTGCTGGCCGACGCCGACTTCACCTTCGAATTCAGCGAGCCGCAGAACCTGCCCAACCCCATGCTGGCCATGAACGAGGTGAGCTTTGGCTATCCGCCACCCGCCGCGGGCGGCGAACCGATCACCATCGTGCGCAACGTCAGCCGCTCTGTGCTGGCCGGGCAGCGCATCGGCATCCTCGGGGCCAACGGCCAGGGCAAGTCCACCGTGGTGAAGACCATCGCGCGCGACCTGAAGGCCATCAGCGGCGAGATCATTGAGGGCAAGGGACTGAACATCGGCTACTTCGCCCAGCAGGAACTGGACGTGCTGCGTCCGGCCGACACCCCGCTGGAGCACATGATCCGCTTGGTGCGCGAGTGCACGGCGCAGGGCCGCCTGAGCGGCCAGGCCACGCGCGAGCAGGATCTGCGCAGCTTCCTCGGCAGCTTCAACTTCACCGGCGACCAGGTGAAGCAGGCGGTCGGCAGCATGAGCGGCGGCGAGAAGGCGCGCCTGGTGCTGTGCATGATCGTCTGGCAGCGCCCCAACCTGCTGCTGCTCGACGAACCCACCAACCACCTGGACCTCGCCACACGCGAAGCGCTGTCGATGGCGCTCAACGAATTCGAAGGCACCGTCATGCTGGTCAGCCACGACCGTGCCCTGCTGCGCGCCGTGTGCGACGAATTCTGGCTGGTTTCCCGTGGCGGCATTGCACCGTTTGACGGCGATCTGGACGACTACCAGCGCTACCTGCTAGACATGGCCAAACAGTCACGAGAAGCGCAGCGCCAGGAGCAGAAAGACCTGCAGCGGGGCAACGCGGCGGCACCCGCTGTGGAGGCCGCGGCCGCGCCGGCCCCCGCGGCCAACCGCAGTTCCGAACAGCGCAAGCAGGATTCCCAACGCCGCCAGCAGCTCACCGAGCAGTTGCGCCCGTTGAAGAAAGAGCTGGAGCACAACGAAAAACGCACCGCCGCATTGAACTTGCAGAAAAACCAGCTGGAGGCCCGCCTGAGCCAGCCCGCGAATCCCAAGGACATGGCCGATGCGGGGCGCGAGCTCAAAGCGGTGAACGATGAGATCGAAGCGCTGGAACTGCGCTGGCTGGACCTCACCGAACAGATCGAAGGCGCCAGCGCCAACGGGTGACAAGCGCTCGTTCTGTATGCGGAATGCACGGCGCAGTGACGGCGTTCACAGGCAGGCGTGCAGCAAGGGAGCGGTGAGAGCGGAAAAGCGGGCTTGACGCTACAGTGGGACCCTCCATTGTCCAACCCGGCACATCGAAAGGCAGTCCGCACATGTCCATCCTGATCACTCTCTTCATTGGCCTGATCGCAGGCTTCGTCGCCCGCGCCATCAAACCCGGCGACGACAACATGGGCTGGATCATGACCGCCTTGCTGGGTGTGGCAGGCTCATTCCTCGCGAGCTATGGGGGTGCCGCGCTGGGCCTCTACGCCCCGGGACAAGCCGCGGGATTCATCGCCTCGGTGGTGGGCGCCGTGATCCTGCTGGTGGTCGTTGGCCTGATCCGGAAGAAGTGAGCCGTCGACCGTGCGGTGTTTCACCGTAGGCCTTTCAGGTGGTCCAGCACGGTTCGAAAAACGCGCAGGAATCGCTCCTTCAGCCGGCCTCGATCTGACCGAGCAGGTGCTCGATATCGCCGTACAGCGCATGGCCGCTCAGCAGCCGGTCGCCTGACGCGCTGTGCACCACCAGGGCCGGTACACCCTGCACGCCCAGCAACCGCATCACGCGGCGCGCTTGGCCCAGACGCGCCGCGTTGCGCTCCATCAGCTCGGCGTCGGCCGCCGCCAGCCGGTCGGCCGCTGCATCCAGACCCAGACCGCGCAGCAGCACGCCGACCACCAGGGCATTCCCGGTGTCCAGACCGTCCACGTAGCGGGCCTCCTGAAACGTCTTCAACGCGTCAAGTTCGCGCTGCGGTTCGGTCAATGACACCGCGATGAGGGCCAGTGTCATGGCCGCCGAATCGAAGGGGCTGCCGCGGCGGCCCAGCACGTTCTGGCGGTAAGCCTCGGTGAAGCGCTGGCCCGTGAGTTGGGCGATGCGCAGGTCGTTCGACCAGGCGAACTCGGCAAAGGCCGCATCCATGTGGCGGCCACCATCGGCAAACAGCCCCGTCGGTGCCAGTTCCAGCGTGATTCCGCTGTGCTGCCCCAGCTTTTGCACCGCGGGCGAAGCGCCATAGCACCAACCGCACAAGGGATCGAACAGGTATGTGATGGTGGTGCTCATGGTTTATCTCCTCACCACTTCATTTCGCCCTTGTTGACCTTGGCGCCGATGTCCAGCGACAAGGCGCCATCCGTCACCTGCGGGTAGGCTTTCTTCATGGCGTCGATCAGTTCGGCGCTGCCCTTGCTGGCGGCCAGGTTCTTCTCGAAGGTCTGCAGGTAGTCCTTGGTGAAGGTGATGGCGCTGGCGTCCACGGCGGAGCCGGCCTTCATGTGGCCGGGCACCACCAGCTCGGGTTTGAGCGCGGCCATTTCGTCCAGCTGGGCCACCCAGGCGGCGCGCTCGGCGGCGCTTTGCGTGTCGGCGGTCCAGACGTGCATGTTGCCGAAGACACCGATGTCACCCACCACGGCCTTGATCGACGGGATCCAGGCGTAGGGACGGTGGGCCAGCAGGCCTTGCGTACCACGGATCTCGATGGTCTGGCCTTCCAGCTTCAGGCTGTTGCCTTCCAGCGCGCGCGGTGCCACGGGTTTGTGCGGTGCGTTGGCGCCCATCTTGGGACCCCAGAACGCCACCTTGCCCGCCATCTTGGCGTTGAGTTTTTCCAGCACGGCGGGCGTGCTCACCACGTCGGCCTGGGGGAAAATTTCCTTGAGCGTTTCGACACCGAAGTAATAGTCCGGGTCGGCCTGGCTCACGTAAATGGTGGTGAGCTGCTTGCCGCTGTCGAGCACGTTGGCAGCGATGCGCAGCGCGTCGGCGCGGGTGAAGCCGGCGTCGATCACCATGGCCTCTTTTTCGCCGTAGACCAGGGTCGAGTTGACGTTGAAGCTGTTGCCGGCGGCGTTGTAGACCTTGACGGTCAGCGGCTGGGCGGCCTGGGCGCTGGTGAAGGCGATGGCCAGCGAGGCGGCGATGACGGTGGTGCGGGTCATGGAAGGCTCCTGTGGGATGTGTTTAAGGTGGCACTGTTCAGCGCTGGAACGAACTGTAATTTCAATATCCGAACAGATAAACCGCATAATTCGGCCATATATGTTTCAAAAACAGAGCAAATCATGGACCGGTTGACCGCCATGCGCGTGTTTGTGGCGGTGACCGAGAGCGGCAGCTTCAGCGCCACGGCCGACAAGCTGGAGATGTCGCGCGCCATGGTCACGCGCCATGTGGGCGCGCTGGAGCAGTGGCTGGGTGCGCGCCTGCTGCAGCGCACCACGCGCAGCGTCACGCTCACGGATGCCGGAGAGACCTGCCTGCGCCGCAGCCAGCAGATGCTGGCGCTGATGGACGACGTGGAGCAGGAAACCAGCTGCCACGACACGGCGCTGCGCGGGCAGCTGCGGGTGACCTGCAGCGTTTCCCTCGCTTACGCGCAGATGGCGGCCGCACTGGCCAATTTCCTGAAGCAACACCCGCAGCTCAAGATCGACCTGAACGCCAGCGAGGGCGCGCTCAACCTGGTGGAGGCGCGCATCGACCTGGCCATCCGCATCAGCGCGGAGCCCGACCCCACGCTGATCGGCCGGGTGCTGGCGCCCTGCGCTTCGGTGCTGGTGGCCTCCCCCGCCTACCTTGCCGCGCACGGCGTGCCGAAGACACCATCCGACCTGGAAACCCACCAATGCCTGAGCTTTGCCAACTTCGGCAGGAGCACCTGGACGCTCAACCGGGGCGAAGAACTTTGCCAGGTCGGCGTGCGCAGCCAGCTCAGCGCCAACGAGGCCACCGCTTTGCTGCAGGCCGCCCTGGCGGGTGGCGGCGTGGCCCTGCAACCGACCTACCTGGCCAATCCGCACCTGGCCGATGGCACGCTCGTGGCGGTGCTGCCCGACTGGCAACCGCCTGACATGGCGATCTATGCGCTCTACCCGTCACGCAAGCACTTGTCGCCTGCCGTGCGCGCCCTGCTGGATTTTCTGGTGCAACGGTTTGCCACCCCGCGCTGGTAGCACTGCGCGAATCTGGCTTTTTGGCGGGTGCACTCAAGATAAAACTGGCACGGGCTGGTGACGCGACCAGAAATGAAAAAGCCTGCTACCGAATCAGTAGCAGGCTTTTCAACTCCCGCGAGGGGAATCTGGTGGGACGTGCGGGGGTCGAACCCACGACAAACGGATTAAAAGTCCGCTGCTCTACCAACTGAGCTAACGTCCCAACATACAAAAAAACATCAACGACAAACTGAATGCGAGACCCCAGATACCAGCGTCTGGTGGGGCGTGAGTGACTCGAACACTCGACCTACGGATTAAGAGTCCGCTGCTCTACCAACTGAGCTAACGCCCCATCTGGCCCCGCAAAGTTGGCTTTCACTACATCGCCAAGCCTCAAATTATAGCGTTATTTTCGAGCTGTTTTCAAGGCTCGCAGGACTTTTTGAAAAGCTCGCGATCGCGTTCATCAAGGCCCCTGCCGCAGCCATGCCGAAACTGGCGGTCACACTCACGGCCGATCCATAACCATGGCAATTCAACGATCCGTCTGCCGCGGCAGCCAGTGCACACGATGCATCGGGCGGCGACACAGCCTCACGGCTGAACACACAGCTCACGCCCATGGGACCGTTGCGAGCACCATCATGGTGTTTGCGCAACTGGTAGCGCAACTGCGCCAACAAGGGGTCGTGCGTGACAACGGCCAGATCGGCCACTTCCATCGCATGAGCCAGTCGCTTTCCACCCGCGGCTCCGACGGTCACGAACGGCAGCCTGTTGCCCACGGCCCAGGCGGCCAGCCTTGTCTTGGCCCGCATCTGGTCACAGGCATCGATGAGCCCGGTGGGTCGCATGCTCGCCTCGCCCCGTGCACCATCCAGCAGCATGGGCCAGTTTTCTGGCGTCACAAACTCCTCGATCACGTCCACCACACAGGCCGGGTGGTACATCGCGATGCGCTCGCGCATGGCCAGTGCCTTGCTCTGCCCCAAGGTAGCGTCCAGGGCATGAATCTGGCGGTTGATGTTGGATTCGGACACATGGTCCAGATCGATCAGGGTGAGGCGTCGAACGCCACTGCGTGCCAAGGCTTCGACGGACCACGATCCGACACCGCCGATGCCAACCACCACCACGTGTGCGTCAAAGATGCGTTGGGAGCCTTCCTGGCCATAGAGCCGGCGCAAACCTCCGAAGCGGCGTTCAAAATCGGGGGGCATGACAGGCTCGGTCGTTCCGTTCTGATCACTCACTCACGCTCCAGCAACCAGAGCTGAAAGCGCACACCGGCCATGGCGCCGAGCACGATGCCCACCACCGCGATGGCGCTGGTGAGGCTCAACGTGGACAACCCAGAAAGACCCTGGCCCACGGTGCACCCCAAAGCTGTCACCCCCCCAACGCCCATGCAGAACGCACCCCCCATGTGCAAAGCGGTGTCTTGCGTGCTGCGAAAACCCTCCCAGCGAAAACTGCCCCCCAGCCAGGCCTGTGCAAAGGCGCCGACCACCACGCCCGCCACGGTGACCACGCCGAGGGTCAGCACGTTGGACTTGTCGCTGAAGAGAATCAGCCAGTCCAGGGCGTAGGCCATGGGTGCGGTGAAGGTCAGGGACTCCATGCGCCCGGTGTTGGTGGCGAGATACATCGATTCCAGCGTTTCCGGATGCTCGGCCACAAACGCCATGTGACCGCTGACCCACCACATCGCAGCGATCACCAGCCCCAGACCCACACCACCCAGCAGGTTGTTGGCGCTGCGGAAATCTTCGTCCATCAAGGCCCAGACAACCAGCGCGCCGCCCAGGATCAATGCGGCCAGCAGACCTGCGGTGCCAGATTCCAGCCCCAGGGCTGCAGACATCCACATCGGCAGCGTGCCACCCGCCGCGATATCAAAGGCCACCAGGTCAACGGTGTTGACACGCAGCACCGCGAGCACGCCGCGCAACGTGGCATATGCGGCAAAGCCCATGACAAAGAAGACCACCAGTGACTTCAGGCTGCCAGCCCCGATGCGCACCAGCGTCTTGCTGCCACACCCCGAAGCCAGCACCATGCCAAAGCCGAACAGGGTGCCCCCCACGATGGCGGACAGCCAGATGATGCGGCCAGACCCGTAGATGGTCTGACTGGTGTCGATCCAGCCCAGCCAGCCCATGAAGTAAAAGCCGATCGACGCCACCCCCACCGCCATGCCCCACATGCGCATGCGCGTCCAGGCCCCCATGTTGATGATGTCGCTGATGGCGCCCATGGTGCAAAACTGGGTGCGCTGGGCAATAAAACCAAACACCACCGAAACCGCGAAGGCGGCCCAGAGAACTTGGGTATGCAGTGTTTGAATATCGGCGATGTCCATCATGGCCGACATTGTAGGAGGAGCCCTCCGGTCGCCCGGACCGGAAGGCCATCTGCACAAACCCGCCGCGATCAGCGCAGGCGGGCGAGGCGCTCGCGACCGGCCGCTGCGGCCTCGGATCGGGGATGGACCTTGATCAGGTTTTCCAGCGTGCGCCGTGCGGCCTTGCTGTCTTTGAGCTCGATCTGGCTGTTGGCCATGGCCAGCAAAGCCTCGGGCGTGCGGGGATGATCGGGGAACTGGGTCGCCAGACGGCGGTGGCTCTCGATCGACTCCTTGTAGGCACGGTTGGCGTACTGGGCGTTGCCCAACCAGTACAGCACGGATGGCGTGTAGCCGCTGTCGGGATAGCGGCGCAACAAGCCCGCATACCCCGCAGCGGCCGGACCGAACTCCGAACGGCGCAGCAGCTCCATGGTCGCGTCGAAGTCGCGCTTTTCCTCGGGTGAAGCCGTGAACTCGCGGCCATCCAGAGAGACGGGCACCGGTTCAACCTGACGCAAGCGGGCATCCACGCCGGCCTGTGCATCTTTCTGTTGACGCTGAAGCTCGGAAACTTCACGCGCCAGTTGCTCGTTCTGCCCACGCAGCCGCGCGATCTCGCTACTCAACTGTTCGTTCTGGTTGGACAGTTCCAGCAGGCTGCGCTGGGTCGTGGCCTGGCTGTCCCTCACCTCCTGGGCCATGCGAGACAAGCTGGCGGCCGTCGACTGGCTATGGGTATCGAACTTGTTGCGCAACTCGATGATGGCCTTGCGCGCCTCATCGTCGTCAAACAGGGCGTGCGCCTGCAAAGGCCACAGGCTACCGACCAGCAGGGCCGCGGCACTCAGGAGCGAGGGAACAGAACGGTTCATCAGGAACATCGGTTCAACGGTAGGTCAGTTCCACCCGGCGGTTCTTGGCGTAGGAAGCTTCGTCCATGCCCAGTGCCGCGGGTTTTTCTTCACCGAAACTCACAGGCTCCATCTGCGACTCGCTCACGCCCATCAGGGAAAGCGAGCGGCGCACTGCTTCGGCACGTTTCTGACCAAGTGCGAGGTTGTATTCACGACCACCGCGCTCGTCGGTGTGGCCTTCCAGTGCGATCTTGCGGCTGCTGTTGGCCTTCAGGTAACGTGCGTTGGCTTCCAGTGTTGCGGCGTATTCGCCACGCACTTCGAAGCTGTCGTAATCGAAGTACACCACGCGGGCCATGGCCTCGGGTTGTTGCGAATCCATGGAAGGCACTTCCACGCCCGAGACGCCGCGGGGGTCCACGCCGCTTCCGGCTCCGCCTTGACCCGCCTGCCCGGCCGCACCACCGGTGCGGTCTTCAACGGGCACATCGTCGAGTTTGACGCTGGAGCCGCAGGCGGCCAGCGAGGCGACGACCAGCAGGCCGGCGAAACGGTTCAGCCACACGCGGCTGCCGCGCTGGACGGTGGATGGAGCTGGTTTGAATTTGTTGTTCATGGGTGTATCCCTTTCTGGGCAGGTTTGAATGGAGGAAGGAAGCAGTGCGGAGGGCTTCGAGGTCAGCGGGCAAACGGGCCCCATTCGGGCTCGCGAATGTCTCCCCCGGCACTGGCAAGGCGGGTCTTGATGCGCCCATCCACTGTGCTGGTCATGAGGGCCTCCTGCCCGCGGTCACGGGTGGCGTAGATGATCAGTCGGCTGTTGGGCGAAAAACTGGGGCTTTCGTCGGCACTGGTTTCGCTCAGTGCCGTGACATTGCCCGAGGCCAGCTCCATGACGTGAAGGCGGAACGCACCACCAACACGCGAGATGAAGGCCAGCCAGCGGCCATCCGGGCTGGGCGCCGGCGAAATGTTGTAGTTGCCCGTGAAGGTCACACGCTGCGGATTCGCGCCCTGCACCCCCATGCGGTAGATCTGCGGTGAACCACCCCGGTCACTGACGAAGAAGATGCTGTTGCCGTCGGCGCTGAAAACGGGTTCGGTGTCGATGCTGCCCGACTGGGTCAGGCGGCGCGGTGCGCTGCCGTTGGCGTCCATGGCGTAGATCTGCGCATTGCCGGAGATTGACAGCGTCGCGACCAGTTGACGGCCATCGGGCGACCACGTTGGGGCGCTGTTCGATCCCCGGAAGTTGGCGAGCAGGCGGCGCTTGCCCGTGGCGACATCGTGCGAGTAGATCACGGGCTTGCGCGATTCGAACGACACATAGGCCAGCTGCGCACCGCCCGGTGCCCAGCTCGGCGAGATGATGGGTTCGGGGCTGGTCAGGGTCGCGCGGGCGTTCTCACCATCGGCATCGGCCACCAGCAAGGTGTGCCTCTGCCCGGCCTTGGCCACATAAGCGATGCGGGTCGAGAAGACGCCCTTTTCACCGGTGAGCTTTTCGTACACGTAGTCAGCGATCCGGTGCGCGGCAAAACGCAGATCCGCGGTGGACACCGGGTAGCTCAGCCCGCCCAGATCCTGGCCACGCACCACATCCCACAGCCGGAATCGCACGTCAAAGCGGCCATCTGCCAGACGCGAAACGCTACCGGTCAGCAAGGCGTCACTGCCCTTGCTGCGCCAGGAAGCAAACTCGGGACGCGAGGTTTCGTCGAGCCTCGCTGGCAAGGGCTCCACAAAGCGGAACTGCCCGCTACGCTCCAGGTCGGCCCGCACGATCGCGGCCATGTCCTGGTTGACCAGGCCGTTGTCGCGGAAGCTGACCGCCGACACCGGAATCTGGGTCACCCCGGCACCGGAAACCTCGACGCGGAATTGGGCCAGTGCGTCCTGCAGTGGCCAGGTCATCAGGGGGAGTGCGGTGGCGTGGGCCAGAAGGGACCGCCGCGAGGGTTGCCAGTCAGATCGATTCAATGCCTGCATTCTTGATAGGTTGGGTGATGTGGCTGGAAACCGGATTGTGAATCCTGTTTTCCGGTTGCCAGCAGATAATACCGGAAGCACTTTCTGCACCCGTGACAAGTTGTGCTTTTTCTGTACAGGCCGTGCCCACAGGCACACTGTGCCCAGCCCAGCCACCCTACACCGCCGTCCCAGGCCGCGCAGACTTGACCGATTCCAAAGCCCCCGGCACGCCGCCCGCCCGAACCATCACCCACCGACTGCGCCAGTTCTGGCCATACTTCCGCTCCGCCAAGAGCGGTATCGTGTTGGCCGCCATCTGCACCATCGTGGGTGCTTTGACCGAACCCCTGATTCCCGCTTTGCTCAAGACCTTGCTGGACCGGGGCTTTGCCGAGGGGAACATCGACCTGTGGATGGTGCCAGTTGCCCTGTTGGGGCTGTTTGGTGTGCGGGGTCTGGCGGGATTTCTGGCCCAGTATGCGTTGTCCTACACGGCCAGCCTGGGTCTTCTGAACCTGCGGCGGGCCATGTTTGTCCGGCTCAACGATGCCCAAATGACGCTGTTCGCCCGGCAAAGTGCCAGCAAGCTCTCGAACACCCTGGTCTACGAGGTGCAGACGGGGTCGACCATGTTGGTCAACGCCATGTTGAGCCTGACCAAGGACAGCCTGACGCTGCTGGCCCTGCTGGGCTATCTGATGTACCTGAACGGAAAGCTCACGCTGATCGTGCTGCTGCTGTTTCCAGGCCTGATTCTGGTGATGCGTGTGCTCTCGCGCCGTCTGTACCGCCTCACGCGTTCCAGCCAGCAGGCCACCGACGAACTGGCCTATGTGGTGGAAGAAAACGCGCTGGCCCATCGCATGGTGCGCCTGCACGGTGCCCAGCAGCGCCAGACCCAGCGTTTTGACGGACTCAGCGTTTCCCTGCGGCGCCTGGCCCTCAAGTCCACGGTGGCCCACGCCGCCATGACCCCGCTGACCCAGATGCTCGCTGCCGCCGCGTTGTCGGCCGTGATTGCTGTGGCACTGTGGCAAAGCGCGAGCAGCGGTGTGACCGTGGGCAACTTTGTGGCCTTTGTCACCGCCATGCTGATGTTGATCGCGCCGATCCGGCACCTGGCCGAAATCGCCGGCCCGATCACCCGGGGTCTCGCCGCGCTGGAACGGGGTCTGGAACTCATCGATGAAACCCCGCCACAAGCTTCCGGCACCCACCGGGCCGATCAGGTGAAGGGTGCCATCACCCTGCGCGACGTCTGGGTGCGCTACCCGACGCGCGATGAGCAACCGGACGACGGCCACATCAGCCGCAGTGCCCTTCGCGGCATCAACCTGAGCATCCAGCCGGGTGAGGTACTGGCCCTGGTGGGCCCCTCGGGTTCGGGCAAGACCACGCTGGCCAATCTGCTGCCACGCTTTGTCGAAGTGGAAAGCGGCGAAGTGCTGCTGGATGACGTGCCCCTGCCCAGCTGGGATCTGGCCAGCCTGCGGCGCCAGTTCGCCATGGTCAGCCAGGAGGTGATCATGCTCAACGACAGCCTGGCGGCCAACGTGGCGCTGGGCGCGGCCGACGACCAGATCGACGAAGAGCGCGTGCGCGCAGCGCTGGCCTCGGCCAACCTGCTCGATCTGCTGGAGCGCCTGCCCCGGGGCATGCACAGCACGGTGGGACACAACGCGGCCGAACTCTCCGGCGGCCAGCGCCAGCGGCTGGCGATCGCGAGGGCCATCTACAAGAACGCGCCCATCCTCATCCTCGATGAAGCCACCTCAGCGCTGGACAACGAGTCCGAGCGGCTGGTGCAGGATGCCCTGTCGCGGCTCATGAAGGGGCGCACCACGATCGTGATCGCCCACCGGCTCTCTACCATCGAACATGCCGACCGCGTGGTCGTGCTGGCCGACGGGCAGATCAGCGAAATGGGCAGCCACGAAGAACTGCTCCGCAGCGACGGCCTGTATGCCCGGCTGCATGCACAAAAACTCAGCCCCGAAGCCGGTGCGTAAAAAAGCCGGAAGCACCTCATGGGTGCTTCCGGCTTTCAAGGCATCCAGAGATGCCATCAACTTCAGAAGTTGTACTGCAGGCCCAGACCGAAGTAGTCGACGTTACCCCAGCGTGGGTTGTTGGATCCGCGAAGTGGGAAGTGGTCTGCATCGCCACGCACCATCAACTTCTCGGTCAGCGCGTAGGTGAAACCCACACCCACAGTCGGTCGGGTCTGTGAGCTGGAATGGCTCGGCAGATCCGCAAACTGGCCACTGGTGTGCTTCACACTGGCCACACCCAGCTTGCCAAACAACCGCAGTTTTTCAGTCACGTTGCTGCCAGCCGTCACACGGGCGCCAAACACCTTGGCCTTCGCGGACAAGTCCACGCCATTCAGCGCGGTGTACTCATGGCTCTTGCCTGCTTGATAAAAAACCTCAGCGCCCAGGATGCTGTTGAATTGCAGACCTGCGCCCGCTTGCAGACCGATTTGACGATCACTGTCGCCAACGAGGATGCTGCCATTCTGACCACGGTGCACCACGCTGTCGTTGACGACACCCAAGGTGCCGAACACGTAGGGCGTCATTCCCGGAGCCGGTGGTGCAGGAGCCACCATGGGTTCGGCAACAGGGGCCGCTGCAACCGGCGCTGGTGCGGGAGCTGGAGCTGGCGCTGGAGCGGGAACCACGGCGACCGGTGCGGGAGCAGGCGCAACCACCGGCATCGGCACGGCACGCGGCATCACGTCCGAGAAGCGGTTGTCGCACTTGGCCATGCTGGCTCGCACGGCCATGCCCGACTTGTCGGCATAGAGGTTGATGGGCATGTCGGGGCTGTAGGGCACGTACTTGCCAACCAGCGCCTTGGCCACACCATTGCGGCCGTTCTGGCGACTCACGCCCACGTCACAAGCACCCAGCTTGTATTGCGGTCCGAGGTCGGACAGGCGCGCGGTGCGAACCGTCGCTTCACCCTTGCGGCGCAGGGTGGGCATGGTGGTCGATGGTTCGTAGAAACGGGCTTGGCCCGCCTGCACCGCGGCATCGCATTCTGCGGCCGTGTCGTATCCCACATTCCCGTGACCGTCATTGACCATACCGGCATGGCCGATCGAGGCTACCAGCAAACCGCCTGACAGCAGCACCGAATTCAATGGTGTGAGTTTCATGATTTCTCCAGACTAAAAAAGATAAAAAATAATAACGAAATGAAACATGTTTGATGAAAATGCACCCATCTCTTGTCACAGGCGGATTATCAAGGCTTCAGTACGCCATCACGGTAACAAAAGCTAAAACACAACGATGTGCGCCATCGCACAGACAGTGGGGTGAAAAGCTTGTTTTTCGGGTGTTCCACCCGTTCGACGAAGACCGCTAAAGCAGCACGATGTCGTACTGCTCCTGCGTCATCGAGTTCTCGCTTTGCAGAGAGATGGGCTTGCCGATGAAGTCGGACAGACCCGCAAGGTGCTGGCTTTCTTCATCCAGAAATAGCTCGACCACCTTGGCCGACGCCACCACACGGAACTCGCGCGGATTGAAGGCTCTGGCCTCGCGCAGGATCTCGCGCAGGATGTCGTAGCAGACACTGCGCGCGGTCTTCACGACCCCTTTTCCGCTGCACGCCGGGCACACTTCACTCAGCATGTGCGCCAGCGATTCGCGCGTGCGCTTGCGCGTCATCTCCACCAGACCGAGCTGTGAGAAACCACCCGTCATGGTTTTCACCCGATCGCGCGCGAGCTGCTTGCGAAACTCGGTCAACACCGCGTCCCGGTGGTCTTCGCGCACCATGTCGATGAAGTCGACGATGACAATGCCCCCCAGGTTGCGCAGCCGCAGCTGGCGTGCGATCGTCTGCGCGGCTTCCAGGTTGGTGCGGAACACGGTGTCGTCGAAGTTGCGCGCGCCCACGAAGCCACCCGTGTTCACGTCCACGGTGGTCAGCGCTTCGGTCTGGTCGATCACCAGATAACCACCCGACTTCAGGTCGACCCGGCGGCTCAGTGCCCTTGCGATGTCTTCGTCGATGTTGAACAGGTCAAAAATCGGGCGCTCACCCGTGTAGAGCTGCAGCTTCTTGGCGGTGTCCGGCATGAACTCGGCGGCAAAAGTCTGCAGCAAACCAAACTGCTCGCGCGAATCGATGCGGATGGACTGCGTCTGCGCGCTCACCAGATCCCGCAAGACGCGCTGCATCAGGTTCAGGTCTTCGTGCAGCAGCGTGGCCGCCGGCTGGCGCGTGGCAGCCTCCTTGATGCGCTGCCAGGTCTTGCGCAGGTAGCTGATGTCCTCCCTCAGCTCCTCGTCGCTTGCGTCTTCGGCGTTGGTGCGCAGGATGAAGCCACCGGTGGCACTGCCATCCTGCGGCACGGCCAGGCCCAGCACACGCTGGCGCAGGGCCTCGCGCTGGGTCGGCGGAATTTTTTGCGACACACCGATGTGGTTGTCCTGTGGAAGAAACACGAGCAACCGCCCTGCGATGCTGATCTGTGCCGTGAGGCGAGCGCCCTTGGTACCGATCGGGTCCTTGAGCACCTGCACCATGAGCGCCTGGCCCTCAAAGATCTGCCGCTCGATGGGTAACACCGGGTTGGGTGTGAGCACCCTGTTGCTGGATCCGTTTTCGCCATGAGCGCCGCCTTCGGCACGGACGTTGTCACCCCCCCCGTCCGCAGACACTGGCACTTGGTTGCGGTCGCGGGGCGCTGCGTGCTTGGCGGCGATATTGGGCATCAGGTCGGCCACGTGCAAAAACGCCGCCCGGTCCAGGCCAATGTCGATGAAGGCCGACTGCATGCCCGGCAGCACGCGAGAGATCTTGCCCAGATAGATATTGCCCACCAGGCCACGCTCCAGCGTGCGTTCCAGATGCACCTCCTGCACTGCGCCCTGCTCCACCACCGCCACCCGGGTTTCCTGGGGCGCCCAATTGATCAAGATGTCCTGGCTCATGGGGATCGTTTGTCTCGAATTCTGTGTGTTGGCGGTGTCAGACCAGCCGCACACCGGCCGCACTGAGCACCTGCGCCGTCTCGTGCGCAGGCAGGCCCATGATGCCCGAATAACTGCCACTGATGTGGCTGGTCCACAGCGCCGCGCGGCCCTGGATCGCGTAGGCGCCGGCCTTGCCCATGGGTTCACCGCTGTCGACGTAGCGGCGTATCTGCGCCGCCGTCAGGGGTGCAAAACTGACCCACGAGGTAGACAGCGAGGCCCACTGGCGAAGACCACGCCCCGCCGGTTTGCCCACGGCCACGGCGGTCAGCACCCGATGACGGCGCCCCGCCAGATCGGCGAGCATGCGGCATGCCTCGTCGGCGTCACCCGGCTTGCCCAGTATGCGCCGTCCCAGCGCCACGGTGGTGTCGGCACACAGCACGGGCGCGGGCGGCAAGCTCCGTCGCTTGAGCCGGGCGAGCGAGGCCTGGAGCTTGAGCCCGGTCACCCGCTGCACGTAGCTGGCCGGCGCTTCGCCAGGCAACACCGCTTCAAGCGCCTCGACGTCTTCGTCCGCATCGGGCAGCAGCAGTTCACAGCGCACGCCCCATTGCTCCAGCAATTGCAGACGGCGCGGACTCTGGGAGGCGAGGTAGATGAATTCAGACATGTCGGTCACCAAATGAGATCTCTCCACCGTCGGGCTACCCCGGCCAGGTGCCGCGTTCACTCTCGGTGGTAAGGGTGATTGGCATTGACGGACCATGCCCGGTACAGCTGTTCGATCAGCAGCACCCGCACCATCGCGTGGGGCAAGGTCAGATCCGACAGACGGATGCGCTGGTGCGCCGCGGCTCGAAACGCTGGCTCCAGACCGTCGGGCCCGCCAATGACCAAGGCCACGTCGTCGCCTTCCAGCTGCCATTGCTGCAGCTGTTGGGCCAGGGCTTTGGTTGTGAAAGTGGTGCCGCGTTCGTCCAGCACGACCACACGGCAACCGCGCGGCAAGGCCGCCTGGATGCGCTCGCGTTCGGCAGCCAGCAGCGTTTCCAGGCTCTTGGACCCGCGAGGCTCGGTCTTGACGGTCTTGATTTCCACCCGCAACTCGGGCGGGAAGCGCTTGGCGTAATCGTCGTAGGCGGTCTGGGCCCAGTCGGGCATGCGCTGCCCGACCGCGACGATCAGCAGCTTCATGCCTTTTTCTTGGGTGCCGCTTTGGCCGCTGGGGCGCGCTTGGCCACCGGCTTGGTCGCGCTCTTGGCTGCGGTTCGAGCGGTCTTGGGCTTGACCACCACGGTCTTCAACGGCGCCTTGGTGGGAGCTGCCTTGGTTGCGGTCTTGCGGGCGGCGGTGGGCGCGGTCTTCTTGACGGCGGTCTTGGCAGCTGTTTTGGCCGCGGTCTTGGCCACGGCTTTGACACCGGCCTGTGTGCCGGGTTTGGCGGCGGTTTTGGCAGGCGCAGCAGCGGCCGCAGCGGAAACCGCCTTTGCTGCCTTGCGGGCCACCGACTTCGCGTCGATCGGTTTCACATCCTTCTGCTCGCCCTTCTTGGTGGTCTTGCTCGTTGCCTTCTTGGCCGCGGTTTTGGCCACAGGCTTGGCTTCCGCGACCTTTTCGGCGCCGTGCTTCAGGCGCACCGGCTTGGCACCCCAGATTTCTTCCAGGCGGTAGTACTGCCGGATGACCGGCTGCATCACATGGGCCACGGCCGCACCACAGTCCACGATGATCCATTCGCCGTTTTCTTCGCCTTCGATGCGTGGCTTGTCAAAGCCCGCTTCACGCACGGCATCGCGCACGCTGGACGCCAGCGCTTTGGTCTGCCGGTTGGAGGTGCCGCTGGCGATGATCACCCGCTCGAACAAGGGCGAGAGGTGTTCCGTGTTGAAGACCACGATGTCCTGGCCCTTGACGTCCTCAAGCCCCTCCACAATGGCACGTTGGAGTTTCTGGATGTCTTTTTTGGCGGTGGTTTCGCTGGTCATGAAGGCTCTTGATAAAGGTGATGGAGTGAAATATAGCTTGCGACGGCTTCGGGCACCAGAACCGACAGCGAGTTGCTGCGGTCTACGGGCTGGCCCACATGGGCACGCACTGCGGTGGCGCTGATGTTTTGGAGTGGCATTTCAAGGCGCCGGAAAGGCAGGTCCACAGAGGAAAGGTCCGCCTCAAGCGCATGCTCGCGCAAGGCATCGGCACCGATCTCTGCGGCCCGGTTCGCCACGGCAAGGGTAGCCAGCTCCAGCACTTCGGACCACCGAACCCAGCGTTTGAAAGCCAGCAACTGGTCAGCGCCCAGCACCAGAAACAGTTCAGCTCCGGGATATTCAACCGACAGTTCGCGAAGGGTATCGGCGGTGTAGCTCGGGCCGTCGCGCTGGATTTCTCGGCGGTCAATGCGGGTGCGGGGCAAATCGCCGAAGGCCAGCTCACACATCGCCAGGCGGTGCTCGGCCGACGTCAACGGGCGCGACTTGTGCCAGGCCTGACCGGTCGGGAGGATGTGCAGCACGTCGAGATCCAGCTGGCTCAATGCCGTTTCCGCCAGCGCGCGGTGCGCCCGGTGCGGCGGGTCAAACGCGCCGCCGAACATGCCCACGCGCAGGGGAACAGCGGGGAGCCGGTCCGATTTCGCAGCAATACTCGAATCGCCCGTCAAATCCAGTCCTTGCGCACCAGGAAGTCGGTGGCCAGGCGCGCCTCAGGCGAACCTTTCGGTTCCTGGCGCTGGTAGGACCAGCTGACCAGCGGCGGCATGGACAGCAGGATCGACTCGCTGCGCCCGCCCGACTGCAGGCCAAAGTGCGTGCCGCGGTCCCAGACGAGGTTGAACTCCACATACCGGCCGCGGCGGTAGAGCTGGAAGTCGCGCTCCCGTTCGCTGTAAGGTGTGTCCTGGCGGCGCGCCACGATGGGCAGGTAAGCGTCCAGAAACGCGTCGCCCACCGAGCGCAGCATGGCAAAGCTGCCATCAAAGCCGAACTCGGAAAAATCGTCAAAGAACACGCCGCCCACACCGCGCTGTTCGTCGCGGTGCTTGAGGTAGAAATACTCGTCACACCACCGCTTGAACCGGGGGTACTTGTCGACACCGAAGGGGTCGAGAACGGTTTTGCAGGTGGTGTGGAAATGCACCGCATCTTCTTCAAAACCGTAATAAGGCGTGAGGTCCATGCCGCCGCCAAACCAGCACACGGGCTGCCCGCCTTCGGGCTTGGCCGCGATCATGCGCACGTTCATGTGCACCGTCGGCACATAGGGATTGCGCGGATGGAACACGAGCGAAACGCCCATGGCCTCGAACGGTGCCCCGGCAAGCTCGGGCCGGTGCTGCGTGGCCGAGGGCGGCAGACGCGGCCCGGTCACATGCGAGAAACCGCAGCCGGCGCGTTCGAACACGGCGCCCCCTTCCAGGATCTGGGTGATGCCATGACCCTGCAGGGTTTCGCCGGCGGGCTTCTTCCAGTGATCGACCACAAAGCGGCCGCCATCGACCATGGCCACGGTCGAGGTGATGCGGTCTTGCAGACCCGTCAGGTAGTCGCGCACGCGCTGCGTCTGTTGGCTCATGTTGTTCTTTTGGAGTCTGAAGATCCGCAGGCCTCAGACGGCCCGGAAGCCGATGTCGCGGCGGCACTGCATGCCGTCGAACCGGATGCCATCCACCACCCCATAGGCCTTTTTCTGCGCGGCGGCCACGGTGTCGGCCAGCGCTGTGACACACAGCACCCGACCACCCGCAACTTCGACCGAGCCCCCCGAGCCGCTGGTGGTGCCCGCGTGGAACACCATGGCATCGGCCGCATCCGTCGGCAACCCGGTGATGGCATCACCCTTGCGCGGGTTGAGCGGATAGCCCGCCGCGGCCAACACCACGCCCAGCGCCACGCGCGGGTCCCAGTCCAGCGTCACTTTGTCCAGCTCGGCGCGGGTGGCCGACAGCAGCACCTGCGCCAGATTGCTCTTGAGCCGCATCATGATTGGCTGCGTTTCCGGGTCGCCCATGCGGCAGTTGAACTCCAGCGTCTTCACGCGCCCGCCGGGCGTGATCATCAGGCCGGCATACAGAAAGCCGGTGTAGGGAATGCCGTCAGCCGCCATGCCGCGCAGCGTGGGCAGGATCACCTCGTCCATCGCGCGCTGGTGCACCGCGGGCGTGACCACCGGCGCGGGCGAATACGCGCCCATGCCGCCGGTGTTCGGGCCCTGATCGGCGTCGAGCAGGCGCTTGTGGTCCTGGCTGGTGGCGAGCGGGAGCGCATTCACGCCGTCGCACAACACGATGAAACTGGCCTCTTCGCCTTCCAGAAACTCCTCGATCACAACGCGGGCACCGCCCTCGTTGTGCGCCACGCCCAGGGTGTTGTCCACCAGCATGAAGTCGATCGCTTCGTGCGCCTCGGCCAGGCTCATGGCCACGACAACGCCCTTGCCCGCCGCCAACCCGTCGGCTTTCACCACGATGGGCGCGCCCTTTGCGTCCACGTAGGCGTGCGCCAGAACCGGGTCGGTGAAGGTCTGGTACTCGGCCGTGGGAATCCCATGGCGCTGCATGAAGGCCTTGCTGAACGCCTTCGAGCTTTCCAGCTGCGCCGCCTTCTGCGTCGGGCCGAAGATGGCCAGGTCATGGGCGCGGAACTCGTCAACCACACCCGCCGCCAGCGGCGCCTCGGGGCCGACCACCGTCAGACCGATGCCGTTGGCCTGCACCCATTCGCGCAGGGCCACCTTGTCGGTGACGGGCAGGTTGGTCAACTGCGCATCACGCGCTGTGCCGGCGTTGCCGGGCGCCACGAACACCTGCTCCACACCCTCGGACTGCTTGAGCTTCCACGCCAGCGCGTGTTCGCGGCCTCCGCCGCCAATCACCAGGACTTTCATTCGTTGATCTCAGCGTTGTGAAAGACTTCCTGCACATCGTCCAGGTCTTCCAGGATATCGAGCAGCTTTTGCATGCGCGCAGCGTCTTCCCCCGTGAGGGGAATGCTGTTCTCGGCACGCATCGTCACTTCGGCCACTTCGGGCTTCAGTCCAGCCGCTTCCAGCGCGTTCTTCACCGCCTCGAAGTCCGTGTAAGCGGTCAACACCTCGATGGCACCGTCATCGTCGGTGATCACGTCTTCGGCACCGGCTTCCAGCGCCACCTCCATGACCTTGTCTTCCGAGGTGCCGGGCGCGAAGATGATCTGGCCACAGTGTTTGAACTGGAACGCCACCGAGCCGTCGGTCCCCAGGTTGCCGCCGTACTTGCTGAACGCGTGGCGCACCTCGGCCACGGTGCGCACCTTGTTGTCGGTCATGGTGTCCACGATGATGGCCGCGCCGCCGATGCCGTAACCCTCGTAGCGGATCTCTTCCAGCGCCTGGCCTTCGAGTGCGCCCGAAGCCTTGTCCACGTTGTACTTGATGCGGTCCGCCGGCATGTTCGCGGCCTTGGCCTTGTCGATCGCCAGGCGCAAGCGTGGGTTCATCGCCGGATCGCCACCACCCGTGCGCGCGGCCACGGTGATCTCACGGATGACGCGTGTCCAGATCTTGCCCCGCTTTTCGTCTTGACGGCCTTTGCGGTGTTGAATATTGGCCCATTTGCTGTGTCCAGCCACGAGAGAGTCCTTCTGTCTGACCAGGATTTGGTCTAATAACCAGCGATTTTACTTTTACCCACTTCTCCCATTCCCCTGCTCACAGGAAGGACGCCGCCATGGCCGAACCGATGCTGATTGCCCAGAACGCGAACACCACCTGCCAGCTGTTGCCCGGACTGGCCAACCGGCACGGCCTGATCACCGGCGCCACGGGAACCGGCAAGACCGTGAGCTTGCAAACACTGGCGGAACAGTTCTCCAACATCGGCGTGCCGGTCTTCATGGCCGACGTCAAAGGCGACCTCACCGGCATCAGCCAGATGGGCAGCTTCGGCGAGAAGATCAGCGCCATCCTGAAGGACCGCGGCATCACCCTGCCCGCCTCGCAGGCTTGTCCCACCACGCTGTGGGACGTGTTTGGCGAACAGGGTCACCCGGTGCGCGCGACCGTGAGCGACATGGGGCCGCTGCTGCTGGCGCGCATGCTGAACCTCAACGACACGCAGGCCGGCGTGCTCAACCTGGTGTTCAAGATCGCCGACGACAACGGCCTGCTGCTGCTCGACATGAAAGACCTGCGGGCCATGCTGCAGCACATCGGAGACAACGCGAAACAGTTCACCACCGAATACGGCAACATCAGCGCTGCCAGCGTCGGCGCCATCCAGCGCGGCCTGATGCAGGTCGAGCAGCAAGGGGGCGACCAGTTCTTCGGCGAGCCCATGCTCGACATCAGCGACTTCATGCAGACGGTCGACGGCAAAGGGGTGATCAACATCCTGGCGGCCGACAAGCTGATGAACTCGCCGCGCATGTACGCCACCTTCCTGCTGTGGATGCTGTCCGAGCTGTTTGAGCAATTGCCCGAGATCGGTGACCCGGAAAAGCCCAAGCTGGTGTTCTTTTTCGACGAGGCCCATCTGCTTTTCAACGAAGCGCCGAAAGTGCTGGTCGAACGCATCGAGCTGGTCGTGCGCCTTGTGCGTTCCAAGGGGGTGGGTGTGTATTTCGTGACGCAGAACCCACTGGACATTCCCGACAGCGTGCTCGGCCAGCTCGGCAACCGCATCCAGCACGCGCTGCGCGCCTTCACCCCGCGCGACCAGAAGGCCGTGAGGGCAACGGCAGAGACCATGCGACCCAAGGCCGGTCTGGACATCGAGGCCGCCATCACCGAACTCGCTGTGGGCGAGGCGCTCGTGAGCCTGCTCGACCCCAAAGGCCGCCCGAGCGAGACCGAGCGCGTGTATGTGGTGCCGCCCGGCAGCCAGCTTGGCCCGATCACCGACGCACAACGCCAGCAACTGCTGCGTGACTCTCTGGTCGCGGGGGTGTACGAAAAAACGGTGGACCGCGAAAGTGCCCACGAGATCCTGCGTGCCCATGTGGACGCGCGCACAGCCGAGACCGCGCCCATGGATGCCGGCGGCGTGAAGACACCGCGCATTCCCGGCGCGGCCAAAAAAGAAGCCGAAGCGGAGAGTGGCGGCTTCGGTGGCATGGTCAACGAAGCCCTGTTCGGCCGCACCGGCCCACGCGGTGGCCAATACGATGGGCTGGTGCAGACCATGGCCAAGACGGCAGCGCGCAGCGTGGCCAGTGGGATCGGGCGGCAAATCGTGCGGGGGGTGTTGGGAAGCCTGCTGGGCGGCAAGCGCTGAACCGGCGCCCCTGCCCATTCCCGCGTTCTTTTCGGCTACCCACGTGGGTCTGCTCAAAGCGCTGCTGTACGGCCTGCTCGCCCTGGTCGTACTGGTCCTGATCGGGGCCCAGTTCGGCGGGCTCAGTGGCCATCGGCCTTCCGATCTCGGGGTGACACAGGGACGCTTGAAACCACCGTCCCTGACGCGCAACAGCGTCTCCAGCCAGGCCGACCTGTATCCGGACCACCCGCAAAGGACCCACGCGCTCCTAGCGCCCCTGCCCCTCAGGCACGGTGACGCCATGACCTCGCTGCGCACGCTGGCCACCGTTCTGCAGACCCAGCCCGGCATCACGCTGGTGGAACAGCGACCGGACTACCTCTACGCACAGGCCCAGACGCGCTGGCTCAAGTTCGTGGACGACCTCGAGTTCTGGTTCAACCCGGCGCGGGGCGTGATCGAAGTGCGCAGTGCCAGCCGCCTGGGTCGCGAAGACGCCGGACTGAACCGCCGGCGCATGGAGAACATCCGCGCGGCCTATCTGCGCCAATGAATCATTTGTGCAGCCGAACACCATCGGCGGCCCGATCAACCAACTTTTCTGGACGTTCCATGCCTCGAAAAATGATCCCGTCCCGTGCCGCCCTGCTGGCGCTGACCGCGGTGCTCAGCGCCTGCGGCGGTGGCGACTCTGACGACGGTTCGGGTGACGCCACGTCGGCGCTCAAAGTCGCCAGCTGTGGACGCGAAGGTGGCCCACTGCGCATCATGCCCCTGGGCGATTCGATCACCCAGGCCGAGGCGGGACACAACAGCTACCGCCGGGTGCTCTGGCAACGCCTGAACGCCGCGGGCTGTTCGGTGGACCTGGTGGGCAGCCGCTCCGGCGTCTCCAGCGGCTACCGCGACAGCCCACAGACCAGCGCCCCCGACCCGGACTTCGATCCGGACCATGAGGGCTACTGGGACTACCGGGCCCACGAGCTGGCGCCCCAGGTGGCCGGCAAGGTCGGCAGCGCCCGCCCTGATGTGGTCCTCCTCCATCTGGGCACCAACGACGTGCTCGATGGCCAAAGCACCGCTGGCATCATCGGGGAACTGGGGAGCGTGATCGACGCCATCCGGGCCGGCAAGGCCGACACCCACATCGTGCTGGCCAAGATCATTCCCGCCGCCCCCGACACGGCGGGAACAGCGGCCCTGAACCGGGGTATCGATGGTCTGGCAGCGTCGCGCAACACCGTGCTCTCCCCCATCGCCGTGGTGAACCAGGCGGCGGGTTACTCGGTGGCAGACAACTACGACGGCGTTCACCCGAACGCCACTGGCGAGGCCAAACTCGGGAATCAATGGGCCGACACCGTGCTGGCCTGGCGGACTCGCTGACCGGTTGGCCGCCTTCTCCTTCTGGTTGTGAAATAAAAAAAGGCCCGGATGTCCGGGCCTTCTTGAGTGCGCCAAGGCGCCCGGCATCAACCCGCCGTGGCTTCCTCTGGCTTGGCCTTGCCTTCTTTCTTCGGCAGCGGCTGGATGTCCAGCTTGACTTCCTGGGTCTCCTTGCCGGCTTCGTCGGTTTTGGTCTCCAGGTCCACCGTGAGGCGGCCTCCGTCGGTGAGTCGACCAAACAGCAGCTCGTCGGCCAGCGCACGGCGGATGGTGTCCTGGATCAGGCGCTGCATCGGTCGCGCGCCCATCAGCGGATCAAAGCCCTTCTTCGCCAGGTGCTTGCGCAGCGCGTCGGTGAACGTGACCTCGACCTTCTTCTCGGTCAATTGACCTTCGAGCTGCAGCAGGAACTTGTCGACCACGCGCATGATGACGTTTTCGTCAAGCGCCTTGAAGCCGACCATGGCATCGAGCCGGTTGCGGAACTCGGGCGTGAACAGGCGCTTGATGTCGGCCATCTCGTCGCCCGCCTCGCGCGGGTTGGTGAAACCGATGCTCGCCTTGTTCATGGTCTCGGCGCCCGCGTTGGTCGTCATGATCACGATGACGTTGCGGAAGTCGGCCTTGCGTCCGTTGTTGTCGGTCAGCGTGCCGTGGTCCATGACCTGCAGCAGCACGTTGAAGATGTCCGGATGCGCCTTTTCGATTTCGTCGAGCAACAGCACGCAATGGGGCTTCTTGGTGATGGCTTCGGTCAACAGGCCACCCTGGTCAAAACCCACATAGCCCGGAGGCGCACCGATCAGGCGACTCACGGCATGACGCTCCATGTACTCCGACATGTCGAAGCGGATCAGGTCGATGCCCATGATGTAGGCCAGCTGCTTGGCGGCTTCGGTCTTGCCGACGCCGGTGGGGCCGCTGAACAGGAAAGCACCGATCGGCTTGTCGCTTTTGCCCAGGCCCGAACGCGCCATCTTGACGCTGGAGGCCAGCACTTCCAGGGCTTTGTCCTGACCGAACACCACGCTCTTGAGGTCGCGCTCCAGGGTCTGCAGCTTGCCGCGGTCGTCGTTGGACACGTTCGCGGGCGGGATGCGCGCGATCTTGGCCACGATCTCTTCGACCTCGGTCTTGCTGATGGTTTTCTTGCGCTTGGACGCGGGCAGGATGCGTTGTGCCGCACCGGCCTCGTCGATCACGTCAATGGCCTTGTCGGGCAGGTGACGGTCGTTGATGTACTTGGCGCTGAGCTCGGCCGCGGCCTGCAGGGCCGCCAGGGCGTACTTGACGTTGTGGTGCTCTTCAAAGCGCGACTTCAGCCCTTTGAGGATGTCCACGGTCTGCTCCACCGTCGGCTCCACCACGTCGACCTTCTGGAAGCGGCGGCTGAGCGCGGCGTCTTTTTCGAAGATGCCGCGGTACTCGGTGAAAGTGGTCGCGCCGATGCACTTCATCTGGCCACTGGACAGCGCGGGCTTCAGCAGGTTCGACGCGTCCAGCGTACCGCCCGATGCCGCGCCGGCACCGATCAGGGTGTGGATCTCGTCGATGAACAGGATGGCGTTGGGCTTGTCCTTGAGCGACTTGAGAACACCTTTCAGGCGCTGCTCGAAGTCGCCGCGGTATTTGGTGCCCGCCAGCAGTGCGCCCATGTCGAGCGAATACACCTGAGCTTCGGCCAGGATTTCCGGCACGTCGTTCTGGGTGATGCGCCAGGCCAGGCCCTCGGCGATGGCGGTCTTGCCCACGCCGGCTTCGCCGACGAGCAGCGGGTTGTTCTTGCGGCGGCGGCACAGGATCTGGATCACGCGCTCGACCTCGTAGTCGCGCCCGATCAGCGGATCGATCTTGCCGTCTTTGGCGAGCTGATTCAGGTTCTGGGTGAACTGCTCCAGCGGCGACGCCTTTTCATTCTGCTTGGCTTCGCCAGCCTCTTCGTTTTCGGCCGCGCTCTCGCCGGGCTTGCTCGCCTCGGGTGGATCGCTCTTGCGGATGCCGTGGGCGATGAAGTTGACCACGTCCAGTCGGGTCACACCCTGCTGGTGCAGGTAGTACACGGCGTGGGAGTCCTTTTCGCCAAAGATCGCCACCAGCACGTTGGCGCCGGTGACTTCCTTCTTGCCGTTGCCGGTGGACTGCACGTGCATGATGGCGCGCTGGATCACGCGCTGGAAACCCAGCGTGGGCTGCGTGTCCACCTCGTCGGTGCCGGCGACCTGGGGCGTGTTGTCCTTGATGAAATTCGTCAGGGACTTGCGCAGGTCGTCCACATTGGCCGAGCAGGCGCGCAGCACCTCGGCAGCGCTCGGGTTGTCGAGCAGGGCGAGCAGCAGGTGCTCCACCGTGATGAATTCGTGTCGCTGTTGCCGGGCCTCGACGAAGGCCATGTGCAAGCTGACTTCAAGTTCCTGGGCAATCATGGACACATCCTTTGGGCTGGTGGTGGTTTGAAACGCTGGGGTCCGGGTACGTAAGGTGTATCGGGTAGATGGCCATCAAATGGGGCGGATCTGGCTTTATTCAATCGGCTCGCTCAAACACTGCAACGGATGCCCCGCGTTCCGGGCGGCCTGCGACACCTGGTCGACTTTGGTGCTGGCCACGTCGCGCGTGTAGATCCCGCAAATGCCTTTGCCTTCGAGGTGTATCTTGAGCATGATCTGGGTCGCGGTTTCACGGTCCTTGCTGAAATATTCCTGAATGACGTGCACGACGAACTCCATGGGGGTGAAATCGTCGTTGAGCAACACCACCTGGAACATCTGGGGGGGTTTGGTGCGCTGCGCACGCCGCTCAAGCACCACCGAATCGTCGTTGCCCACACTGGGAGGCGCGACGGGGTTTTCGGGTTTCTTGGGGTTCTGGGTGGCCATGAAAATCATTCTAGCGGGGTGCGCGCGTCCCTATGTGCTGCTCGGGATATGTATTTGCCGTGACAACACAGCGTTGTTGCCCACCCAGTCGGTGAAGGGGCGACATTGGCAGAGGCAAAGGCGCGGCGCGGCATGTCCCATTGTGTCGTTTCGACGCAAAAGAAAACCGCCGAGGAAGGCTGCTTCCGGGCGGTTTTTCCAAGGGTTCTGCCCGGCACCGGCTTCATTGACCGGCGCCGGGCGGAATTGGCGCGTTACATGTTGTCGATCATGACCTGACCAAAGCCCGAGCAGCTCACCTGGGTGGCGCCGTCCATCAGGCGGGCGAAGTCGTAGGTGACTTTCTTGCTGGCGATGGACTTCTCGATCGAACTGATGATCAGGTCGGCGGCTTCTGTCCAGCCCATGTGGCGCAGCATCATTTCAGCCGACAGGATTTCGGAGCCGGGGTTCACGTAGTCCTTGCCGGCGTACTTCGGCGCCGTGCCGTGTGTGGCTTCAAAGCAGGCCACGGAGTCGGACAGGTTCGCGCCCGGGGCGATGCCGATGCCACCCACCTGGGCCGCCAGCGCGTCGGAGATGTAGTCGCCGTTCAGATTGAGCGTCGCGACCACCGAGTACTCGGCCGGGCGCAGCAGGATCTGCTGCAGGAAGGCGTCGGCAATGCTGTCCTTGATGACGATGTCCTTACCGGTCCTGGGGTTCTTGAACTTGCACCACGGGCCACCGTCGATCAGTTCGGCGCCAAACTCCTTCTGGGCCAGGGCATACGACCAGTCACGGAAGCCCCCTTCGGTGTACTTCATGATGTTGCCCTTGTGCACGATGGTCACGCTGGGCTTGTCGTTGTCGATCGCGTACTGGATGGCCTTGCGCACCAGGCGCTCGGTGCCTTCACGCGACACCGGTTTGATGCCGATGCCCGAGGTGTTCGGGAAACGGATCTTGGTCACGCCCATCTCTTCCATCAGGAACTTGATGAGCTTCTTCGCCTTGTCGGACTCGGCTTCGTACTCGATGCCGGCGTAGATGTCCTCCGAGTTCTCGCGGAAGATGACCATGTTGGTTTTCTCCGGCTCTTTCACGGGCGAAGGCACGCCCTTGAAGTACTGCACCGGGCGCAGGCAGACGTAAAGGTCGAGTTCCTGGCGCAGCGCCACGTTCAGCGATCGGATGCCGCCCCCTACGGGCGTGGTCAGCGGGCCCTTGATGGAGACCACGTATTCACGCAGCGCCGCCAGGGTTTCTTCGGGCAGCCAGACGTCGGGGCCGTACACCTGGGTCGACTTCTCGCCGGCGAACACCTCCATCCAGTGAATTTTTTTCTTGCCGCCGTAGGCTTTGGCCACAGCCGCATCGACCACCTTGAGCATCACGGGGGTGATGTCCAGACCGGTGCCATCGCCTTCGATATAAGGAATGATCGGTTCATCCGGCACGTTCAGGGACATGTCGGCGTTGACGGTGATTTTTTCACCCTGGGCTGGAACCTTGATGTGCTGGTACATGGAAACGGGTCTCCGTATGGGATGCATTGTCGAACGCTTCTGAATCCAGAGTTCCCGGGCATGGCGCCGGGATGGACCTCAAGAATTCTAGTCCTGATCGAGCGGCCCGGACGCCGGATCTATCCGTGGAAATCGCCGATCACTGACTTGTGAGCGGCGCTTGACGGACAATGCGTTTTTCACCCGATCACATCGTCTGCCCATGAACCGATTGCTCGTTTGCCTGTCCTGCCTGCTGGCCCTGTTGACCGGGCCTGCGTGGTCCCGCGATGCGCCCCAGCTCCAGTTGCCCCGCGTCACCCTCACGGCGGGTATGCACCTGATCCAGGCCCAGGTGGCCGCCACCCCGGAACAGCGCTCCATCGGGCTGATGTTCCGGGAAGACATGCCCGGTGGTGAAGGCATGCTGTTTGTCTTCGAGCAACCCGCCGGCCAGTGTTTCTGGATGAAAAACACCCTGCTGCCCTTGACCGCCGCCTTCGTGGCCGATGACGGCACCATCGTCAACCTGGTCGACATGAAGCCGCAAAGCCTGGACTCGCACTGCTCGGCACGACCGGTGCGTTATGTGCTGGAGATGAATCAGGGCTGGTTCGCCAAGCGCGGCATCCAGGCTGGCTTCCGGCTGAGCGGCGCACCGTTCGACGGACGCAAGTAAGTTCGCGGGCGATCTGCCGGCCCCTGCAGGTCCGTCATCCAGGCAAGAAAAAAGCGACCCGGACAGCTCGCGCCGCCTGGATCGCTTCGGGGTGTCGAAGCCTGACGAGAGGGATGCTCAGCCTTGAGCAGCGGCCAGCACCGCATTCAGCGTCTGGCTGGGACGCATCACCGCGGCCAGCTTCTCGAAGTCCGGCAGGTAATAGCCCCCGATGTCGACCGGTTTGCCCTGCACAGCCGCCAGTTCGGCAACGATGGTTTGCTCGTTGTCGGCCAGTTGCTGGGCCAGCGGCGCAAAACGGGCAGCCAGGGCCGCATCGTCGGTCTGGGCCGCCAGGGCCTGGGCCCAATACATGGCCAGGTAGAACTGGCTGCCGCGGTTGTCGAGCTGACCCGTCTTGGGCGACGGGTTCTTGTTGTTCTCCAGCAGCTTGCCGGTGGCGGCATCCAGCGTCTTCGCCAAGATCTTGGCCGCGTTGTTGCCGGTCTTCAGACCCAGATCTTCCAGCGACACGGCGAGCGCCAGGAACTCACCCAGCGAATCCCAGCGAAGGTGGTTTTCTTCCACCAGTTGCTGCACATGCTTGGGCGCCGAACCACCGGCCCCGGTTTCGTACATGCCGCCACCCGCCATGAGCGGCACGATGGACAGCATCTTGGCCGAGGTGCCCAGTTCCATGATGGGGAACAGGTCGGTCAGGTAGTCGCGCAGGATGTTGCCTGTGGCGCTGATGGTGTCCAGGCCACGGATCACGCGCTCCAGCGTGTAACGCATCGCACGCACCTGGCTCATGATCTGGATCTCCAGACCGGCGGTGTTGTGCTCGTGCAGGTACATCTTGACCTTGGTGATCAGCTGCGCTTCGTGAGGACGGTACTGGTCCAGCCAGAACACCACCGGCATGCCGGAGTTGCGCGCGCGGTTCACGGCCAGCTTCACCCAGTCGCGGATGGCGGCGTCCTTGACCTGGCACATGCGCCAGATGTCGCCCTTCTCCACGTTCTGCGACAGCAGCACTTCGCCGGTGGCCAGATCGGTGATGTTGGCCACGCCGTCTTCGGTGATTTCGAAGGTCTTGTCGTGCGAGCCGTATTCCTCGGCCTGCTGGGCCATCAGGCCGACGTTGGGCACCGTGCCCATGGTCTTGGGGTCGAAGGCGCCGTGCCACTTGCAGAAGTTGATCATCTCCTGGTAGATGCGGGCGAAAGTCGATTCGGGCATCACGGCCTTGACGTCCTTCAGGCGGCCATTGGCGTCCCACATCTTGCCGCCGTTGCGGATCATGGCGGGCATGGAGGCGTCCACGATCACGTCGTTGGGCGAATGGAAGTTGGTGATGCCCTTGGCCGAGTCCACCATGGCCAGCTCGGGACGGTGCTCGTGACAGGCATGCAGGTCGCGCTTGATTTCGTCCTGCTTGCTCTGCGGCAGCGTGGCGATCTTGCCGTACAGATCGGCCATGCCATTGTTGACGTTCACGCCCAGCTCTTCGAACAACTTGGCGTGCTTCTCGAACGCTTCCTTGTAAAAGATCTTCACGCAGTGGCCGAACACGATCGGGTGGGACACCTTCATCATGGTCGCCTTCACGTGCAGCGAGAACATCACGCCGGTCTTGCGGGCGTCTTCAATCTCTTTCTCGTAGAAAGCCTCCAGGGCTTTCTTGCTCATGAACATGCTGTCGATGACTTCGCGGTCCAGCAGCGACACCTTGGGCTTCAGGACGATCGTCTGGCCACTCCGGGTGATCAGTTCCATCTTGACGTCACGGGCTTTGTCCAGGGTGATGGACTTTTCACCGTGGTAGAAGTCGCCGTGGTGCATGTGCGAGACGTGCGAGCGCGAGGCCTGGCTCCACTCGGCCATGCTGTGCGGGTTCTTGCGCGCGTATTCCTTCACGGCGCGCGGCGCGCGGCGGTCGGAGTTGCCTTCGCGCAGCACCGGATTCACCGAGCTGCCGATGCAACGGGCGTAGCGGGCGCGGATGGCCTTCTCTTCCTCGGTTTTCGGCGCTTCGGGGTAGTCGGGCAGCGCGTAGCCCTTGGACTGCAGTTCCTTGATCGCGCTGACCAGCTGGCCGACAGAGGCGCTGATATTGGGCAGTTTGATGATGTTGGCTTCGGGCTTCAGCGTCAGCTTGCCCAGTTCGGACAGGGTGTCGGGCACACGCTGCGCCTCGGTCAGGCATTCGGGAAACGTGGCCAGCACGCGGGCAGCCACCGAAATGTCGCTGGACTCGACGTTGATCCCGGCGGGTGCGGTGAAGGTGCGGATGATGGGCAAAAAGGCGCTGGTCGCCAGCAGCGGGGCTTCGTCGGTCAGCGTGTAGATGATGGTGGGCTGCTGGGTGCTCATGTGTTTGCTCCGTAGATCGTTGTAGGAATCCCGCTGATCGGTAGGTGCCAACCGCAGAACCGCCGGATAGTCTGGGATTTTGCTTTCATCGCTCTGACCCAGACACCATTTTTTGAACTCCTATCTTGCAATATGAAAATTGCAGACAAAATTTCTGTTTTTTTCACCTCTGCGGGTCTGCCCCCCTGTTCTCGTACGGAACCATCAGCCCAAAGCGCTCAACAGCCTGGGTGAGCGCCACAAAAAGAAGCACCCTTGGACGCACCAACAAAAAAGGCCCGAAGGCATGGCCTTCGAGCCCTTGTGCGGCGATCAGGAGGTCCGCTCAGGCGAAATTGGCTTCGGCGAACGACCAGTTCACCAGCTTGTCGAGGAAGGTTTCGACGAACTTCGGACGCATGTTGCGGTAGTCGATGTAGTAGGCGTGTTCCCACACGTCGACGGTCAGCAGGGCTTTGTCGCCGGTGGTCAGCGGGGTGCCGGCGGCGCCCATGTTGACGATGTCGACCGAACCGTCGGCCTTCTTCACCAGCCAGGTCCAGCCCGAGCCAAAGTTGCCCACGGCGCTCTTGACGAAGGCTTCCTTGAAGGCGGCGTAGCTGCCGAACTTGGCGTTGATGGCCGCGGCCAGCGCGCCGGACGGCTCACCGCCGCCGTTGGGCTTCATGCAGTTCCAGAAGAAGGTGTGGTTCCAGATCTGGGCCGAGTTGTTGTAGATGCCACCGCTGGACTTCTTGATGATGGACTCCAGGTCCATCGCTTCGAACTCGGTGCCCTTTTGCAGGTTGTTCAGGTTGACCACATAGGCGTTGTGGTGCTTGCCGTGGTGGAACTCCAGCGTTTCCTGGGAGTAGTGTGGCGCCAGGGCGTCGATCGCGTAGGGCAATGCGGGCAGGGTGTGTTCCATGGGGTTCCTCGTTCGGTTGGCGTTGTGAAAGGCGGGTGGCTGAAGGCGATCGCCGGCAGCCCGAAACCGCGCCATTGTAGGCAGGGACGCTATTGTTTGTGCGTTCAGGGTTTCTTGGCCCACCGCCTCATCTTCTCAGCGGTTGACCGTGAGTTCCAGCTCACCATCGGCCAAACGGGCTCGCACCGACTGGCCAGGCTGGGTCTGGCTGCACCGGGTGACGGCAAGACCCTGTGCGTCTGTGAGGTAGGTGTAACCCCGCTCGAGCACGAGCTGGGGGTCCAGGTGGCCCAATGCGCTTTCGCACCGCTGCAGGCGCTGGGCGTGCTGCGCCACCGCGCGACGCAGCGCCTGGGGCATCAGGCTCTGTAGGCCCTGCAGGCGGCTGTTCGCGCGCTGGGCCGCCAGGAGCAGCGCGCCGCGCAGCCGGTGCTGCAGGCCGGTGAGCTGCTGGCGACTGTCGTGCACACGAACGGAAGGCCGCCCCAGGCGCTGACCCAGCCGGTCCAGCCGTTGCGCGCGCTGGTCAATGCCGCCCAGAACCGCCTCGCTCAACCGTTCCTGCAAATAGGCCAACTCTCCCACCCGCACCTCGCGCGCAGGCGCGCACAACTCGGCGGCAGCCGTGGGCGTGGGCGCACGCAGATCGGCCACAAAATCGGCCAGGGTGAAGTCGGTTTCGTGACCCACCCCGCAAACCACCGGCATCGGCGACTGCGCCACGGTGCGCACCAGCGTCTCGTCGTTGAACGACCAAAGGTCTTCCAGCGAGCCCCCGCCTCGCACCAGCAGCAGCACCTCGCTCTCACCGGTGGTCGCATGGCGCCGGTAGGCTGACTGCAAGGCCGCACACAGCTCTGCCGGCGCCTGGGCGCCCTGCACCGCCGCAGGGTAGATCACCACCGGAACGTGGGGCACACGCCGGCGCAGCGCCGTGACCACATCGCGCAACGCGGCTGCGCCGAGCGAAGTCACCACACCAATGCTGCGTGGCTGGGCAGGCAACGGGCGTTTGCGCGCCGCGTCGAACAGCCCTTCCGCTTCCAGTCGGGCTTTCAAGCGCAGGAACTGTTCGAACAAGGCCCCTTGCCCGGCCGGCTTGAGGCTGTCGACGATGAGCTGCAGATCACCGCGGGGCCCATAGACGTCGAGCTTGCCCAGCGCCTCGACCACCTGGCCATCGCGCGGCGCAAAGTCCAGCTGGTCGGCCGAACGGCGAAACAGGGCACAGCGCACCTGGCCGGTATCGTCCTTGAGTGAAAAATAACAATGCCCGCTGGCCGCGCGGGAAAAACCCGAAATCTCGCCCCGGACGGTGACCGGATTGAAACGCGCGGCCAGGGTGTCAGCAATCGCGCGCATGAGCGGACCAACCGCCCACACACGCCGCGCCGATGGGGCTTCGGCATCCAGAAATGGCTCAGACACAGGGCTCTCCAGACCCAATCTGTCCACAAGCCGCGGAATTTCTGGGCCTGTAGCCTGAAAGTCCCCATGGCGCATGGGCTGAACGCCAAGCGCTTGATTTCAATGCGTTTTGCACTGCCTGTTTTCTCATCGAACTGTCGGGAGCCGCGACCACAGCGGGCTGGCGGGCGTTGGGATACCGGTTCTTCACAAAGTTATCCACAGAATCTGTGCATCGGGCCGGACAGGTAGTCGGATCCTTGCTGGAGGTTTTCCGGCCATTCACCACCGGATGGTGAGACATAATCCGGGAGATTGCACTCTGGCCGCCAAGCAGGCGGCTTTTGTCTGGAGCCCTGATTTGTTTTCCATCATACAAGCCGCTGGCTGGCCGATCTGGCCCCTGATCATCTGTTCCGTCCTGGGCATGGCCCTCGTCATCGAGCGGTTCATCAGCCTCAAAGCCGTCAAGATCGCCCCGCCGAAGCTGCTCGACGAAGCCATCATGGTGTCGCGCAACGGGGTGCCCGGTGCCGATGTGGTCAACCAGCTGGAGCAAAACTCGGCACTCGGCGAGGTGCTCGCCAGCGGTTTCCGCGCGCTCAACAGCAACCCCCGGGTCAGCGAAGACGATCTGCGCTCCAGCCTCGAGGGTGCCGGTCGTCAGACCGCCGCCAAACTGCAGCGCTACCTGGGTGCCCTGGCCACCATCGCGTCGGCGGCACCCTTGCTGGGTCTGCTGGGCACAGTCATTGGCATGATCGAAATCTTCGGATCACAAGCCGGTGATGGCGGCATGGGCACGGTTCCCGGCGGGGGCAATCCCAGCCAGTTGGCACATGGCATCTCGATCGCGCTGTACAACACCGCCTTTGGTCTCATGGTGGCCATCCCGGCCCTGATCTTCTGGCGCTACTTCCGCGCCCGGGTCGATGACTACCTGCTGACCATGGAGATCGCTTCCGAGCGTTTCGCCCGCCACCTGCTGACCCTGCGCAAATGACGCTTCACACCCCCGCTCGCAACCACCGCGCGGCGCGGCCTGCCCGGGAGGCCGCATGAACTTCCGGCCCGGCTCCCGTGACGAACCCGAGATCAACCTGATCCCGTTCATCGACATCCTGCTGGTGGTGCTGATCTTCCTGATGCTCACCACCACCTACAGCAAATTCACGCAGTTGCAGGTCAACCTGCCCGTGGCCGATGCCCAGGCGCAGCGCACCGAACCCAAAGAAGTGATCGTTTCCGTCAGCAGCGACGGTCGCTATGCGATCAACAAGGACGTGCTCGAAGGCTCGGGTGTGGAGATGCTGACCCGCGCACTCACCCAGGCATCGCAGGACAGCCGCGAGGTGGTCATCGTCATCAGCGCGGACGCCGCCGCGACCCACCAGTCGGTCATCAACGTGATGGACGCCGCCCGCCGTGCCGGCCTGGTGCAGATCACCTTCGCCACCCAGCAGTCCGGCTCCCAGCGCGCGCGCGGCAAGTCCTGACCGTGCCCGCTGCCCAGCCACAGCGCCTCGACCAAGGGCAGGCCCGCTGGCAAGGCATCTGGCGGACCCGCGGTCCGCTGGCCCATGTGCTCTGGCCCGTTTCGGTCCTGTACGGAGCGTTGACCGGTCTGCGGCGATGGCTGTATGCCGCCGGAATGCTGAAGATCACCCGGCTGCCGGTGCCGGTCATCGTGGTGGGCAATGTGGTGGTGGGCGGCGCCGGCAAGACGCCGACCGTGCTGGCCCTGCTGCAACATCTGCAACAGCGTGGCTGGCACCCGGGCGTGGTGTCGCGCGGACATGGTCGCCGGGGCACGGGCGTGCTGGAGGTACAGCCCGACACGCCAGCCACCGAAAGCGGCGACGAGCCCGCCCTGATCCGGCGCAGCGGTGGCGTGCCGGTGTTCGTGGCGGCGCGCCGGGCCGATGCCGCCCAAGCCCTGCTGGCCGCGCACCCCGGGGTGGACCTGATCCTCTGCGACGATGGCCTGCAACACCTGGCGCTGGGCCGCGACCTGTCCGTGGCGGTGTTCGACGACCGCGCCACCGGCAACGGCTGGTTGCTGCCCGCCGGTCTCTTGCGCGAGCCCTGGCCGCCGGGGGCGGGCAACCCCTTTCGACCCGATCTGGTGTTGAACCAGCGCAGCGAATCCGCCCCCGTGGTCGCGATGACCACCCCGCTGGAGCGGCCGTCCGATCTGCCTGTTTTTGAAGCCACGCGGCGCCTGGCCGATCACGCCGTCGGAGCGCAGGGACAACGCCGGCCCTTGCACGAATTCAAGGGGCAAGCCGTCACGGCGCTGGCAGGCATCGCACGCCCCTCGGTTTTTTTTGACATGCTGCGCGCCCGCGGGCTCACCCTGACCAAGACCCTGGCACTGCCCGATCACGCCGAGCAAGCGACGTATGCCGCGTTGCTGCAGGGCTGCGATGGGCCGATCCTGTGTACCGAAAAGGACGCGGTCAAGCTGTTCGCCTGCTGCCCTGAACCGTCCGCTGGCGACGCTCCTCAGGCCTGGGCGGTCCCGCTGGAATTGCGTGCCGATGCGGCCTTCTTTGAGGCGCTGGACCATCGCCTTGCGTCGATCCCGCGCGCCCGCTGACAAGCGGCCGACTATCATTCCCGCATGGACACCAAATTGCTTGAACTGCTGGTCTGCCCGGTCACCAAGGGCCCTCTGATCTTTGACCGGGAGAAACAGGAACTGATCTCCCGCAGTGCGCGGCTGGCCTACCCCGTGCGCGACGGCATCCCGATCCTGCTGGAGCACGAAGCCCGCCCGATCACGGAAGAGGAAGCGGCCCGCCCGCCCAAGCCGTCGCCTGCCCCATGAGCCCGAGCGGGGCCCCGGGTCCGTTCACCGTGCTGATTCCGGCGCGGCTAGCGTCGAGCCGCCTGCCCGACAAGCCGCTGGCCGACATCGGCGGTCTGCCGATGGTGGTGCGCGTGGCGCAACGTGCGCAGCGCAGCCAGGCCAGCCTTTGTGTGGTCGCGGCGGACGACGCGCGCATCGTCGCGGCTTGCGAAGCACACGGCATCACCGCCCTGCTCACACGCACCGACCACGCTTCCGGCAGCGACCGCCTGGCCGAAGCCTGCGAACAACTGGGTCTGACAGACGACGCCGTTGTGGTCAATGTGCAGGGGGATGAGCCGCTGATGGACCCGGCGCTGATCAACGCCGTGGCGCTGGATCTCCAGCGCCGCAGCGATTGCGTGATGAGCACCGCGGCGCACGCCATCGACCAGATGGCCGATTTCCTCAACCCGAACGTGGTCAAGGTGGTGCTCGACCGCGCACAGACCGCGCTGTACTTCAGCCGGGCGCCCATTGCATGGTGGCGTGATGGCATGGCCGATGCATCGGACCGGAACACCCTGCCCTCGCCCGCGCCTTTGCGCCACATCGGCATCTACGCCTACCGCTCGGGATTCCTGCGCCACTTTCCGACGCTGGAGCCCGCGCCCCTGGAACTGACCGAATCGCTGGAGCAGCTGCGCGTGCTGTGGCATGGCGAACGCATCGCGGTCCATGTGAGTGCACAGGCCCCCGGGCAGGGCGTCGACACCCCCGACGATCTGGCGCGGGTGCGCGCGCTCTTTGCCCTCGGCTGACGGGCTGTTTTCAGCGTCTTTGAGACTGCCCACGCTGTAAGCCAGAGCCCGGTTAGCGCATGCTATCCTCGACCGGTCGCCCCCGGGCCCCGGGCCGGAAGGGCAGCCGCCAGAGACAAGCGGCCTCTCCATTTGAAACTCTGAAAAAAGGACAGCGATGAGATTGATTCTGTTGGGCGCTCCCGGCGCTGGCAAAGGCACCCAAGCCACGTTCATCTGCCAGAAATACGGCATCCCCCAAATTTCGACCGGTGACATGCTGCGCGCCGCCGTGAAGGCGGGCACCCCATTGGGCATGCAGGCCAAGGCCGTGATGGAATCCGGCGGCCTCGTCAGCGACGATCTCATCATCAACCTGGTCAAGGAACGCATCGCCCAGCCGGACTGCGCCAACGGTTTCCTGTTCGATGGTTTTCCCCGCACCATCCCCCAGGCCGACGCCATGAAGGCCGCCGGCGTGAAGCTCGACTACGTGCTCGAAATCGACGTGCCGTTCGAAGCCATCATCGAACGCATGAGCGGCCGCCGCTCGCACCCGGCTTCGGGTCGTACCTACCACGTCAAGTTCAACCCGCCCAAGGTGGACGGCCAAGACGACGTGACTGGCGAGCCGCTGATCCAGCGCGAAGACGACAAGGAAGAAACGGTCAAGAAGCGCCTGGAGGTGTACAGCGCCCAGACCCGTCCGCTGGTGGACTACTACAGCAACTGGGCCAAGGCCGACGCCGCTGCCGCACCGAAGTACCGCGCCATCAGCGGCATGGGCTCAGTGGACGACATCACCGCGCGCGCCTTTGAAGCCCTCTCGAAATAATCGCGCGCCGCGATCCACAGGAACCCGGCCACGTGCCGGGTTTTTTTGTGTCCGGTCGTGTCAGGCGGGACCCGATCGCAAGCCGTACGCCTTGCCGTCCAGAAAGACGTATTCAGCCCGCAGGACCGCGGCCCCTTGTTCGTCCTTGAACGTGAACCCGACCATCGAGAGTGCAGCCCCATTCCTGATTTCAGGCATCTGCCACTGGCCCAGGCGAAACAGCGGTGCCAGTTCGATCGCCCAGCGCCGATCGCGCCGCGTGGGCACCACCGTCTTCGCCAGCAGCGCCGGCCCGTCCACACCGGCGGACTGCGCGGGCAAGGCGCGTTGCGCCAGGTCGGCGGGCAGCGTCAGCTTCTCGGGCAGTTCCAGCACCAGTTCGGCGTGGGGGTTGCGCCATTTCACCTCCACCGCCCGCCCTTCCAGGTAAATGGGACGGTTCTGGTCAAAACTGCTCCAGCCATGGTGCGCCCACGCGGCGGAGCCAAGACCCGAAAAACCCAGCACAGTGCTTGTCTGGAGGAAGCGTCGTCTGAACATCACGGTCTCCTTCACATGTAGCCAATCCAGCGCCCACAGGTCAATACCAGCAGCCAGATCACGGTCGAGGCCGCCATGAGTGCACGCGCGGTGAAATCGAGCCGCTGCAACGAACCCCGGGCATGGAACCAGGCGGCGTTACAGGCTGCCAACAACAGCAACAGCATCTTGGCTGTGAACACCCGGTTGGCCAACAGTTCCCCGGCCTGTGTCGAGAACATCAACAGGCCCGACGCCGCCGCCAACACGAAACCCAAACCGACCAGTGTCAGGCTCAGGCGGGCCAGCGGCACCACCGGCAAGGCCGCGCCCCAGCCGAACACGCGCAACTCCAGCAAGATCAGGTTGCCCAGCAGCAGCGCAATGCCCAGGATGTGCGCCACCTCCAGCATGGGATAGGCCCAGGGATGGGCGCCCAGCGCCTCGAACATGGCTCAGTCCTCCAGCAACTCCAGCGCCAGCGCGATGCGCGCCTTGACCGGCGTGAGGCTGCGGGCATCCGCCAACAACTGCCCCGGATGCGTCAACAAAGGGCCGTGCACACACCGACTGGTTCGAACCACACGCACACCCCTGGCCTGCGCTTCGAGCAACGCCGCCTCCAGCGCATGGTGCACCGTGCCGTTGCCGGTACCGGCCACCACGATGCCGCGCACGGCTGGGCCCTGCGCCGCATCGCTGCAGGACAGCAGCGCGCGCACCAGCGTGCCATCGGTGTCGGCGTGGCTGGTCAGCACCACCACCGGCGGCATCGCCTGAACCGACTGGATGCGCTGCAAAACAACCGGGTCCCAGCCCCCCGTTTCAGAGGCCAATGGCCAGGGTCGGAACAGCCGAACCCGGCCCTCTTCCACGCAACCCAGCGGTCCGGCATCACCCGAGTCGAAGGCATCCACCCGGTAGGTGTGCACCTTGCTCACGTCGGCCGCGCTGTGGATCTTCCCCGCGCACACCAACACGACACCTTGCGCGCCGGGATGGCTGGCCACAGCCAGCGCGTCGACCAGATTCTGTGGCCCGTCCGGCACCAGCGCCGTGGCCGGTCGCATCGCGCAGGTGAACACCACCGGCTTGGCCGGTCGCAACACGGTCTGCAGGAAGAACGCGGTCTCTTCGATGGTGTCGGTGCCGTGCGTGATCACCACAGCGTCCACCTCGGGCCGGCTGAGGTGAAAGGCCAGCCGGGTGGCCAGTTGCTGCCAGAGTGCAAAGCCCATGTCCTTGCTGTCCACCTGGGCCACCTGCTCCACTTCCAGGGGCAATCCCGCCATGGACGGAATCGATGCCAGCAGGTCCTCAACACTGACCTGACCCGCCACGTACCCGACACCATCTCCGGGCCGGCTTGCCCGGCCGGCGATGGTGCCGCCGGTGCCCAATATGACGTGACGTCGGATTTCCATTGCATCTGCCACTTGCCAAGTCTCCAAAACTGGTTAAAAATACAGGCACTGGATAAGAAAACAGCTTGTTGTTCTGACCAGTCCCGGTGGCGAGCCTCACCCGAGTGAGTTTCTCCCCCGCATCTTCACGAGGTCCCCATGATCGAGTCGCCGCTTTACCCTCCCAAGCTCACCGCCCGCCAGCAGCAGATTCTGGAACTGATTCAGAGCGCCATTGCCCGCACCGGTTCGCCACCGACGCGCGCAGAAATTGCCCATGAGCTGGGTTTCAAGTCCGCCAACGCGGCCGAGGAGCATCTGCAGGCCCTGGCACGCAAGGGTGCCATCGAACTGGTGAGCGGCACCTCGCGCGGCATCCGCCTGCGCAACGAAGACCTGCAATCCATCAACGAATCGCGGGGGCGCCAGCTTACACTGCCGCTGCCCAGTCTGTCGCAGCTGATGCTGCCCCTGATCGGGCGTGTGGCCGCCGGCTCGCCCATCCTGGCCCAGGAACACGTGGACCAGACCTACCACGTCGAGCGCAGCCTGTTCCAGCGCACGCCCGACTACCTGCTCAAGGTGCGCGGCATGTCCATGCGCGACGTTGGCATCATGGACGGGGACCTGCTCGCCGTGCAGTCGACCAAGGAAGCCAAGAATGGCCAGATCGTGGTGGCCCGTCTGGGCGAGGACGTGACCGTCAAGCGTTTCATGCGCCGCCAGCACCTGATCGAACTGCACGCCGAAAACCCGGACTACAAGACCATCGTTGTCGAGCCGGGTGAGCCCTTTGAAATCGAGGGCCTTGCCGTGGGACTCATCCGCAACAGCTTCCAGCTCTGACCCGTCGGGTCTGCGTCGCCTCAGCAGGTGGCGGGCGTTTGGTCTGGTGCGTGATTCACACGCGTCAGGCACATCCCTGCGCTGGCGACTTCATTCGCAATCCTGCCTGTGTTCAACCCCTTTTTTGGAGTTTCGCATGGGAATCCGCTTCAACACCAACACCTGGCGCGCGCCGCTGCTGCTCATCGACAGCTGGCTGCCTCCTTCCTTTGAACGGGAGGGCGCTGCCCGAACGCTTCCGCAAATCCTGCAACGTTTCGTGCGTGCCGGCTGGCTGGCGCGCCCGCCAAAGTGCGCTGTGGATGGCAACAAGGTCGCTGTCACCGGGCACCGCGTCACCGGCCATGCCGTCGTTCGAGCCCGCCATGTGCGGGTGCTGAGAACCGCGGACACTTCAGGCGGCCCACGCGCCGATGGGCGGCTGGTGATCTCCGGTCGCATCAACGATGTCTGCGCAGAGCTCGAACGGCTGGCGGCCCTGGAGCTCCAGTCGAGCCACCCGCAACTGCGCGCCTGACCCTGCGCGACTGCGCCGCACGGCGGGTTCAAGTCCGTCGTGACTCAAAGATCACGAGGTTCCTGCGGGCACAATAGGGACCATGAATATCGTGATCCTTGACGACTACCAGGATGTGGTCAGAAAACTACCGTGTGCCAGCAAGCTGGCACCCTATCCCGCCAAGGTTTTCACCAACACCGTCAAGGGCGTGGGTCAGCTTTCGGTCCGACTGCGCGATACCGATGTGCTGGTTCTGATCCGCGAGCGCACGCAGATCACGCGGCAGCTGGTTGAAAAGCTGCCGCGCCTCAAGCTCATCGTGCAGACGGGCCGCGTCGGGCCCCACATCGACGTCAATGCCTGCACCGAGCGCGGCATCGCGGTGGCCGAAGGCGTCAGTTCACCGATCGCCGCCGCCGAACTGACCTGGGCGCTGATCATGTCGTCCATGCGCCGGATTCCGCAATACGTGGCCAGCCTCAAACACGGTGCCTGGCAACAATCCGGGCTGAAGGCGGCATCGATGCCTGCCAACTTTGGCCTGGGCATGGTGTTGAGTGGCAAAGTGCTGGGCATCTGGAGCTACGGCCGTATCGGCAAGCTGGTCGCGTCCTATGGCCGAGCCTTTGGGATGCGCGTGATCGTCTGGGGCAGCGAGCCAACCCAGGCACAGGCCGCGGCCGACGGCTACGAGCTCGCCACCAGCCGTGAGGCGCTGTTCGAGATGTCGGATGTGTTGAGCCTGCATTTGCGACTCGGAGAACAAAGTGCCGGCTGCGTCACGCTGGAAGACCTCTCCCGCATGAAACCCACATCGCTGCTGGTCAACACATCGCGCGCCGAGATTCTGGAGTCTGATGCCTTGCTGGCAGCGCTCAACCGGGGCCGGCCTGGTATGGCCGCCATCGACGTGTTTGAGTCCGAACCCATCCTGCAGGGGCATGCCCTCCTGCGGCTGGAGAACTGCATTTGCACGCCGCACATCGGCTATGTGGAACTCGACAACTACGAGATCCTGTTTTCATCGGCCTTCGACAACGTGGTCAACTTCATCAAGGGCACGCCCACGCACATCCTGAACCCTGGCGCGCTGCAGGTTCGCCGCTGAAACGATCAATCCTCAGGCCAAAAAAAAGCGCCCGGAAGAACTTCCGGGCGCTTTTTTTTGGTGGTCTGGCAGGCTGCTCAACGGCCCTTCTTGGCCGGTGGGTTGTCCTCTTCTCCGTCGGGTGGCATGAAGTCCAGCACCTCAAAATCGATCAGGTTGCCCTCTTCCTGAACCGAAGCGTTCGGTGGCGGCGCCGGTTTGGCCGTTGGCTCCACCGGCACAGGGACCTCGGGCAACGAGGCCTCGAACGCAGAAATCTCGGAAAGCGCGTCCAGATCGACATCCAGTCCCAGACGCGGCGAAGCGGGTGGGATGTCGTCCAGCGGCTGAGTGACTCGCCCTTCTACCGAGGCTGCGGCCACTGCAGCAGCGAGCCCCTTGTTGCCCGCTGCCTTCAGTGGTTTGATCGCAGTGTGCTGGAAGTCGACCTGTGATGCGCTGTCGACCATGTCACGCTTGATCATGTCCTTGGCCATGGCGTGCAGCAACAGCAGTTCGCGATAAGCCTCCAGGTCAAAAACCTCGCCGTCGACTTCGTTCGCCTCGCGAAAGATCGACTGTTCAATGACGTCGAGCACACGGGGCTGCGGCCAGAGGGCCTGAATGCGGCTGAAAGCCGTTTCATAGGCCTCCAGCCCCTGGCTATCGTCTGAATACTGGTCAAAGGGCGGTGCGCCAGCGTTGAAGAGGTGGTTGAACTCCACGCGCAGGGCGTCGTACTCGGCACGGCGGTTCAGCTGGTGGTACAGCTTGAACAGGTCGAGGTAAGCCAGCGCGCTGGGCTCGTGGCTGTCCATCAGATGGTCCTTGAGCACCCCGATGGCCTTGTCGGCTTCCCCGAGAGAAACGAAAAAGTCGGCCTGCTGCTGGACATCGAACAGCTCCTCGGTCGCCACCGACCGCGATACGCCGATCTGGCTGGCCGGGTATTCACGACGGTCGCTGTCGGCCATGGCAGGCAGGCTGTTGACGTCGATGCCGGAGTCGTGAAGGGAACGGTATCCGTCAAACGAAGACTCTCGCTCAAGGTTGAAATCAATGTCCAGCCCCGATGGATCGGACCGGTCAGCGCTGCCGGCTTTCGCCGCAGCGGCGCTTTTCCCCGGCTTTTCAGTGCCCGCCCACCAGGCCGCGTTTGCCGGCACATCCTCCTGGCGCCCGCGACGACGGCGGGCGAACAGGAAGGCGAACAGCGACAGCAACAGCAGCGCCCCCAGCAGATAGGCCAGCCAGGTCATGTAGCGGGCTTTTTCGAGTTGCGCCTCCATCGCCTGCAAGGCCACCTTGTTGCGGGCCTCCTGCTCGCGCAAGCCCTTGGACTCGGCCTCCAGCACCGAGAGCTTCTGGGCATCGCGCAGGATCTCTTCGGGTGAGGCGTTGATGGCCTTCCAGAGCAACCCGGCCGCGGCACGCGTTTCTTCTGACGTGGTGGGCTCGCTCAACAGTGACAGCGAGAGCTTGAGCACCGGATCGCGTTCGATGCTCAGACTCAAATCGACCGGGTCTAGCTGCAGCCGGGGAACCGCTGCCTGAGGCGCCGCGACGGCGGGCTTGCGCACCACACTGGGCGGCCGGGACCGGGAAGCAGCAGCCCTGGGCAAAGGCGCCGCACCGGCCGCTTGCGGCCCCGCAACGGGCGCGGTCTCAGCCCCCCTGCCGCCGGCACTCGCAGCTGGGCTCGCGGATGGCGCGCCCACACCGCTTCGGGGAACAGCCGGCAAGGACGAGATCGTGGCTCTTGCGGATCCGCCCGTCTCGGTCGATGCCGGGGCAGCACCAACGGCCGGCTCACTCAGGGGGTCGGCCAGCAACACATAACGACGAGAAAACGGCATGGTGCAGCCGGCACGCACCAGCACCGTCACGACGGGCTCGTTCACCGGTTGCGTCGTCTGAATGCGCACAGAGGTTTCCGCATCCGGTGCGCTCCGCTGCGTGCTTGTTCGAACCGAAGCGGGTGACACCAGAGCATCACCGAAAAAGACCTCGGCCTGGATACACAAGGTCGACGCGTCTTCATCCGGCCCCACCAGCGCCTGCACCCGAACGTCAAGACCGCGACCAATCACGGCCGCACCACTGTGGCGGCCCAAGGTCACCGCCTGACTGCTCAGGACAGTTGATAGCAAAATAGAGCCAACCAGAATTTGGCGCACGTCAGAATCCCTTCTTTCCTAGGTCGGAACATTTTGTCATAGCTTATCGCTGTCCCTCTCGAAATAATACTTTCATATGCAGCCAATTTTTCCAACCGTCGGCATCGTGGGCACGGGTGCCATGGGGCGCGGCATCGCGCAGATGGCCGTCCAGGCCGGCAGTCAGGTTCTGCTTTTCGATCTCCTGCCCGGGGCCGCCGAGGCGGCTCGCGCCGCACTGGCGGACACTTGGCAGAAGCTGGTGGTCAAAAACAAACTCACGCCTGAGATGCAAGCGGCGTACCTGGCACGCGTATCGCTGGCCAGCGCCGTGACGGGCCTCGCACCCTGCGCGCTGGTGGTCGAGGCCATTGTGGAAAAACTCGACGTCAAGCAACGGCTGTTCGCCGAACTGGAAGCAGTTGTAGCGCCCCAAGCCGTGCTCGCCACCAACACATCGTCGTTGTCGGTCACCGCCATCGGTGCGGCCCTTCAGCGCCCTGCCCAACTCGCCGGTTTTCATTTTTTCAATCCTGTGCCTTTGATGCGGGTGGTCGAAGTGATCGCCGGACTGAAAACCAGTCCTGTTGTGTGCCAGCAACTGACGGACTACGCGCGGCAGTTTGGTCACACCCCGGTATCGGCACAGGACACCCCCGGCTTTATCGTGAACCATGCCGGACGGGGTTATGGCACCGAGGCGCTGCGCGTGGTCGGGGAGCGTGTGGCCGACTTCGCCACCATCGACCGCATCCTCAAGGACCAGATGGGTTTCAAGCTCGGGCCGTTCGAGCTGATGGACCTGACCGCGCTGGACGTGTCGCATCCGGTCATGGAGTCGATCTACCGGCAGTATTACGACGAACCGCGCTACCGCCCCAGCGTGATCACCGCGCAGCGTCTGGCCGGCGGCGTGGTTGGGAAAAAAGTGGGCGAGGGCTTTTACGCTTATGACCATGGTGTGGCACAGGTGCCGGCCGAGCCGCCCGTCCCCAGCGTGGCCTCGATGCCACCGGTGTGGGTGTCACCCAAGGCGGCGCGGCGCCCCGAGATCTACCAGTTGCTGAAGAACCTGGGGGCCAGCATCGAAACCGCCGCTGCACCTTCTTCCGCTGCGCTGATTCTGGTGGCTCCGCTGGGACTGGATGTCACCACGCTTGCAGCCGTGGAGCGCCTCGACCCCAGCCGCACTGTCGGAATCGACATGATGCTGGACGACGCGGCCACCAAGCGGCGCGTGCTCGCCACCAACCCGGCCACCCGCCCCGACATGCGCGATGCCGCCCACGCGCTGTTCGCCAGCGACGGCAAGGCCGTGAGCGTGGTGCGCGACAGCGGTGGCTTCGTGACACAACGTGTGGTGGCCACCATCGTCAACATCGCAGCCGACATGTGCCAGCAAGGCATCTGCACACCGAAAGACCTTGAAGTCGCTGTCACGCTCGGGCTGGGCTATCCCATGGGACCGCTGGCCATGGGCGACCGCATCGGCCCGACCAATGTGCTGGAGATCCTGTTCAACATGCAGACCGTGTACGGCGACCCGCGTTACCGCCCTTCGCCCTGGCTGCGCCGCCGGGGCGCGCTGGGCCTGAGCCTGCTCCACGAAGAAGCCTGAACTCCACCAGCCGACACGGATACAACCGCACGCATGACCGCCAGCCTCAAAAGCCACAGCCATGGTCAGACCATGGTGCTGACCATCAGCAACCCCGACCACCGCAACGCATTGGGCCCGGACATCTACGCCGCCGGTGTGGAGGCGCTCAGCGTGGCGGAAAACAACCCGGAGGTGCGCAGCGTGGTGATCACCGGCGAAGGCAGCCATTTCTGTGCCGGCGGGAACCTGCAACGCTTGCTGGCCAACCGCCAACTGCCCCCCGATATCCAGGCGCAAAGTATTGAAGGCCTGCACAACTGGATCGAGAGCATTCGCGTGTTTCCAAAACCGGTGCTCGCCGCGGTGGAGGGATCGTGTGCTGGCGCGGGCTTCTCGCTCGCCCTGGCCTGCGACCTGATCGTGGCCGCGCACAACAGCGTGTTCGTCATGGCCTACAGCAACGTGGGTCTGTCGCCTGACGGTGGCGCCACCTGGAGCCTCATGCGTGCCCTGCCTCGCGCCACCGCGCTGCAGATCCTGATGGGCGGCGAGCGCATCGATGCCACACGTCTGCACGCCATGGGCGTGATCACGCAAGTGAGTGCCCCTGGCGAGGCGCTGGCCGCTGCGCTGGCCGCGGCAGATCGACTCAACAGCCGTGCCCCCAACGCGCTCGCCAGCATCAAGGAACTGGCCAACGATGCGCTGACGGGTTCGCTGCACGCACAGCTGAGCGCCGAGCGCGACCACTTCGTGCGCAACCTGCACCACGCCAACGCGGGCGAAGGCATCGCAGCCTTTCTCGAAAAGCGACCCGCGAACTACCGCTGACCCTAGGGCCCTGACCAGCTGTGCCCTGGGTCGTGCAGCAAAAGGACGCCTGCGGGACAGGTGTCACGCAAACCCTGATGCGAGCGCAGGGTCCCAGTGGCGACAATGCCAGTCAATTCAGTCACTCATAAGACAGCCGATGGACGAACCGATTCTGACAATGGAAGAACGCGAGGCGATCAACAGTGGTCGCTGGTTCAGCAGCCTTTCACCTTCCCTGCGTCACGACATACTCCGATGCGCCTACGTCAAGCGATTCAAGGACGGCGACCTCATCGTCGCCCGCGGCGATCCACCGTCCGAATGGACGGCCGTCGCCAAGGGCGCGGTGCGTGTGAGCTCGACTTCGCTCTCGGGCAAGCAGATCACGCTGACCTATGTGGAGCCGGGTGTGTGGTTTGGCGACGTGGCCATGTTCGACGGCGACCAGCGCACGCACGATGCCTATGCACACGGACCGACCACGCTGCTCTGCGTGGCCCGCAACGATTTCCAGAAGATCCTCAGCGTGCATGTGGAGCTGTACGAAGCGCTGATGCGACTGCAGGCGCGGCGCATCCGCACGCTGTTCGGTCTGGTGGAAGACCTCAACACCCTGCCCTTGCGTGCCCGGCTGGCCAAACAGTTGCTGCACCTGGTGCGCAGTTACGGCGTGCCCTGTCTGTCGGACGGCAACGAGATGCGCATCGGTCTGCAGCTGGCGCAGGAAGAACTGGCCCAGCTGTTGGGCGCTTCGCGCCAGCGCGTCAACCAGGAACTCAAATCGATGGAGCGCGAGGACGCGATCCGCATCGAACAGGGTGGTCTGGTGGTGCGCAACCGCGACATGCTGATGCGCATCGCCGAAGCCGAGACCTGAACCAGCGGGTTCAATTGAAGGGGGCACCGCGCCCCACCGCGCAGGGTCGTGCCCTACCCCAACGAGTGAGACCCCTCGCATGAGCGATACCCAGAACTTCACCGGCACCCGCCCGGTGTCCGAACAGCACGCTTTCGACGTGCCTGCCCTGCGGGATTGGCTCGCGACCCACGTCGACGGCTTCACCGGTCCGCTCACCGTGGAGATGTTCAAGGGCGGCCAGTCCAACCCGACCTACAAGCTGATCACGCCGAAGCGCGCGTACGTCATGCGCGCCAAACCCGGCCCGGTGGCGAAGCTGCTGCCCTCGGCCCACGCGATCGAGCGTGAGTTCCGCGTCATGAGCGCGCTGCACGGCAGCGGCGTGCCGGTGGCGCATATGCACGCGCTGTGCGAAGACGAATCGGTGATCGGTCGCGCTTTCTACGTGATGGAGTGCGTCGAAGGCCGGGTGATGTGGGACCAGTCCCTGCCCGGCATGAGCCGCGATCAGCGAGGCGCCATCTACAACGAGATGAACCGCGTCATGGCCGCGCTGCACACGGTGGATCCGATGGCCATCGGCCTTGATGGCTACGGCAAACCGGGCAACTACTTCGAGCGCCAGATCGGTCGCTGGAGCAAACAGTACGTGGCCTCGATCACGCAGCCGATCCCCGAGATGGACCAGCTCATGGTCTGGCTGCCACAGAACATCCCCGCCATGGCGCGCGATGAATCCATGGTGTCGGTGGTGCACGGTGACTTCCGGCTCGACAACCTGATGTTCCACCCCAGCGAGCCGCGCGTGCTGGCCGTGCTGGACTGGGAGCTCTCCACCCTGGGCCATCCGCTGGCCGACTTCAGCTACCACTGCATGGCCTGGCACATCCCACCCGGCGCGTTCCGCGGCATCGGTGGTCTGGATGTGCAGGCTCTGGGCATCCCCACCGAAGACGACTACATCGCGCTCTACTGCGAGCGCACCGGTTTTGCCACGCCAGCGCAACTCAAGGCCGACTGGAACTTCTACCTCGCCTATAACCTGTTCCGCCTTGCCGCCATCCTGCAAGGCATCGCCAAGCGCGTGGAGACCGGCACCGCCTCCAGCGCACAGGCCGTTTCATCCGCAGCCGGTGCCCGTCCGCTGGCCGAGATGGCCTGGCGCTTTGCGCAGCAGGCCTGACAACGGCGTTCCCCGACCCCATTCAACCCACCAGCTTCGCCCGCACCCAAGGATCACCCCATGAATTTCGATTACACCGACAAAGTAAAAGACATGCGCGAACGCCTGCTGGCGTTCATGGATGAGCACATTTACCCCAACGAAGGCCGCTTCTTCGCCGAGATCGCCGCCAACCGCGCCAAGGGCAACGCCTGGATTCCGACCACGATCATTGAAGAGCTCAAGCCCAAGGCCCGGGCGGCCGGTCTGTGGAACCTGTTTCTCCCGAGCAGCCCGCGTGCGCCCGAGGGCCTGACCAACCTGGAATACGCGCCCTTGTGCGAGATCATGGGCCGTGTCCCGTTCGCCGCCGAAGTGTTCAACTGCTCGGCACCGGACACCGGCAACATGGAAACGCTGGAACGCTACGCCAGCGAAGCGCTGAAGGACCAGTGGCTCGAACCCCTGCTCAAAGGCGAGTTCCGCTCCGCCTTCCTGATGACCGAGCCCATGGTCGCCTCATCGGACGCCACCAACATCCAGTGCAGCATCGTGCGCGACGGTGACGAGTACGTGATCAACGGGCTGAAGTGGTGGTCGTCCGGCGCGGGCGACCCCCGCTGCGCGGTCTACATCGTCATGGGCAAGACCAACCCGGACGCTCCGCGCCACTCGCAGCAGTCGATGGTCGTGGTGCCGTCCAACGCCAAGGGCATCACCGTGGTGCGCCCGCTCTCTGTGTTTGGCTACGACGATGCGCCGCACGGTCACATGGAAGTCCGCCTCAAGGACGTGCGCGTGCCGGTGGGCAACCTGCTGCTGGGTGAAGGCCGTGGTTTCGAGATCGCGCAAGGCCGCCTCGGCCCGGGTCGCATCCACCACTGCATGCGCTCCATCGGCGCCGCCGAACGCGCGCTCGAACTCATGTGCAAACGGCTCAACAGCCGTGTGGCCTTTGGCAAGCCGGTGTCGGCCCAGTCGGTCTGGCACGAACGCATTGCCGATGCACGCTGCAAGATCGAAATGGCCCGCCTGCTCACGCTCAAGGCCGCCTACATGATGGACACCGTGGGCAACAAGGTGGCCAAGGCTGAGATCGCGATGATCAAGGTGGTGGCACCCAACATGGCCTGCGACATCATCGACATGGCCATCCAGGCCCATGGCGGTGGTGGTGTGAGCGACGATTTCCCGCTCGCCTACAGCTACGCCAACCAGCGCACGCTGCGCCTGGCTGACGGCCCGGACGAGGTGCACCGCCAGTCGATCGCCAAGCTGGAGCTGGCCAAACACATGGTCGTCAAGACCGACGTGGACATGCCCGTCACGCGCGGCTGCTGAACGCTCGCGCCAGCACTTCAGCGCGCAAACAGGCGCAGCGCGCGGGCGCTGAGGTGTTCAAAAACATCCAGCGCATAGAGTGCGCTGGCGTTGTCACCCGGCTGGTCCAGCTGCATGCGCAGATAGGCTTTGCCCCGGGTCAGCCAGAAAAGACGCGGCGTGTCCGCATGCAGCTGGTCCGGCGTGTCTTGCAACAAGGCGATGCTCTCCTCGTCCATCCACTGGCGCGCAACCTCCGGTGCATCGGTCAGCACCGCGTGTTGTGCCCAGAAGTCGGCCGGCGGGCCCGGCCACCCCGCATCGCGGTAGGCGGACATCCATCCGACTTCCTCAGGCAGCGGTTTGTCGGTGGTCTGCAGGGCGTCGGTCACTTCCGCGTACAGCGTGTGGGCCAGCGTTTCGAGCGAACGCTTGAGCGCACGGTTCATCACGATCACATGCACATCGGGCCGCAACCCCAGTTCCGCCCGGGCCATCAGTTCCATCCCGCGGATGTACGACCGGGAGGACGCGGTACAACCCGCCCGGAACGGACGATCCAGCACGCGCCCCTCCAGCACGCACCCGCCTCCGCCCAAGGCCCGGTAGCCCAGCATGCGCTCGGTGGCCCATTGGGCCAACGCTTCGTCGGCTTCCACCTTGGTCGAACCGACACCCAAGGCATTCTTCAGACGTTCAAACATGGCGCAGCGAACTCCCGTAAAGTGGAGAAATTATCGGCTTCACCCCAAAAGAAAGCACCTGAAATGATCGATGTCTATTCATGGCCCACACCCAACGGTCACAAGGTCCACATCATGCTGGAGGAATGCGGGCTCCGTCTGGGTCGCGACTGGCGGGTCCACCCCGTCAATATCGGACAGGGCGACCAGTTTCGGCCCGAGTTTCTGACAATCAGCCCCAACAACAAGATCCCCGCTCTGGTGGACCCCGTGGGCCCTGATGGCAAACCCATCAGCCTGTTCGAATCGGGCGCCATCCTGCTGTACCTGGCGGCCAAGACCGGCAAGCTGCTCCCTCGAACGGACCGGCAGAAGTTTGAAGTGCTGCAGTGGCTCATGTTCCAGATGGGCGGCGTGGGCCCCATGCTCGGGCAGGCGCACCACTTCCGCATCTACGCACCCGAGAAGATCGGCTACGCCGTGGACCGCTACACCAACGAGGCCAAGCGTCTGTATGGCGTGATGGACAAACAGCTGAGCGGCCACAAGTTCATCGCTGGCAACCAGTACACCGTGGCCGACATCGCCATCTTTCCCTGGCTGCGCAGCTGGCAGAACCAGGGTATTGACTGGGCCGACTATCCCCGGCTCAAGGACTGGTTTGACCGCATCGCTGCGAGGCCAGCCGTGCAGCGCGGTGTCGCCGTGCTGGCCGATGCCCGCAAACCCCTCAACGACGATCGTGCGCGCGAGGCGCTGTTTGGAAAAGATCAGTACAAAAAGCGATGAATCCCGGCCGCATCGACCGGGGCACCTCATTTCGCAGGGTATACTCGACAGCTTAGTCGGAGCGTAGCGCAGCCTGGTAGCGCATCTGCTTTGGGAGCAGAGGGTCGCGAGTTCGAATCCCGCCGCTCCGACCATTCATCGAAAAACAAAAAGGCCCACTCTGTGGGCCTTTTTTGTATCAGCAGACCGGCACCCATCTGCCCGTAGCTCAACCGGATAGAGCAGCTGCCTTCTAAGCAGCAGGTCGGGGGTTCGAGTCCCTCCGGGCAGGCCAGACCCATACACCATCTTGCAGCAGGAGGCATTTGTCTTCATGCAAAAAAGCACAAGCCACCCGAGGGCGGCTTGTGCTTTTTTTTTGACCAGCCAGCCCCAGCGAAGGGACTGACTTGTATCAAGAGACCTTTCGCCGGATCAGCGGATCACGGCCAGGGTGGTGCGAGCACCCGCCTTGTAGGTCATCAGCGTCAGGGCACCGTTCTTGATGTCGCCCTTTTCGTCAAAAGCGATGTTGCCGGTCACGCCCTTGTAGGTGGTGGCCTTCAGCGCAGGCAGGTACTTGGCCGGATCGGACGAGTTGGCGGTGACCATGGCGTTGGCCATCACCTTCACAGCGTCGTACACGTAGGGGGCATACACCTGCACGTCGGAACCGAACTTGGCCTTGAAATCGGCGCGGAATTTATCCATGCCTTCTTTCTGCTCACCCTCAACGCCACCGGCTTCCGCGCAGTAAACTTGGTCGTCGGCCATGCCGTCACCGGCCAGCTTGGGCAGCTCGCTGGAGCAGATGCCGTCGCCGCCCATGAACTTGGCGTTGATGCCCAGCTGCTTCATCTGCTTGAGCATCGGGCCGGCCACGGCGTCCATGCCACCGAAGAACACGACGTCGGGCTTCTTGGCCTTCAGCGTGGTCAGGATGGCATTGAAATCGGTCGCCTTGTCGTTGGTGAACTCACGTCCGACAACGGTACCGCCTGCAGCGGCCACGCCTTTTTCGAACTCGTCGGCCACACCCTGGCCATAAGCCGTGCGGTCGTCGATCACGGCCACGTTCTTGGCCTTGAGGGTTTCCACAGCGTACTTGCCGAGCGTGCCACCGAGGTGCACGTCATCAGCCACCATGCGGAACACGCCTGCGTAGCCCTGACGGGTGTACTTGGGGTTGGTGGCCGAGGGAGAGATCTGGGGAATGCCGGCGTCGTTGTAGATCTGCGAAGCGGGAATGGTGGTACCGGAGTTCAGGTGACCGATCACGCCAGAAACCTTGGCGTCAACCAGCTTCTGGGCAGCGGCCGTGCCCTGCTTTGGATCGGCTGCGTCGTCTTCAGCCAGCAACTCGAACTTGGCCGGCGCGCCATTGATGGTCAGACCTGCTGCGTTGAGCTCTTCCACGGCCATCTTGGCGCCGTTTTCGTTGTCCTTGCCGAGGTGGGCAATGGCACCACTGGTGGGACCAACGTGACCGATCTTGATGACCTGGGCTTCAGCAGCTGCAGGAGCAGCGGCCGGAGCGGCTGCAGGTGCTGCCTCTTCTTTTTTGCCGCAAGCGGCCAGGGCGACAGCCGCAGCAATGACGGCCAGTTTCATGTTCAGTTGCATAGTTATCCTCAGGAAGGAACAAAGATTGGAATGCGGAGGGAACTTTTTTCTCCACATCCGTAAAGATACTCCAAAAATCCCGGTTGTTACATGCGCGCCAGAAGAACAGGGGCCGCTTCGAGGGTTTGCCCCGAGCTGCATCACGCCAACAAATGTGGCATTAGCGAGGCAGCCAGGTGGCAGCGTGAATCAACTGGCGCTGCCGGCGATCTTCAAATCGTGCCGCAGGGGTTCACATCCTGCTGCCTTGTAGTGCTTCCAGCGTTCGCGTGCGCGCTGGCGATCGGCCTCGTCGAACGTGACCACTTCGATCAGCCGCTCAAACCGCTCAAAGCCGACAGGACATTCGTCGCTCAGGTTGAGGAGCACGTCGGCTGGAAAATCAGCGGGCGGCACATGGCCACTGGCGATGAGGATGGGAGAGGCCCTGAACAGCGAGGCCGCATCGCTCTCGCGACAGTGCGGCACAAACTCCCCCGCCGCCATGGTCCAGAGCGCCTGGTCCAGTGACGCACAGTCCCTGGACGAACCCAGCACCACCACACGCGCGCCCTTGAGGTAGGCCTTTCGCAGAAGGCGGCAGGCATAACCCAGTTTGTCCGGTGCGTTGAAGTGGAAGGCCACTTCGGTCATGCCGGACACCTCGACGGGTTGGCCCCGGTTGCAGGTGCATCCATACCGTCTGGCTATTTCTGGCGCGCAGCCTTGACCGTCGCCTTGGCTGCCCGTGCCGGCGCCTTGGTCGCCACGCCCGCTTCGTTGATCAGGTATTGCAGCAGCAGGGGCACGGGCCGACCGGTTGCGCCCTTGGCCGTGCCGCTTTTCCAGGCGGTCCCGGCGATGTCCAGGTGAGCCCAGGGCAGATCGCCCGTGAACTTCTGCAGAAACTTCGCGGCGGTGATGGCTCCGCCTGCCCGACCAGCCACGTTGCCCATGTCGGCAAAGTTCGACTTCAGGCCTTCGGCGTACTCGTCGTCCAGTGGCATGCGCCAGCACAGATCCAGCGACTGGTCACCGGCCTGGCCGAGTGCTTGCGCGAGTTCGTTGCGCGCAGAAAAGAGACCCGAGCGCACGGCGCCCAGGGCGATCACGCAGGCACCGGTGAGTGTGGCAATGTCGATCACGCTGCGCGGCTTGAACCGCGCGGCGTAGGTCAACGCATCGCACAGGATGAGGCGTCCTTCTGCATCGGTGTTGAGCACTTCAATGGTCTGACCACTCATGCTGGTGACCACGTCACCGGGCTTGACCGCCAGGCCATCCGGCATGTTCTCGCAGCTCGGGATCAGGCCCACCACGTTGATGGCGGGCTGCAGCTCGGCCAACGCGGCAAAGGTGCCCAGCACGCTGGCGGCGCCACCCATGTCGAACTTCATTTCATCCATTTCAGCCGCAGGCTTGATGGAGATGCCGCCGGTATCGAATGTGATGCCCTTGCCCACGAGCACCACAGGCGCGCTGGTCTTGGCCGCGCCGCTGTAATGCATGACGATGAAGCGCAAGGGCTCGGCCGAACCCTGGGCCACCGCGAGGAAAGCCCCCATGCCAAGCGCTGCAACTTCTTTCGGACCCAGCACCTCTGTCCGGATCCCTGGCTTGCGCCCCAGCTTGCGCGCGGCGTCCGCCAGCATGCTGGGCGTGGCGTGGTTGGCGGGACGGTTGGCCCATTCCTTGGCCAACTCCACGCCAGCGAACAGGGCTTTGCCGGCGGCAAATTCAGCGCGCGCTGCAGCGGCATCGCTCACACCCAGCACGACCTGGCTGATCGTCCGCGCCTTGGCCGAGGGCTTGGTGGTGGTGAAACAGTAGGTGGCATCGGCGCAGGCCATCATGGCCACGCGCACGGCCAGCGCATCCTGATCCAGCAGGCTCAACAGCAAACCCAGCTTTTTCACACCAGGCTGCTTGAGCAGGCCCATGCCCGCCAGCACCGCCTTGCGCACCGCAGACGCCGACCCGTCGCCTGAGCGGACCAGCACCACCCACGACGCCTTGATATCCTGCGGGCGGTAGCAACTCAAAGCCTTGCCGACACCCGGCTCCAGATCGCCTCGGCGGTTGGCTTCGCGGATCAGGCTGACCAGCGCGGCGCCGGCCGTGCCGGACACATCGGCCCCGTCGGGCACCAGAACCAGCAGGGCGTCCACGGGCAGCTTGGCGGCTTGCTGATGCGAAAGGGATTTGAGTTCAAAGTCCATAATTGAGGTTTCCTGGGTATCTTTTCGATGTTATTCCATTCTTCCCTACGCACCGAGCTGGCACGCAGCTTCGGGGCCACGCTGGTGGTCCTGCTCACCATCGTGCTGACGATGCTGCTGATCCGTACGCTGGGTCTGGCCTCCAAGGGCAGCGTCAACCCGGAAGAAATCATGCTCGTGCTGGGCTACACGGTGCTGGGTTACACGCAGACCATCCTGACGCTGGCCTTGTTCATTGCCATCGTGTCCACGCTCGCCCGCATGTACCGCGACAGCGAGATGATCATCTGGTTCTCCAGCGGTCGCTCACTCGCCGGGTTTCTGGGCCCGGTGATGCGCTTCTCCTGGCCGGTGTTGCTGGTGATCAGTGTGATGGTCTTTTTCGTCTGGCCCTGGGCCAATCAGCAAACCGCCGATCTGCGTGACCGGTTTGCCAGCCGCGGCGATCTGCAGCGCATCGCACCAGGGCAGTTCCAGGAGTCTTCCAGCGGACGCCGCGTGTTCTTCATCGACAAGGACACCGCCGATGGCACCGAAGGCCGCAACGTGTTCATTTCCAGCATCGAGAAAAACGGCACCGAAACCGTGACAACGGCCAACTCGGGCCGCATCGAGCAGATCGGTGACCAGTCGTATCTCATGCTCCGCAACGGCCAGCGACTGGAAGCGGAAGTGCAGACGCCCACGAAACCGGGCCGCATCAAGGTCAGCGAGTTCGAGGAATATGGTGCGCTGATTGGCGCCACGACACCCCGGACCCGCAGCAGTCAAGCCCTCAAGGCGCGCAGCACCTGGGCCCTGATGACCGAACCCAGCGCCGCCAACCAGGGTGAGCTGGGGTGGCGCATCGGCATTGTCCTGACCGCGCTCAACCTGGTGCTGCTGGCCGTGGCCACCACCGTCAGCAATCCTCGCGCCGGACGCAGTGGCAACCTGATGTTCACTTTGTTTGCCTTCATCCTGTACTTCAACTTTCTCAACATCGGCCAACGCTGGGTGGGATCGGGCCAGCTGTCGCTGTCCTCGCTGTTGCTGATGTTGCACGGCAGTGTCTTTGTGATTTGCACGGTGTGGCTGATCAAGCGCCAGCGCAACGTCAGCCTGAGAGGCTGGCTGCAGCGGCGCCTGCGCTCCGAACCCGTTGAAAAGATCGGGCAAACGGCATGAAAACCATCCGTCGCCTCATCTACTGGGAGATCCTGCTGGCGACCGGCTTTGTGCTGCTGGCGTTTCTTTCGTTGTTCTTTTTCTTTGATTTCGTCGAGGAGCTTTCGTCCCTGGGCAAACCATCGCGGCTGGAGCCGGATGTGATTTACGAGTTACGACACGCGCTGCTCTATGTCGGGCTGCTGATGCCCAGCCGGGTGTACGAGCTCCTGCCCATCTCGGTGCTCATCGGCACGATCGCGGTGCTGGCCCGGTTGGCGCAAACCTCGGAGTACACGATCCTGCGCACCAGTGGCCTGGGCCCCTGGAAGGCGCTGCGCACCCTGCTGGGCCTGGGGCTGATCTTTGTCGTGGTGACCTTTGCCGTGGGTGACTACGTGGCGCCCCTGGCCGACAAGACAGCCCAGTTGCTCAAGGCCCGGTACCAGGGCCGCATCAGCCTGGGACAAACCGGTGCCTGGCTCAAGGAGCGCCAGCTCTACAGCAACTTCTCGGTGAACGTGGGCTCGCTGTCGCCCAAGGGAGAGCTGGGCGAGGTGCGTGTTTTCGAGTTTGACAACCAGGGTCTGCTGGTGTCGACGCTGGAAGCCGCGCAAGGTCAGATTGAAGCCGACGAGTCCTGGACGCTGCGCAAAGTCCTGCGCCGCGAGTTCGACACCGCGGGCCAGATGTCGGCGCGCATCCTGCGCAGCGATCTGGAGACCTTCCGCTGGCCCAGCACCATCACCGCCGAAATGGTGTCGGTCGCGCTGCTCAAGCCCGAGCGCATGCGCACCACCGACCTGTATGCCTACATCCAGCACCTGGAGAGCAACGGGCAGACCGCGCAGCGCTACGAGATCGAGTTCTGGCGCAAGGTGTTCTACCCCTTGAGCTGTCTGGTGATGGTGGTGCTGGCACTGCCCTTTGCGTACCTGCATTTCCGCTCCGGCGGGATCACCGGCTATGTGTTTGGCGGGGTCATGATCGGCATCAGCTTCTTCCTGCTCAACAACGTGTTCGGCTATATCGGCAACCTCAACCAGTGGCAACCCTGGTTCGCCGCGGCCTCCCCTTCAATCATCTACTCGCTGGTGTCGCTCGGTGCGTTTGGCTGGCTGGTTTTAAGGCGTTGACGTTATGCGTGGTGTGATTGTCTTTGCCCACGGCTCGCGCGACCCCTTGTGGCGCTTGCCGGTGGAGGCGGTTGCGGCACAGATCGCCCTGACCGATCCGTCCGCCCCCGTGGCCTGCGCCTATCTCGAGCTCTCCGAGCCCGACCTGCCCACAGCCGCCGAACGCCTGGTCGCCGCAGGCGCCACCCACATCCGCGTGCTCCCGTTGTTCTTCGGCATGGGCAAACACGCGCGGGAGGACCTGCCGCAGCTGATGATCGACCTGGCCACCCAACACCCTGAGGTGCGGTTCGAACAGCTGGCGGCGGCTGGTGAAGACCCGCGCCTCACCGCCTTGCTGGCCCGGATCGCGCTGGAAAACACCCAATGAACCTGCACCAGTTCCGGTTTGTCCAGGAGGCCGTGCGTCGAAACCTGAACCTGACCGAAGCCGCCAAAGCGCTGCACACGTCGCAACCCGGTGTTTCCAAGGCCATCATCGAACTGGAAGACGAACTCGGTATCGAGATATTTGCCCGCCACGGCAAGCGCATCAAACGCGTCACCGAACCCGGCGTGCAGGTGCTCAAGAGCATCGAGATCATCCTGCGCGAGGTCAACAACCTCAAGCGCATCGGTGAACAGTATTCGGCCCAGGACAGCGGCACCCTGTCGATCGCAACCACACACACCCAGGCGCGCTATGTGCTGCCCGATTCGGTGGCCAAACTGCGCAAGGCCTACCCCAAGGTCGGCATCAGCCTGCACCAGGGCTCGCCCGACCAGGTGGCCAAGATGCTGCTGGAAGAAGTGGCCGAGATTGGCGTGGCGACCGAGTCGCTCGTGAACTACCCCGAGCTGGTCACCCTGCCCTGCTACGAGTGGCAGCACGTGCTTGTGTTTCCTTTCGACCACCCGCTGGCGACGCAGGAGCGCATCACGCTCGAAGATCTGGCCCACCTGCCCCTGATCACCTACCACCCCAGCTTCACCGGCCGCACCCGCATCGACCAGGCGTTTGCACTGCGCCATCTGCAGCCCGAGATCGTGCTCGAAGCGATCGACTCCGACGTGATCAAGACCTACGTCAAGCTCGGCATGGGCGTAGGGATCGTGGCCGAAATGGCCGTGCAGGGTGAAAACCAGACACCCGATCTGTCGTCCCGACCCGCGGGACAGCTGTTCGGCCACAACCTGGCGCGCGTGGCGTTCAAACGTGGTACCTACCTGCGCCATTTCGTGCTGCGTTTTGCCGAACTGCTCAGCGACCGGCTCTCGCGCGACCTGATCCTGCGGGCCATGAGTGGCACGCCGGACGACTATGAGTTGTGACTCCCCCCCGTTGCTTGCCCACTTCGTGTGGCCGCATCCCCCCTCAAGGGGGCGGCGCGGGCGGCCCGGCAAAGCCGGTTCCGCGGCGCCTGCTGGCATGTCGCGCCGGCAGGCGGGTTTGACCCGACTCTGAACATTTCCGATGAGCCCGATGACACAGCCTCACACACCCGCCCTCACCTCCCGCCTGCCCCATGTCGGCACGACCATCTTCACCGTCATGTCGGCGCTGGCCGCCGAAACCGGCGCGGTGAACCTGGGTCAGGGCTTCCCGGACTTTGACTGCGACCCGGAACTGGTCAACGCCGTCACGCGCGCCATGCAGGCGGGCCACAACCAGTACCCGCCCATGCCCGGCGTGCCAGCGCTGCGCCAGGCCATGGCGGCCAAGATGTTGGCCCTGTATGGCCTGGCCTGCGATCCGAACACCGAGATCACCGTCACCGCTGGCGCCACCCAGGCGATCCTGACCGCCATTCTCGCCGTGGTGCACCCGGGCGACGAGGTGATCGTGCTCGAACCCTGCTACGACAGCTACGTGCCCAACATCGAGCTCGCCGGTGGCGTGGCGGTGCGGGTGCCGCTCACGCCCGGCAGCTTCCGCCCCGACTTTGGCGCCATCGCCGCGGCCATCACGCCACGCACCCGCGCCATCATCGTCAACAGTCCGCACAACCCCAGCGGCCAGGTCTGGACCGAAGCCGACATGCTGCAGCTGCAAGAGCTGCTGGCCCCGACCGACGTGCTGCTGATCAGCGACGAGGTCTACGAGCACATGGTGTTCGACGGTCAACAGCACCAGAGTGTGGCCCGTTTCCCGGGCCTGGCGGCGCGCGCCTTCATCATCAGCAGCTTCGGCAAGACCTACCACGTCACCGGATGGAAAGTCGGCACGGTGGTGGCCCCCGCCGCCATGACGGCCGAGTTCCGCAAGGTGCACCAGTTCAACGTGTTCACGGTGAACACGCCCGTGCAGCACGCGCTGGCGGCCTACATGGCCAACCCGGCGCCGTACCTGGAGCTGTCGGCCTTCTACCAGCGCAAGCGCGACCTGTTCCGCGAGGGTCTGGCCGGCACCCGTTTCACCCTGCTGCCCGGACAGGGCACCTACTTCCAGTGCGTGGGCATCGGCGACCTGGCGGTGCCCGAGCGCGACCTGCCCGAAGGCGACTTCTGCCAGTGGCTCACGCGCGAGATCGGCGTCGCGGCCATTCCGCTCTCGGCCTTCTATGGCAACGGCTTCGACCAGAAGGTGGTGCGCTTCTGTTTTGCGAAGAAGGACGACACCTTGCGCGAAGCGCTTCAGCGACTCGCGCGCCTCTGATCCGGAAAGCGGCGATCCCGACGCCTGCCACACCGCTCAGCAGCGCACTGCGTTGCGACAGAAGCGGTCCAGTTCCCGCACCGTGCTGCGGGCAGCGACGGCCTGGCGGGCCTTGGGGCCCACCTCCAGGCTGAGCTTCATGTCGTATTTCCTGAAGAAATCGTCGAACAGCTCGCCGCCCAGCGTGCCGGTGGCCGTCAGGGTGTCGGCTCTGGCGTCGTGCTCCAGCAGCACCGCGCACAGCGGCTGCTCCGCCGGCCCCCCCAACACCTGCGCGCCCCGGGCCGGGTCGTACTGGCTGTGGTCGGCACAACAGTGGATCAGGTCGCTGCCCTTGCTCGGGGTCAACGGGTTGAGTGCGGCGCCCTTGCGGAAACTGATGAAGCTCAGATCCCGGGTGGGATAGACCAGCTTGTGGGCGCAGATGGCAGAAAACGCCACCAGACTGCGCGCCGGCCCGACGCCGCCCGGCCACTGGTAGGTCTGCTGCCCGCGCGTGCGCAAGCTCGTCGGCATGGCCGGTTTGCCCAGGTCCAGCAGGAACACCGGCGTGGCCTCGAACGGGTAGTGAAACACGTAGTTGGTCTGCGCCTTCAGTGCAGAGGCCTTGAGCGGGTCGCCCAGCTCGTCCACCAGCAGCACCCGCCCGTAAGCCCGGGGTTCGGCGCTTGCCGCCCAGGCACCGCTGGCCAAGGAGGCCGAAAGCGCTGCAGTCCCCAGCGCACAGCTTTCCACGAATTCGCGTCGATCCATGAATGGGCCCCCATGAAACGCCCGGTCCCTGCGCGGGTCCGGCACGCCTTGCAGTGAAACGCATTCGGGAATGCGCTGTCAAGCTTGCCCCTGGCACGGCATGGGCCAGGACTTCAGGTGTTCAGTTGAGCCCAGGCCTTGTCCAGCCGCTTCACGCTCACCGGCTGCGGTGTGCGCAGTTCCTGCGCGAAGAAGCTCACGCGCAGTTCTTCGAGCAACCAACGCAGTTCCTGCAGCCGCGCGTCCTGCACGCCCTTGCGCTCGGCCACCATGCGCCAGAAGCGCTGGTCCTGCGGTCTCAGTTCGGCCAGTTTCGCGGCGTCGCGCGCCGGGTCGGCGCGATGCTTGTCCAGCCGCAGCTGCACAGCCTTCAGGTAACGCGGAAAGTGCTGCAGCTGCGCATACGGCGTGGTCAGCAGAAAGCGCTTGGTCACCAGGCGCTGCAGCTGCTGACCGATGTCGGTCGCCACGTCGGCGGGCGGGCGACTGTCCTTCAGCTTGCGCGCGGCGGCCGCGTATTCGGTGAGTATCAGGCCGGCGTTGCGCGCGATCTCGGATGAGATCAGCGTGAGCCGGCCCCGGCCCTCTTCCACCCGCTTCTTGAACGCGGCCTCGTCGGTGGGCAGCGGATCGGCCAGGAAGGCCCGATCCAGCGCGAGTTCGATGATCTGGTTTCGCAGCTCTTCCAGCGTGCCGCCACCCGACCCATTCTCCGCCTTGCCCACCTGCATGTAGGCCGTGGCCATGCTCATCAGGCCGGGCAGGTTTTTTTCCAGGTACTTCAGCGCGTCGCGGATCTGCAGCGCGAACAGGCGACGCAGGCCCTCGCGGTGGCGTGCCATCGCGACCTCGGGTTCGTCGAACACTTCGATGCCGACCGCGTCGCCCAGGTCCATGAGTGCCGGAAAGCCGATCAGCGTCTGACCGCCTTTGCGGATCTCCATCAACTCGGGCAGTTCCCCGAAATCCCAGCTGGTGTGGCGCTGGGTGGCGCTGGCGGCGGGTGCCGCGGGCGCTTCCGCCGAGACGCGGCGCGCGCCACCCGCGCTGGCCGGTGCCGGCGCGGCCTTGGGCTCAGGAGATGCCGGACGCAGACTCTCCAGCTTGAGCGAAGCCAGCGCCTGGAACGCACCGCGCGCCTGACCACCCAATTCGGCCTTGAGCGCCGCGAGGCTGCGGCCCTGGCCGAGCTGGCGGCCATGTTCGTCCACCACGCGCAGGTGCATGAAGTGGTGGGCGTTCAGCATGTCGACCTTGATGTCGTTGCGCACGATGTCGAGCTGCGTCGCTTCGCGCACCAGCTTGAGCAGCGCGTCCATCAGGTTGCCGGCGCCGAACACCGCGGGCTCGGTGAGCGCGGTGGCGAAGCGCTCGGCCGTGGCCGGCAGCGGCACCAGGCGCGAGCGTGGGCGCTGGTGCAGGGTTTTCAGCAGCGCCAGCAGCTTGTCTTTCAACATGCCGGGCACCAGCCAGTCGCAGCGGTCTTCGCTCACCTGGTTGAGCGCAAAGATCGGCACCGTGACGCTCAGGCCGTCGCGCGGGTCGCCGGGCTCGTGCAGGTAGGTGCATGCGCAGTCCACGCCGCCGAGCCGCAAGGTCTTGGGAAAGGCCTGCGTGGTGATGCCGGCCGCCTCGTGGCGCATCAGCTCTTCTTTGGTCAGCAGCAGGAGCTTGGGGTTGAGCTTGACCGCACCCTGGAACCAGCGCTCGAAACTGGCGCCGCTGCACACGTCGGCGGGCAACTGCTGGTCGTAGAAAGCGTAGATCAGCTCGTCGTCCACCAGCACGTCCTGCCGGCGCGACTTGTGCTCCAGTTCCGCCACCTGCTTCACCAGCTTCTGGTTGGCAGCGAGGAAGGGCAGGCGCGTTTCCCAGTCGCCGGCGACCAGCGCCTCACGGATGAAGATCTCGCGCGCGCCCGCCGGGTCCACCCGGCCGTAGTCGGTGCGGCGGTTGTGATAGACCACCAGGCCGTAGAGCGTGGCGCGCTCCAGCGCCGAGACGCGCGCGGCCTTCTTTTCCCAGTGCGGGTCGAGCAGCTGCTTCTTCAGCAGGTGCGTGCCCACCTGTTCCAGCCAGGTGGGATCGATGTTGGCGATGCCACGGCCAAACAGGCGCGTGGTCTCCACCAGCTCGGCGCAGACGATCCAGCGCCCGGGCTTCTTGCTCAGGTTGGCGCCAGGGTGGCGGTAAAACTTGATGCCGCGTGCGCCCAGGTACCAGTCTTCGGCCTCGTTCTTCTGGCCGATGTTGCCGAGCAGGCCAGCGAGCATGGCCAGGTGCAGCTGCTCGTAGCTCGCGGGCTGGGTGTTGAGGATCCACTTGTGTTCGGCCACCACGGTGTGCAGCTGGGTGTGGATGTCCCGCCATTCGCGCACGCGGCGCACGTTGATGAAGTTCTCGCGCAGCAGGTTTTCGTACTGCCGGTGGCTGAGCTTGTGGTCTTTGCCGTGCCCTCCTTTCGTGTCCTCCAGCCACTTCCAGAGCTTGAGCGTGCCACTGAACTCGCTCTTCTCGTCGTCGAACTTGGCGTGCGCCTGGTCGGCCTGGGTCTGCTTGTCCATGGGCCGGTCGCGCACGTCCTGCACCGAGAGCGCCGAGGCGATCACCATCACCTCATCCAGCGCGCCGCGTTGCTGCGCCTCCAGGATCATGCGGCCCACGCGGGGGTCCAGCGGCAAGCGCGAAAGGGTGTGACCGATGGGTGTGAGCTCGTTGGCCTCGTCCACCGCGCCCAGCTCGGACAGCAACTGGTAACCGTCCACGATCGCGCGCTTCTGCGGCGGCTCGATGAAGGCAAAGTCTTCCACCGCGCCCAGGCGCAGTGCTTTCATGCGCAGGATCACGCCCGCGAGCGAGCTGCGCAGGATCTCGGGGTCGGTGAAAGCGGGTCGGCCATTGAAGCCGGCTTCGTCGTACAGCCGGATGCAGATGCCGTCGGCCACACGCCCGCAGCGCCCGGCGCGCTGGTTGGCCGCCGCCCGGCTGATGGGCTCGACCATCAGCTGCTCGACCTTCTGCCGGAAGCTGTAACGCTTGACGCGCGCCGTGCCGGCGTCGATCACGTAGCGGATGCCCGGCACGGTGAGCGAGGTCTCGGCCACGTTGGTCGAGAGCACGATGCGCCGGCCGCTGTGGTCCTGGAAGATGCGGTCCTGCTCGGCCTGCGACAGGCGCGCGAACAGCGGCAGCACCTCGGCATTGCGCAGCGTGGGGATGTGGCTGAGGTGCTTGCGCAGGTGGTCGGCGGCTTCGCGGATCTCGCGTTCGCCGGGCAGAAAGATCAGGATGTCGCCGCCCTGTGGTGTGCGCCACAACTCGTCCACGCCATCGGCGATCGCGTTGTTGAGGTCGTATTCGCGGCTCTCTTCAAAGGGCCGGTAGCGCACCTCCACCGGAAAGGTGCGACCCGAGACCTGGATGACCGGCGCTGGACCGCGTTGGGAGGCGAAGTACTGCGCAAACCGGTCCGCGTCGATGGTCGCCGAGGTCACCACCACCTTCAGGTCGGGTCGGCGCGGCAGCAGCTGGCGCAGATAGCCGAGCAGGAAGTCGATGTTGAGCGAGCGCTCGTGCGCCTCGTCGATGATGATGGTGTCGTAGGCGCGCAGGTCCGGGTCGGTCTGCGTCTCGGCGAGCAGGATGCCGTCGGTCATGAGCTTGACCGAGGCGTCCTTGGAGAGCCGGTCCTGGAAGCGCACCTTGAAACCCACCACATCGCCCAGCGGTGTCTTCAGCTCCTCGGCGATGCGCTTGGCCACGCTGGAGGCCGCGATGCGCCGCGGCTGGGTGTGGCCGATCAGCTGCGGGCGCTGGCCCGGTTTCGCGTTGAGCTTGCCGCGGCCCATCTGCAGCGCGATCTTGGGCAGCTGCGTGGTCTTGCCGGAGCCGGTTTCGCCGCAGACGATGACCACCTGGTGCTCACGCATGGCGGCCTCGATCTCGTCCCGGCGGGCGGAGACGGGCAGGGACTCGGGGAATTCGATGTGCAGCGGCGTGGAGGACAAGGGGGAACTTCAGTCAAAATCAGGCAACCGGCGATTATCCGCGCCGCGCCCAACGTCTGTCCGATCCGCTGCCCATGTCCAACGTCTTCAACTTCACCTTCGTGCCCTGGTTCCGCTCGGTCGCGCCTTACATCCACAAGCTGCGCGGCAGCACGGTGGTGGTGGGCGTCGCCGGGGAGGCCATCGCGGCCGGCAAGTTGCCGCTGATCGCGCAAGACCTCGCGCTGATCCAGAGCATGGGCGTGCAGATCGTGCTGGTGCACGGCTTTCGCCCGCAGGTGAACGAACAGCTCCAGGCCAAAGGCCACGAAGCCAAGTACTCCCACGGCATGCGCATCACCGACTCGGTGGCGCTGGACTGCGCGCAGGAGGCCGCTGGCCAGCTGCGCTACGAGATCGAGGCCGCTTTCAGCCAGGGCCTGCCCAACACGCCCATGGCCGGTGCCACGGTGCGCGTGATCTCGGGCAACTTCATCACCGCGCGCCCGGTGGGTCTGATCGATGGCGTGGACTTCATCCACTCCGGCCTGGTGCGCAAGGTGGACACCGAAGGCATCCAGCGCACGCTGGACATGGGCGCCATGGTGCTGCTCTCGCCCTTCGGCTTTTCACCCACCGGCGAGGCCTTCAACCTCACCATGGAAGACGTGGCCACCTCCATCGCCGTGGCGCTGCAGGCCGACAAGCTGATGTTCCTGACCGAGGTGCCCGGCATCGCGCTCGACGCGGGAGCGCCACACCCGGCCAAAGACAGTGAGATCGACACCGAACTGCCGCTGGCGGACGCCAAAAAGCTGCTCACCGCCCTGCCCCAGGCCACGCAGCCCACCGACACGGCGTTCTACCTGCAGCACTGCATCCGCGCCTGCGAAGGCGGCGTGGAGCGCAGCCACATCCTGCCGTTTGCGGTGGACGGCGCGCTGCTGCTGGAGATCTACACCCACGACGGTATCGGCACCATGGTGGTGGACGAAAAGCTGGAGAGCGTGCGCGAGGCGACGATGGACGACGTGAGCGGCATCGTGGCGCTGATCGAGCCGTTTGAAAAAGACGGCACGCTGGTCAAGCGCGACCGCACCGAAATCGAACGCGACGCCGGCAACTACACCATCATCGAACACGACGGCGTGATCTTCGGCTGCGCCGCGCTCTACCCCTACCCCGAGGCACGCACCGGCGAGATGGCCGCACTCACCGTGTCGCCCGACACGCAGAGCCAGGGCGACGGCGAACGCTTGCTCAAGCGCATCGAAACCCGCGCCAAGGCGCAGGGCCTGCAGAGCATCTTCGTGCTCACCACGCGCACCATGCACTGGTTCCTCAAACGCGGCTTTGTGCAGGTCAACCCCGACTGGCTGCCCGAGGCGCGCAAGCGCAAATACAACTGGGATCGCAAAAGCCAGGTGCTCGTGAAAAAGATCGGCTGACGCTGGTTTTGGGTGGTCTGGTTTGACAAATATCAAGCCACCCCATCAACATCTCACCATACTGGAATGTTTGATGACAGGAGCTGAAAAACATGACCGATCGAAGCCCACCCGCCGGCACCACGCCCGTGTCCGCCAACGGTTCCGGCCATAAACCCGCTGCAAAACCGGCGGTCCGAAAAACCGCAAAAGCCCTGGCACTCCCGAAGAACGCCGTGGCCGCCAAAGCGGTCAAAACCAGCAAGACGCGCGCTGCGCCTGTCGAAAAGCCGCGCCGCACGAGTCTGGGTGACGTCACCGGGAGCCAGCAGCCCGGGAAGATCGCCAGGATCAGCACGGCTGCGGTCACCGAAGCCCGTCAACAAGCCAAGTTCGCCGCCGTGCGCGACATCCTGGGCAAGCCCGGCACCAGCAAAAAAGCCAAGGCCGAATCCCTGCGCGCGATCCTCGAAGGCGCTGCCCCGGACGACGCCAGGGCGATCCGCCGGCTGTTGCGCCAGGAAACCGATGTGGCGCGCAGCAAAGCCAGGGCCGTCGTCAACCCGGACGAGTTGCTGGCAGCCGATTGGCGCAGTGGCGCCTACCCTTACAAGAACCTGCTCTCGCGCAAGGTGTACGAGTCGCAGAAATACCTGCTCCAGGTCGAGCTGCTGAAGCTGCAGGCCTGGGCCAAGGAAACCGGGCAACGCGTCGTGATCCTGTTTGAGGGGCGCGATGCGGCCGGCAAGGGCGGCACCATCAAACGCATGATGGAACACCTGAACCCGCGCGGCGCGCGCGTGGTCGCGCTGGAGAAACCCAGCGAGGTCGAACGTGGTCAGTGGTATTTCCAGCGCTATGTGCAGCACCTGCCCACCGCGGGCGAGATCGTGCTGTTTGATCGCAGCTGGTACAACCGCGCCGGGGTCGAACGCGTGATGGGGTTCTGTTCCACCCCCGAGTACGAGGAGTTCATGCGCCAGGCACCCCAGTTCGAGCGCCAGCTGGTGCGCAGCGGCGTGCACCTGATCAAGTTCTGGTTTTCGGTCAGTCGCGAAGAACAGCGCCGCCGCTTCAAGGAGCGCAAGGCCCACCCGCTCAAGCAGTGGAAGCTCAGCCCGATCGACCTGGCGTCGCTCGACAAGTGGAACGACTACACCAAGGCCAAGGAGTCGATGTTCTTCGAGACCGACACGGCCGACGCACCCTGGACCGTGATCAAGAGCGACTGCAAGAAGCGCGCACGGCTGAACGCCATGCGTTACGTGCTGCAGAAGCTGCCCTACACCAACAAGGACACGGCCAACATCGGTTCGCTGGATTCGTTGATCGTGGGTCGTGCGCACGTAGTCTACGAGCGCGGCGAGCGCCCGGGCAACGCGATTCTCTGAGCCTGCTCAGGCGCAGACAAAAAGCCGCCCGAGGGCGGCTTTTTCATAGGCGACACACCGGCTTTCGATCAGGCAGACCGCGGGCGCACCAGCAACACCAGGGCCAGCAAGGCAATGGCCGAGAAACACAGGAACGACCAGTTGGCGATCGACAGGCCCAGGAATGTCCAGTCCACGGCCGAACAATCACCACTGCCCTTGAAGATCATGGGAATGGCCCGCTTGAGCGGGAACGATTCGATCATTCCGTAAAAGTCACGACCGCAGGTCATGACCTCGGGAGGGTTCCATTGCAACCAAGTCTGGCGCGCCGCCACAAAGGCGCCACCCAATGCGAGCGCCCCCATCAGGCCCACACCCAGCTGCCGGGTGCTGCGCCCGCTGCTGGCCGCCGCCACACCCGCCGTCAGGGCCACCAGAATCAACGCATACCGTTGCACGATGCACATGGGGCAAGGCTCCAGGCCCACGACATGCTGCAGGTAGATGCCAAAGGCCAGCAACCCCACACAGCCCACCGAGACCAGGGTCAACAGGCGGCGCGGGTGGCGGTCAAACAGCGCAAGAACGGGGGCAGCGGTGGTCAAGGGATCTCCTGAAAATTAAACGAGGCGCCCCGGTGGACCCGGCCGGCACCTCGGAGTTCCAGCCGTTCCGATGCGATCAGCTGTCGGCGAAAGCGCGTTCGATCACGAACTGGCCCGGGCGTGTCGTGTTGCCTTCGGCAAAGCCGCGCTTCTCGCAAAGCGCCTTCAGGTCGCGCAACATTTCAGGGCTGCCGCAGATCATGACGCGGTCTTCGGCGGGGTTCAGTTCAGGCAGGCCCAGGTCTTTGGCCACCTGACCGTTGTCAAGAATCACTGGAATGCGACCCTGGTGAACAAAGGGCTCGCGCGTGACGGTGGGGTAATACAGGAACTGCTGTTGCACCATCTCGCCGAGGAACTCGTCCTGCTTGAGCGTGTGTTCCAGCATCTCGCGGTAGGCCAGTTCCTTGACCTCGCGCACACCGTGGATCAGCACCACCTGTTCGAATTTTTCGTAGGTCTCGGGGTCGCGCACGATGGACAGGAACGGTGCCAGACCGGTGCCGGTGGCCAGCAGGTACAGGCGCTTGGCCGGCAGCAGGTAGTCGATCAGCAGCGTGCCCGTGGGCTTGCGGCCCACCACGATGCTGTCACCCACCTGGATGTGCTGCAGGCGCGAAGTCAGCGGTCCGTCCTGCACCTTGATGCTCAGGAATTCGAGGTGTTCGGCGTAGTTGGGGCTGGCGATGCTGTAGGCGCGCAGCAGCGGCTTCTCGTTCACGCGCAGGCCGATCATGGTGAAGTGCCCGTTGGAGAAACGCAGCGCCTGGTCGCGGGTGGTGGTGAAACTGAACAGGCGGTCGGTCCAGTGGTGCACGCTCAACACGCGCTCTTCCAGAAATGCACTCATGGTCTTGGGTCAGATGAACGGCCGCCCCTTGGCTGGCCTGTGAAAAAACTGGGCAAGCGGAAAGGGAAAACCCTGATCGATCACCGCGCGGATAACCAGCGATTGTAAAAGTCTTGCCAACCGTCCCTTTTGCGATATGTCAGGAACCGGATCGGCCACGACCGGAAGTCGCCCCGAGGGCCTTCATTCGTTGATACAGTCGGGGATTCGGGCACCCAGCGCGCCCGGCGCGTCTCAAACGTTCAGGCGTTCGCATGATGCCCACAAGCTTATAAAACCGGAAAGAATAAATTTTCATTTCGGTTATACGGAAATCCATCTTAAACAGGAAACCCCATGGCACGCACCGTCAACTGCATCAAGCTCGGCAAAGAAGCCGAAGGCCTGGACTTTCCGCCCTACCCGGGCGAACTGGGCAAGCGCCTGTATGAAAACGTGAGCAAGGAAGCCTGGGCCGCCTGGCTCAAGCACCAGACCATGCTGCTCAACGAGAACCGCCTCAACCTGGCCGACGCGCGTGCGCGCCAGTACCTGGCCCGCCAGATGGAAAAGCACTTTTTCGGCGAGGGCGCCGACGCCGCCGCGGGCTATGTTCCGCCGGCTGACGCCAGCTGAGGCAGGCCGATGCCTTCTGCCCTGGTGATCGGGGCCGGACTCGCTGGAGCCGCCAGTTGTGTGGCGCTGGCCCGACGTGGCTGGCAACTGACCTTGCTGGACGCGGCCGATGGGCCCTCCTTGGGTGCATCGGCGCTGCCCGTGGGCATGCTGAGCCCGCACGTCACCCGCGCCCCCACGCCGCTCTCCCGCCTGTGCGCGCTGGGTGTGTCCGACATGCGCGACCAGCTGGAGCAGCTGGTTCCGCCAGGCCGGGGCTGGCAGCCCTGCGAAGTCGACAACCTGGGGCACGACCCCGGGCGATGGCCCGCCGCGCTGGTGCGGCCTTCCGCGCTGGTTGAAGCCTGGCTCGACGAATGCCGGCGGCTAACAACCCTCACGACGCGCTGGCAGAGCCCTGTCGATCGCCTGGTCAACCGGTCTACCCCGGACCAGCCACTGTGGCAGGCGCTGAATGCAGAGGGCCTGGTGCTCGCCGAGGCACCGGTGGTGGTCATTGCCGCCGCGTTTGGCAGCCATGCCCTGCTCACGCACGAAAACGGCCCGATGGCGCCCGAGGCCCTGCCCTTGCGCCCGGTGAAAGGGCAGATGAGCCTGGCCGCCCTGAAGGGCGAACCGCTGGCCGAACGGCCTCAGCGCAACAATGGTGTTTTCGTACCCATTTATGAAGACGCTGGCCTGCCACCCCAATGGCCCGCACGCATCTGGGCCATGGGCTCCACCTACGAGCGGGGCGACAACTCCAGCCATGTGAACGCTGCAGCGCACGAGCGCAACGCCCACAGCCTGGAGAGCATCAGTCCCGCGGCCGCCTTGCGCCAGCGCGAAACCGCCGCCCGGGGTGAGTTGCTGGGCTGGGCGCAGGTGCGTTGCGCCTCGCTGGACCGCGTGCCCATGGTGGGCGCGGCGCCCCATCTGCAGGATCTGCAAGCGCTGATGCAACAAGCCGGTGCACGGCGAGGACGTGTGCCCATGGCCGACACGCCACGCTGGCCCGGTCTCTTCATGCTGGGCGCGCTGGGTTCCCGTGGCCTGACCCTGGCCCACGCCATGGGCGACTTGCTGGCCCGGCTGATCGAAGGCGAAGACCCGAACCTTGAGGCCGATCTGCTGCGTGCACTCGACCCGGCGCGTTTCGCCTGGAAACAGGCCCGGCGCCAACCGGCCTGAACTCAGCGCAGGCGTTCCAGGCCCCGCATCAGATCGGTCGTCTGCAGCGGCCGCCCCAGCAGCGCGTGGATGCCGGTCCGCTGGGCGTCGCGCACAACCCGCCGACGGCGCCACCAGGCGGCCAAGGGCCCCGCGTGTTCGCTGATGCCCATGATCAGGGCCCGTGGATTGCCCTGCCCGAAATACCGGGCCAGCGACCAGGCATCCAGATGCGGGTCGTCCAGGTTGAACACGCCACAGCAATAGGGATGGCGCCGCATCAGGTTCATCGTGGCCTCGGTGCTGTCGACCTCATCGATCTCCGGCACAGCCATCGCCGTCAGCCCGGCACGCAAAGTCAACCGCTCCTGTCCGTTGAGCCCGACGAGCAATGCCCGCCGCACGGGCTCTGGACTGGACTCGAGTTCCAGATCCAGCGGGGCCGGCCGGGTGACATCCAGGTCCAGAAGACCTGAATCAGCCTGCCGCGCCGCGTACACAGCGTCAAGATCGTTCAGCACGCTGGCCCACTGAATGGGGCGATCCAGCACTCGCCAGGCATGGGCCGGTGCACCCGGGCCGACCCAGATCAGGCGCTGCCCGGTGGGCAAGCCCTTGGCATGAGAGAGCACCGCTTCCGCGCTCTCACCATCCACCAGCATCACTTCAGCGTTCATGGCGGGTGGTTTGGCGCCGGGAGCGACGAGCGGCACCCAGGGTGCATACGACAGCTCGCGGGTCTCCGACAGACGGAACACGGTGTTGAGTGCGTGCCTTTCGACATCCGAAAAGCCCACAACGCCGACAAATATCCGCTGTTTTTGCATGGCGGTCATGGTACCTCGGCACCGTCTTTCTGGGCAGATGCAGGTCGTCTGAACCGCCTGCATGCGTCCCTTGCCCGGGCTTGGAGCGCGGGCATTGAAAACGTGGCGTCGATCGCTTATTCGATTTTGGAATAAGCGAATGAGAAAAAAATCGTTTGGAATATATGGAGTCAAAACTACAGTCGCGTCCATGCCCGAATTCGCCATCATCTTTGCCGGCTTTGCCGTGGGACTCATCGTCGGACTGACCGGCGTGGGTGGCGGCTCGCTGATGACGCCGATCCTGATCTTCTTCTTCGGCATCAAGCCCTACCTGGCCGTGGGCACCGACCTGCTGTTCGCTGCCGTCACCAAGGCAGGAGGCACGCTGAGCCTGGCCAAGCAGCGCCTGGTTCCCTGGCGCGTGGTGGGCCAGCTCTGCGCCGGCAGCATCCCGGCCGCACTGATCACACTGGTCGTGTTGCACCGGGTCGGCCCGGCCAACCCCCAGGTGCAGTCGGTCATGACGCACACCCTGGGCATCGCCCTGCTGCTGACCGCCGCCGCCATGCTCTACAAAGCCGCCCGCGGCAAACAGCTGCCACGCACCCTGCCCGAAGGCCAGCTGCAGGACGCGACCCGCGCCCGCCACTGGAGCCTGCCGGTGCTGTTTGGAGCCGTCATCGGCACCCTGGTCACGCTCACCTCGGTCGGCGCCGGTGCCATCGGCGTCTCGGTGCTGCTGATCCTGTTCCCGCTGCTGCCGCTGCCGCGCATCGTGGCGGCCGACATCGCCTACGCCGTGCCGCTCACGCTGGTGGCCGGTCTGGGCCACGCCAGCCTGGGTTCCGTGGACTGGCCACTGCTCGCCCAGTTGCTGGCGGGTTCGCTGCCCGGCATCTGGCTCGGCACACGCCTGATGCGCCATACCCCCGAGCGCCTGGTGCGCTCGGTGCTCTCGCTGCTGCTGGCCTATGCCGGCACCAAGCTGATCGCCTTCTGATACCTCTATCCCACAAAGCCCATGTACCAGTATTCCGACTTTGACCGCCAGTTCGTCCAGCAGCGCGCTGCCCAGTTCCGCGACCAGCTCGAACGCGCAGAAGCGGGCACGCTCGGTGGCGACGAGTTCAAGCCCCTGCGCCTGCAGAACGGCTGGTACATCCAGCGCTTCGCGCCCATGCTGCGCGTGGCCGTGCCTTACGGCGAAATCTCCAGCGCCCAGCTGCGCGTGCTGGCGAAGATCGCGCGCGACTACGACCACAAGGAAGACCACGACGTGTCCAAGGCCAACGCGGCCCTGGCCGATGTGCCCAGCCTGCCCGACCGCTGCGGCCACTTCACCACGCGCCAGAACGTGCAGTACAACTGGATTCCGCTGCACCGCGCGGCCGACGTGATGGACCTGCTGGCCAGCGTCAACCTGCACGGCATCCAGACCAGCGGCAACTGCATCCGCAACATCACCACCGACGCGCTTGCCGGCATCGCGGTGGACGAAGTCGCCGACCCGCGCCCGTTCTCCGAAATCATGCGCCAGTGGAGCACGCTGCACCCTGAGTTCGCCTTCCTGCCGCGCAAGTTCAAGATCGCCATCACCGGCGCCCGCGAAGACCGCGCCGCCACGCCGTGGCACGACGTCGGCCTGCGCCTCTTGCGTAACGTGGACGGCGACCTGGGCTTCCAGGTGCGCGTGGGCGGTGGCATGGGCCGCACGCCGATCATCGGCACGGTGGTCCGCGAGTTCCTGCCCTGGAACCAGATCCTCAACTACCTCGAAGCCGTGGTGCGCGCCTACAACCGTTTCGGTCGCCGCGACAACATCTACAAGGCGCGCATCAAGATTCTCGTGAAAGCCGAGGGCCAGGCCTTCACCGACCAAGTAGAAGCTGAATACGCCGACATCATCGAGAAAGACGGCGCGCCCCACACCATCACCCAGGCCGAACTGGACCGCGTGAGCGCGTTCTTTGTGCAGCCCGAGCTGCGCTGCGACCGCAAGAGCGCCGACGCCAAGATCGCCCACATCCTGAAGGCCGCGGCCGAAGACGACGTGGAGTTCAGCCGCTGGCTCACACAGAATGTGAAGCCGCACCAGAACCCCGACCTGCGCGCCGTCACGCTGTCGTTCAAGCGCCTGGGCTCGGCCCCTGGCGATGCGAGTGCCGACCAGCTGGAGCGCGCCGCCGACCTGGCCGACCGCTTCTCCGCCGGCGAAGCCCGTGTGACGCACGAACAGAACCTGCTGCTGCCCTGGGTGCGCTGCGACCAGTTGCCCGAGCTGTGGCGGGAGGCGCGCCGCCTCGGCCTGGCCAAGCCCAACATCGGCCTGCTGAGCGACATGATCGCCTGCCCCGGCGGCGACTTCTGCGACCTGGCCAACGCCCGTTCGCTGCCCATCGCGCAGGCCCTGCTGGCGCGCTACCAGGACCTGGACGAACTGCACGACCTGGGCGAGATCGACCTGCACATCAGCGGCTGCATCAACAGCTGCGGCCACCACCACAGCGGCCACATCGGCATCCTCGGCGTCGACAAGGACGGCCAGGAGTGGTACCAGGTGACGCTGGGCGGATCGGATGGCACGCGCCTGTCGGGCGAAGCCGTGCCAGGCAAGGTGATCGGCCCGTCCTTCGCCGCCAATGAAATGACCGACGTGATCGAAGCCCTGCTCACCACCTACCGCGCAGAGCGCCAGACGGCCGAAACCTTCACCCAGACCGTCAAGCGCGTCGGCATCGATCCCTTCAAGACCGCCGCCAACGCGGTGCGCGTGGCCACCGCCCGCACACCCGTCGCCGCCTGAGCCCAGCATCCGAGAACCGCATGAAACCCACGCTCCAACTCTTCCAGGCTGAAGCCGTCCCTGCAGACGAAGCCGGCACCCTGACGCTGGCCAACGATGCCGATCCACGCGAGGCCGATCTCGACGGCATCACCACCGTCGTGCTGCAGTTCCCCAAATTCACCGACGGTCGCGCCTTCAGCCAGGCCTTCCTGCTGCGCCGCCGCCTCGGTTTCACGGGCGAGATCCGCGCCACCGGTGACGTGCTGATCGACCAGCTGGCGCAGATGCAGCGCAGCGGCTTCAGCCAGGCCGTGCTGCGCAACGACCAGAGCCTGGACCACGGCCGCAAGCTGCTGGCCCACTACCCCGCCTTCTACCAGGGCGACGCGGTGCACACGCAACCGCACTTTGCTGTCGTTGCCTGAACGGAGAAACCATGAGCCCCCACGTTCACATTCGTTCTCTGCCCCCCAAGGGGGTGTTGCCCTCCTTGAGGCGGCTCGGCGGAGGTCAGCCATGAGCGCCATCGACCTCTACAACAAGCCCTCGGCCGACTTTGATGCCAAGGTCGCGAACAGCATCGCGCTGCTGCAGCGCGCCGCTGCGCAGTACCCCGCGCTGACCCAGGCCTCCAGCCTGGGCGCCGAAGACATCGTCGTCACCCACCTGATCCACCTCGCTGGCATCTCCTCCGGCGTTTTCGTGCTCGACACGGGCAAGCTGCACGCTGAGACGCTGGCCCTGATCGGCCTGATCGAGAAGCGCTACACCCGCAGCGTCGAGGTCTACCGCCCGAAGAACGAATCGGTGATCAAGTTCGTTCGCCACCATGGCGAAAAAGCCATGTACGACAGCATCGAGCTGCGCAAGCAGTGCTGCGACATCCGCAAGATGGAACCGCTCGCGCGCGCCCTGGCCGGCAAGGACGGCTGGATCACCGGTCTGCGCCGCGAGCAGTCCAATGCCCGCGCCGAAGTGGCCGACATCGTGCAGGAACCGGGCCGCGTGAAGATCAGCCCCATCGTCGAATGGACCTGGGGCGACGTGTGGCACTTCATCGCCCGGCACCAGCTCGACTACAACGCCCTGCACGACCAGTTCTTTCCCAGCATCGGCTGCGAGCCCTGCACGCGCGCCATCAGCGTCGGCGAAGACTTCCGCGCCGGCCGCTGGTGGTGGGAGCAGGAGAGCGCCAAGGAATGCGGCCTGCACGTCGAGCCCATCGGCGAAACCAGCCCGCTGAAACAGCCCGCCTGAAGAAGAACACACCATGAACGCACGCACCGAACCCGAAGTGATCCATACCGCCCTGCAGGCCGCCGCCGGCCACCACCTGAGCAACGCTCACCTGGACGCGCTCGAAGAAGAAACCATCTTCATCCTGCGCGAAGTGGCCGCGGCTTTCGAGCGCCCGACCCTGCTGTTCTCGGGCGGCAAGGATTCGCTGGTGATGTTGCGCTGCGCCGAAAAAGCCTTTGGCGTCGGCCGCATCCCCTACCCGCTGCTGATGATCGACACCGGCCACAACTTCCCCGAAGTGACCGATTTCCGCGACCGCCGCGCCGCCGAGCTGCAAGCCGAGCTGATCGTGCGCAACGTCGAGGACTCGATGAAGCGCGGCACCGTGCGCCTGGCCCACCCGGGCGAAAGCCGCAACGTGCACCAGTCGGTCACGCTGCTCGAAGCCATCGAAGAATTCCGCTTCGACGCGCTGATCGGCGGTGCGCGCCGCGACGAAGAAAAGGCCCGTGCCAAGGAGCGCATCTTTTCGCACCGCGACAGCTTCGGCCAGTGGCAACCCAAGGCCCAGCGCCCCGAGCTGTGGACACTGTTCAACACGCGCCTGGCCCCAGGCGAACACTTCCGCGTGTTCCCTATCAGCAACTGGACCGAACTGGACGTGTGGCAATACATCGAACGCGAGAACATCGCCCTGCCCTCGATCTACTACACGCACCAGCGCGAGGTGGTGGACCGCCGTGGCCTGCTGGTGCCCGTGACCGAGCTGACCCCGCCGAAAGACGGCGAAACGGTGCAGGTGCGCGACGTGCGTTTCCGCACCGTGGGCGACATCACCTGCACCTGCCCGGTGGAGAGCCTCGCGGCCACGGCCGGCGACATCGTCATCGAGACGCTGGCCGCCGACGTGAGCGAGCGTGGCGCGACGCGCATGGACGACAAGACCTCGGAAGCTTCGATGGAGAAGCGGAAAAAAGACGGGTATTTCTGACGCCCCCCGCGCCGCACCAGCGGCGCGTCACCCCCCACTGGGGGGCAACACCTGCGGCCCGGCAAAGCCGGTTCCACGGTGTTCTTGGTTAAGACACTTCGATTCGAGAGTTTTTATGAACACGACCATTTCCGCTCCCTCCGCTGTGGGTTCCGACACCCGCCCCGCCCTGAAATTCATCACCTGCGGTTCGGTGGACGACGGCAAGAGCACGCTGATCGGCCGTCTGCTGGTGGACAGCAAGGCGGTGCTGCAGGACCACCTGGCCGGCGTACAGCGCCAGGGCGAGACCGATCTCGCGCTGCTGACCGACGGCCTGTCGGCCGAGCGCGAGCAGGGCATCACCATCGATGTCGCCTACCGTTACTTCAACACCGAAACCCGCAAGTTCATCATCGGCGACGCACCCGGCCATGAGCAGTACACCCGCAACATGGTGACCGCGGCCTCCGCCGCCGACGCTGCCGTGGTGCTGGTCGATGTCACCAAGCTGGACTGGCAGGACGCAGGCCTCAAGCTGCTGGTGCAGACCCGCCGCCACTCGCTGCTGCTGAAGCTGCTGCGCGTGCCATCCATCGTGTTCGCGGTCAACAAGCTCGACGCCGTGGCCGACAGCGCGCTCGCCTTTGCCCACATCAGCGCAGCGCTCGCCGCCTTCGCCGCCGAAGCCGGCATCACCGTCTCCGCCACCGTACCGGTCTCGGCGCTGAAGGGCTGGAACGTGGTGGACGCCGCGGCCGACGACGCCTGGTGCGGCTACACCGGCCCCACGCTGCTGGACATCCTGGAGCACCTGCCGGTGACCGCGGCCGACACCTCGCTGCCGTTCGCGTTCCCGGTGCAGTGGGTGGAGAAGTTCTCGTCATCGTCCGACACCAGCCAGGGTCGTCGCGTCTTCTGGGGCCGTGTGGCCACCGGTGGCGTGGTGCCCGGCCAACCCGTCAAGGTCATGCCCAGCGGCCAGACCGCGACGGTGGCGCAGGTGCTCGACCATGCGCGCAACCCAAAAACCGTGCAGGCCGGTCACAGCGCGGGCATCGTGCTGGACCGTGAGGTCGATGTGTCGCGTGGCGACTGGCTGCTCGCCGCCGACGGCGAAGGCGCTGCGCTCGAAGCCAGCCGCGAGATCTGCGCCACCGTGGCCTGGATGGACGACGAAACCCTGGTCGCCGGCCGCGTGTACTGGGCGCTGCACGGCCACCGCTGGGTCAAGGCCAAGGTCAAACGCATCGTGCACAAGCTGGACATCAACACCCTGGCAGAGGAAGATGCAAATCAGCTGGAGCCCAACGCCATCGGCCACATCGAGCTGGCCCTGCAAGAGCCGCTGGTCACGTTGCCATTCGCGCAATCGCGTGCACTCGGCTCGCTGGTGCTGGTCGACACGGCCAGCCATCGGACCTCGGGTGCACTGCTCGTGAACTGACGCCAGGCCGGCTCCCGCAGCCGGCCAAACCGGTTAACTTATGTCAAGGCAAGGGCCTAGGCCCTGCCTTACGCTCCGGAAACCCTAAAATCCGGGGTCTTACCGATTTCTCACCATTACCATGACCCACGTCGTCACCGAATCCTGCATCCGCTGCAAATACACCGATTGTGTTGATGTCTGCCCTGTGGACTGCTTCCGCGAAGGTCCCAACTTCCTGACCATCGACCCCGACGAGTGCATCGACTGCGCGGTGTGTATTCCGGAATGCCCGGTGAGCGCCATCTACGCCGAAGAAGACCTGCCCAAAGACCAGTTGCACATGACGGCCCTCAACGCCGAACTGGCGCTGTTGCCGGGCTGGAAGAGCATCACCAAGCGCAAGGACGCGCTGCCCGACGCCGAAGAGTGGAAAGACCGCACGGGCAAGCTGAGCCAGCTGATCCGCTGAAGCAGCGCCCGCCATGGAACCCCAGCTGAACCGGCAAGTGGTGGACACCGCGGTGGCCCACGACGGGCCGATTGAAACCGATGCAGTCATCGTCGGCGCCGGGCCGGTGGGCTTGTTCCAGGTGTTTGAGCTCGGGCTGCTCGAAATCAAGGCCCACGTGATCGACTCGCTCGCCTACCCGGGCGGCCAGCCGGTGGAGCTGTACCCCGACAAGCCCATCTACGACATCCCGGCGGTTCCGGTCTGCACCGGTCAGGAGCTGACCGACGCCCTGCTCAAGCAGATAGAGCCTTTTGGCGCCACTTTCCACCTCGGGCAGGAAGTCACCACGGTCCAGAAACAGGACGATGGCCGCTTCTTCGTGGAAACGTCCAAGGGCACGCGCTTCCTCACCAAGACCATCTTCATCGCCGCTGGTGTGGGGGCCTTCCAGCCGCGCACGCTCAAGGTCGAAGGTCTGGATCCGTTCGAAGGCTCGCAACTGTTTTACCGGGTGAAGAACCCGACCGACTTCGCCGGCAAGAACCTGGTGATCGTGGGCGGCGGCGACTCCGCACTCGACTGGGCGCTGAACTTCGTCGCCGAGGGCCCGAACAAGGCCGAGAGCGTGATCCTGATCCACCGCCGCGACGGCTTCAAGGCCGCGCCCGCCAACGTGGCGAAGATGCGCGAACTGTGCGAGCAGCTGGAGATGCAATTCATCGTCGGCCAGGTGACCGGCTGCGAAGAAAAGGACGGCCGGCTCACCGGCATCAAGGTGACCGGTTCCGATGCCGTCACGCGCGTGGTCCCGCTGGACATCCTGCTGGTGTTCTTCGGCCTGTCCCCCAAACTCGGCCCCATCGCCGAGTGGGGCCTGGAGATCGAGCGCAAGCAGCTCGTGGTGGACACTGAAAAGTTCTCCACCAGCATCCCCGGCATCTTCGCCGTGGGTGACATCAACACCTACCCCGGCAAGAAGAAACTCATCCTCTGCGGCTTCCACGAATGCGCCCTGGCCGCCTTCGGCGCCATGCCCATCATCTTTCCCGAAAAGAAAGTGTTCCTCCAGTACACGACGACCAGCCCGAAGCTGCACAAGGTGCTGGGTGTGGAATCACCGGTGTTCGACTGAGCACAACGATCGCTGGATGCGGCGACATTTTTTGACAAAAATGCACTGACCTCCAAAAATGGCAAAAATCACACTATAATTTGAGGCTGTTCCCTGATAGCTCAGTCGGTAGAGCGACGGACTGTTAATCCGCAGGTCCCTGGTTCGAGTCCAGGTCGGGGAGCCAAGAAACATGAGAGTCAGCAGGTTAGCGCCTGCTGACTTTTTTGCTTTCTGGGTTTGGCTGGTGCCAGTCTGGTGCCAGTTTCAGGTTCTATGAACATGCTCCGGGAAGTCACGCCGATCTGTTGCGCGAGCGCCGCATCATTGAGTCAGCGTGGACCATAGCAAGGCACGCACTTCCCCAAGTTCTTTTCCAAATGACACTCTGCTTGCTGCGAGAGCACTGCGCACAAGATTTAATGGCGAATCCAGCATGACCGAGGTGCCCGCCGCACCCTACAGTTGCCAACATGCCTCCAACGGGAGATTGCCGTGCAACAGCCCTCCGCCTCAAAAATCGACACTCACGATCAAATACCGACCGAGTTTTTGCGCATGCCGTCCGTCATGCAGATGACGGGCTTGGGCCGATCCACGATCTACAGGCTGATGGCCCAACAACAGTTCCCCTGCCCGGTTCGCCTCAGTGTGCGCGCAGTGGCCTGGCGCCGCAGCGAACTGGATGTGTGGAGCCAGACACGGCCTGCGGCATCACACTGAAGCGGACGTAGTCAGCCCAGGAACCTGTCGCGCCATTCGAGGATTTGTGAACATCCACTTAGATGGCCTAAAGAAGACCCACTGCAGCAGAGTGCTTCGAACGTAAGCGGCCAGCGATCCCATCTTGACGCCGGAGCAGCAATCAGGTGCCGTTGATCTCGTCGATGGGTTCCCCGGCGTCGTAGAACTGGGCAATGAAAGACCGGACGGACCTGTCAAGTAGTGCGGGCTGATCCTGATCGCGACTTTCGTGCGCGAGACAGTCGCCAGCGCTGACGCGAAGGTAGCGTCCAAGTCCTAATGAATGCGCCAGGTTAAGAACGACATCGAAGACACACGCCGGCGGCTGGTGTAGCGGCCACAACGTCACGGTCGCTCAACGTTGTACTCCAGCTCATGCAGCGTGTGACCGGTCAATTCCAAGTCTGCCATGATGTCCATGTCGCAGGGGTGCCGTGCGGCTGCGGCGAGCAAATTCACCATGAGCCAGCGCAGGTAGGCGACGCGGCCGTCTCGTCCTTCTTGCCGAGAATACAGCCGGCCGGCTCTTTCGATGTAAGCGTCGCGCAGCACTTTCAGCTCAAACTCGGATTCGCACAGAAGATCCTCTGACCATGCGAGGTCCACCAAGCCGGCGCCGTGCGTGCAGCACTCGAGATCGACAAAGGCCACTGTTCCGTCAGCGCGCAGCACGGTGTTGTAGCGATCAGCCCCGCAGACGAGCGGGCTCGCGCAGGGATCGGGTGCGTGCAAATCCGCCAGAGCCCTTCCCGTTTCACCTATCGCGTACTCACGGTCCGCGCGCGAGAGTTCGTCGAATGGAGTGCCCGGTACCCACGTCTTGAGGAGGACTCGTCCGCAGCGCCGCAGAAGGCGCGCGCAATGGTTCCAGTTCCGCGCATTGGCGTTTTGCAGAAACGCCACCGCTCGCCTGGGCATGTCCTCGTCCGTCGCGAGTCTCAGCTTCGCAATAGGGCCTTCTGGCCCGTCGAGCCGCCATGCGGGTGCGCCGCGCTGCGAGACCCTAGTGATGCCGCGCAACGGCACGCCCTCTAAGTGGACCGTGTAGTTTTCGATCGTGCCCCGCAAGGCCGCTTCCACCGCTTGGTCGCCATCCAGCGCCGGATTGACCAGTGCCTGGCATTCGTACGGAATCTCCAGCGCAACGAAGGCCTGGGAGATCGCGGCCAGGGGTGAATCAGCTGACGCGGGCATCCACGGCGCTTCCGCCAGTCAGCAAATGCAACTCCTCGATGTAGGTTGCGATCAGGTCCGCGTGCTTTACCGGATCGCGGTGCCTGTAGTAGCGCAGATAGGCCTCCGCCTTCAGCGTATGCAACTCGTTTCGCGAGAGGTTGCGGCACACTGTCGGAACGCCAGCGGGCTCTCCCTTCCACCGCGCGACATCAACTTCATAGGAATCGATGATGCCCTCTTCCACCGCGCGCCGGTATCCCGAGGTTCCGGGATGGGCCGTGTAGATGTTGTAGAGCACATAGTCTGACTCTAGCTGCAGCGAAAAATCGACGGAAGCCTCTATCGACTGTCTGGTGTCGTCGATCGAGCCGAATATGAAACTGGCCGTGGTGCGGATGCCGGCCCGGCGGCAGGCCGCGAGGGCACCGCGCACCTGGATGTTCTCCACACCCTTGATGTGATCGCGGTCCAGCGTCGGCTGATGGCCTGATTCCACGCCGAAGAATACGCCGCGGCAACCGGCATCGGCGAGCAGGTCCGCCGTCTCCTGGTCCATCTTGTCCGTTCGGGTATTGCACACCCAAGACAGACCAAGCGGCTTCAGTGCGGCGCACATCTCGGCGGTGCGCTGCTTGCGCATGGTGAAGGTGTCGTCCCAGAACTGGATGCTGCGCACGCCGAAGCGCTCGCGAAGTACGGTGAGTTCCGAAACGACGTTCTGTACCGAGCGTTCGCGGTACTTCCCTCCGTTCAGCCCGCCCGATGCGGAGAGGCAGAACGTGCATTGGAAGCCGCAGCCGCGCGTCGTCATCATGGTTGCGAACGGTTCCGGCAATTCGCGATGCGGCGAAGCCTGGTACAGCCCGAGTTGCATCTTGTGGTGATCCGGGAACGGAAAATCGTCCAGCGGCGGCAGCGGCGGCGTCGGATTGGTGCGGATGATCCCGTCACTACCTCTCCAGGCAAACCCCGGTGCCTCCGAAACTCGCCCCGTTTGGAGTAGCGCGCGCAGCGGCACCTCGCCATCGCCGAGCGCGACAGCGTCGAAGTATTCGAGGCACTCCTTCACTCGGAAGGCAGCATAAGGCCCACCCGCGAGCTTCAATCCAGCGTTGAACGCCTGTGATATTGCCACGCAGTACGGCCAAGTAGAGGTGTTTGTCGTCACGCCAAGCACATCGGGTGCGAAATCGTTCACCGCCGCAATCAAGGCCTCAAGCGAGCTATAGAACTCGCCTTCGAAAACTTCGATGTCCGCTACATCAGCGCAGTAGGACTGCAGGTAGAACAGTCCGAGGCAAGGCGTGATGCTCTTAATGGATTTCTCACCTCCATAAACGAGCTTCGAGAATGGTGGATTCACCAAGGCCACTTTCACGAGGTCTCCTCCTTCAGGATGATCTGGACGTCCTTTAGACTGTCAACGCGCCGCCAGAATGGCAAATCAGGCGGCACACGGCCCGGCGGGCAGTAAAGCACGCCGCGCCCGGTTAGCTCGAAGATCAGGCGTTCATTGCAGCCGTCCCCAACACATACGCAATCGTGTGGAGCGAGCGCGTGTTTCCTGCAGAACGCCAAGAGACGCTCTGCTTTGAACTGGGCATCATCAGCCTCCATTTTGAGCCCCTCAAACCGGCCGTCGGCTGCGTACTCAATCCGGTGATTGGCGGCGCGCTCCTCGATGCGTAAGTGGTCGGCAACGCGGTTGACCAATTCGTCCACGCCGTCAGAAAGCAAAATCAACCGCAGCCCGCGACGATTGATGTCCGCGACGAGTTCCTCGGCCAGGGGATCTAACGTACACCGGTCAAAGGCTGCTCGAACCGCGTCTCGTGTTGCCACTCCGCGAGCCTTGTAGATGCTCGCTATGAGATCAGTCCATTGTCGGTAACTGACTGCCCCCTCGGCGTACCAGCGCAGCATGACCTGGTCTTCAACGTCGAGTAGCCCGCAACAACGGTGCAGTTCCTGCCAGGAGTTCCCCTGCAGAACCGTGCCGTCCATGTCCAAGACGACGGCCTTGATCACAGTAGCGCACTCGCGAGCTTCGGATACAGCCGCAAGGCGTTTCTCCAGAGAATGCCTTCCTTCTCGGCCGGCGACAGCGTCTCACTGCGCGAAAGCAGTCTGACTGAATGCGGGAACGATGAGTCCCAGTGGGGGTAGTCCGAGGCGTACAGCAGCGAATCTGCGCTAAGCGTCCGCACGAAATGCGCAAGGGAGCACTCGCCGGGGTCGCAAGAGAAGAAGCTGCGGGCCAGTACGAATTCCTGCGAACACGACTTGACGGACGGAACAAGCCACGGAAGCGATCTCAGGTGACTTTCGATACGCTCGAGATACCAAGGCACCCAGCCGCAGCCGGCCTCGAAGAAGCCCCAGCGCAGCTGCGGATGCCGCTCCATCACGCCGCCGCCTATGAGGGCGGACAAGGCCAGCATCTGCTCAGTGGGATGATGCATCAGGTGCATCAGGAAGAAGTTGTCTCCTTGCAGCTCCGTGCCGATTGGATACGGCGGGCGGGCGGTGCCCGAATGCACGAGGATCGGCAGGTCGAACCGCGCAGCGGCGGTCCAGACCGGGTCGAAATGCTCCGCATCGAGGTTCATGCCTTCGATGCGCGTAGGTATGGTGATGCCAACAATGGCAGGGTGCTGCGCCCACTGCTCGATCTGGCGCACGGCGGCGGCCGTGTCGCGCAAGGGGACTGTCAGCGCAGCGAACAGCTTTCCCGGCGCGCCAGAGCACAAATCCACGACCCAGGCGTTGTACGCGGCGAGCATTGCCTCTTCGACGTCCGGCGAGTAGCGGCAAACGCTCGTCGCGACGGAAGGAAAGCAGACCATTTGGGAGATGCCTTCTTTAGCCATGTCACGAACACGCGCCCCGGCATCGTGGCCCGCGTCAGCTTCTGCCGAACCAGTTTCGGTAGGTCGCGCGGTCGCGGCGCGTCCCGCATCGCGTGGTCCTAGAGGTGTTGAGCCTTCGAGAAGTCCGTATTCCGGTTTCGGAGGAATGAGGTGGCGCAGGTGCGGCGGCGCAAACCGCCGATATAGATCGTCCGGCTCGAAGATGTGGCTGTCGGCGTCAATGACCCGCACCGGCGCCTCCCGCGATGAAGCCTCGAACGACAGAGAGGTTCCGCCGGAAGAGATCCATTCGGTCAGGCGGCATGCGGCTGGACATATCGATCTTCTTCTTGGCGCTACCGATGCCGCGCGACGGGTCATACTCGAGCCCCTGCTGTGTAGTCACCCAGACCGTCGATGAATCGTTGCTCACGATCCACGGAAAGCGCGACTGGGTGCGCAGTTCGATGGCATCGACACACCCAAGCAAATGAACCGGCTTGCAGTTCAGGCCGGCCTGATCGAGCAGCTCGACAACGCGGAGGCGGTTCTGCAGCATCCTCTCCCAGACCGATGCGTTGTCCGGCATGCGCGTGCCGGGCACTTCAAACTGTAGGTCGTAGGGAATTCCGATGCGGCCGATCTCATGCATGTCCGCTAGCGCGCGAAACGACGCCATCCACTCCTCAAAGTTGCGACCGTGCGCAACACCGAGGAATCCAGTTCCGGGCGGAAGGTCGGCGCCTCGGGAGACAAACTCGCGCGTCATTTCGAGCGTTGATGGTCCATCGCCCATGATTTCCGGCGGGGTCACCAACGTGGGACGGATCTGCCAGCACACTTCGACCAGCGCCTTCGCCGCGACCGAATTGGGGAGCTCCATCACGCCATTGTCGAGAATGACTTCGCGCCCGCTGCGCGCCGCCTCGCGAAAGTACGTGGCGTACTGCGCGTCAGATTGGCATAGATGCACGAACGCTAGCTCGATGTCTCCATGGCAGTTGTAGGCTGGCGTGTCCGGCGCCGAAGCGATGATGGCGAGTTGCATCGATGTGTAGGGGCTTTCCAATGGATTAAATCATCATCTTGTCCGCGTGCAAAGCCCGATTGCTCAGGGCACCGCCGAGGAATCGCCATAGAAGCCGCCGCTATGCACCGGCGCGATGCACGCGCTGACGATGCGGGATGCCCCGTGTCGGACGGAATGCGGCGCGCTGGCGCCTCCCATGCGAGTACGTATCCACCCTGGGCTGACGGCCACCGTGACCTGCCCGGGAAATTCGAGCGACCACGCCACGGCCAGCGCATTCAGTAGCGCCTTCGACATGCTGTAGGCATCCGGCAAGACCGCTCCCCGGCCTTCAACGCGATCAAAGGAAGCGAGGTAGTCGTCGGCCAGCACCACAACCTCTCGCGTCGTTCTTGCGGAATCGATGCGTCGCCTCAGAGTTTTCGAAGCACCGTCCAGTGCGCTCATGGCGCTAGACACCAGCACGATGCGCGTCTCGGCCGCCAAGAAGGGTTGCAAAGCCTGTGTGATGCGTATCGGGCCGAACAGGTTGGTTTCCAGGGTCAGACGCGCCGCATCCAAGCTCGGCTCGTGTAGCAGTACTCCCGCGTTGTGGACCAGAACTGAGACGGCGATACCTTCCGCTTCGAGCCGCTTCACGAGCAGCTTCGCTTGCGGCGCGCTTGTTACGTCGAGTCCGAGCCCCAAGTGGATAGGCCCCAGCGAAGCAGCGACTACATCGGCCGCTTGCTGCGAGCGGCCGGTCACGATCACCCCGAATCCGACGCGCGCGAGACCGCGGGCAGTCTCGAGGCCGAGGCCGCCGATGGCACCGGTGATCAATACGTAGGTTGTCACGGCTGAAAGTGTGCGTCAAAAAACACGGCATGGCGTGTCGCTGCGCTCGCGTCGCGGGCAGCCAAACGGAATCCTGGCCAACACCGTGCGGCGGCTCACCATTGAGCCGAAGTCGGACCTGACGAGGCGCTTTGAGGTCATCGACGAAGATACGAGGTCTGGCCGGGCTTGGGGTCGGCGGCGAAGCGCGGGCGTGCCTGGCCGCGCAAGCTCCATTGCTCGCGCGCCGCTATATGCCAAGGCGAAGATGGCGACGATGGCGACGATGATGATGTCATCTGCGTAAGCCGACCCGAGTGGCATCGTCCTTTGGCTCGATGCGGCTGACGTTTGCTGAGGATCCCATGATGTCTCCCATTGTGTGGAGGACGAACCAAGCTGTACCTCGTTGGAATCAAGGGCGTTGTATCCGTTCCACCGAAATGAACCGCCGGGGCTGAGCAAAGGCGGTACTCCATCCCACGCGGTACGTCAAACCGAAGCAGCGAGCTTCAACATCAAGCCGATCACCAACAACACTGCCACAACTCGACCCCACAACCAGGTGGTGAACCAGTAACGGTGATTGACCCACACCGCTCGATGGATTCGCTCTGCTGAAATCAGGAGAGCAATTGCATAGACCATGGGGCCAATGATTCCAACGGGCGCGTCAATCCGGCTCAACAGGAATAACCCGAACAGCGGCCAGACCACCGCATCGATGACCGCCAGCCATCGCCGACCGGCCCAGTGCGGCGCATTGGCCCGGGGTTCACGCGCTACAAGCAGCCACATACCAACCTCCAGTCACTTCGTGCCTCACACAACCAATCCACTGTTCGCTTCGTCCATTCGGCCAATGGCACTGGCCAGAATGGAAAGGCAACCGACGAACGCAGAAAGGTTGCCACAACGAACCTGATGATTGAATCCACACGGCAACCAACCGAAAAAGATGTTTCATCCCTCGCGGGTCCATGGCCTGCCCAAAGATCCAAAAAATAGAGCCGTCTGATCCCCAAGAAACACTGCCCCAATTTCCGAGGGAGTTGGATCGGGAATCCACACTCGGTCATCGAGTCTGCTCAGGTGCGCTCCCTGCCCCGCATTCGTCGGTCGCCGTGCGACGCCCAAAGCGCTGCGTCAAGGCGCGAGCGCCTGGGCAACGTGGAAAAAATGGAAGGGACCCACCAGAGTGAAACGGCGGTGGGAAGGGAGTCGTTTATGCCGCGAAAGGCCTTGGTGTTTGCGCCGGCAGCGCTACGGTTCGCAAGTCGGCGAGCAGCGAAACATCTGGGGCGGCACCTTGGGGAGATCGCTGGTGAGGGCGACCGCACAGCGGGCGCTCGGCTCCATGCATCTTGGTTCGTGCAATGCCGAACTCCATCAAACCGTTCCAACAGGCTCCGATGGACGGATACGACTGGAAACCATTGAGACGCGCACGATACCCGCGCCATCTAGACAGGTTTTCGCAGCGCCCCACTAAATGGATGCAGTCAGCATTCTGTCGTCGCTGACCCTCCTGGAGCACCCGCACATGCTGGATCGTGATCAGTTGGAAACGTTTGCCACTGTGGTCGAGCAGCAAAGCTTTGACCGCGCGGCAACCGTGCTCAGCATCACGCGCGGCGCCGTCTCTCAGCGTATCAAGGCCTTGGAAGAATCGCTGTCCACTGTACTGGTCAAGCGAGAGCGGCCGGTGGCGGCCACGCATGCCGGCGAGGTGTTGCTGCGTCATGTGAAGGCATTGCGCATTCTTGAAGGTTCTGCGCTTCAAGAGTTGACGCCCACCGCCAAACCACACGCGCCCGTGTCTCTGGCCATCGCGGTGAATGCCGACTCCCTGGCCACCTGGTTTCCTGAGGTACTCAAGGAGTTGCTGCTGGGCCAGTTGGTTGCGCTTGAGGTGATAGCAGACGATCAGGATCACACATCTGCCTTGCTGGCCCGCGGCGATGTCATCGGGTGCGTCTCGACGTCCGCCAAGCCTGCTGATGGGTTCGTTGCGGAATGCCTGGGCGCAATGGAATACCGCTGTTACGCAACCCCAGCCTTCGCCACCTCTCACTTTCCAAACGGGCTCACCGTGGCCGCAGCGCTAGGCGCGCCAGCCGTGTTGTACAACCGTAAGGATTCTCTGCACGATGATTTCCTGAAAAGGCGTTTTGGCTTTGCAGTAGAGCGGTACGCCAGACACTACCTTCCCTCGCCCGTCGCATTGCTCGAAGGGGTGGTGATGGGTGCTGGGTATGGCCTGATTCCCACCTGGCAGGCGGTGCCCATGGCTGAAGCGGGGCAGCTTGTGGACATTTGCCCCAGCGACAAACAGATGGTGAACTTGTTCTGGCACCACTGGGAATATCAACCGCCGATGGCCAATGAGATCACAGCACTGATCGTCAAGGTTGCAAGGCGAAGTTTGGAACCTACAGTGGGGTACGACGCATCAACGGCGCTGGCCAAAGAATCGGCCAGTCCAGCCTCCGGCAGCAAAGCGGAACCACAGGGCGGTGCCAGCGGACAAGAAGCATCCGAGCAGCAGTGACACCACGTCGGTGTCTTCACCATGCTGCCCCAACCAGCCCGCCAGATGCACGGCGACTGACGCAGCAAAGCCAGCCGCCACGATCCACCGAGCCTGCTGCGGCGGCACGACGATGCCGGAAACCAAGGTGGCAAAGCAAACGCCGATACTGGCGATGTAGACCACGTTGACCGACACCATGGTGTCCACAATGCCCTGGTTACGCGAGGCCAGCAGCGCGCTCAAACCCAGCGCGATCAGTGCAAACATCGGGTGACCTGCAGAACGACTGCCAGAAGCGGCACAGGCCAGCGCTTCTGTCATGGCGCGCAAGATCGCAGCGCCTGCACCCAACGCTGCGACTGACAGCGCGACAAGCATCAGCTTGTCAGCACCCTGCCCCACCGATCCAGCAACTAGCCCCAGCACCCAGGGAACCACGTGGTTGGCGTCCGCCAAGTCGCCCAACATGCCACCACTCTGCATGGCGACAACCACGGCCGACGGCAGAAATGCGATCACGATGAGCAGAAGGCCTGCCAGCACGCAGCCGCCTACGGCAGCCAAGGGTGAGCGCGCGGCCAACACAAACTGATGGTAGTCGGCACCGGTAGAAACCAGCAAGCCAACGGCCAGAGATATGGCCACCACGCGGGATGAAGTGAACGTGGACAGGTCTTCGGTAAAAGCGGGAATCGCCTGCAGGTAGATGCCCAAGCCATTGGCGACGAGCAGCGCGTAGACCAGGACAGCAGCACTCGCAAGAAGACACATGGCGAACAGCGCCGAAGCGAACCGCAGGTCCAATCGCGATACGCCGTAGATCAGCAGCAAGATCGCCAGGTAACTGTTTGCCTGTTCAAGGCCCAACAACTCCAACACCGCAACACCACCCTGAATCTGGGCAGCCAGCACGCCCGACATCCAGATCAATGAAAGCAACGCCACCACGCCTTGAAGCTGCTTGCCATAGGCACGGCCAAACAGATCCCAGACCGGAAGCCCAGTTGCCCACAGTCGCCTTGCGAACACGGCCAACACCAGCATGCCAAAGCCGGTGGCTACCCCATAGATGCTGCCTGCCATGCCATGGGAAAGAGCCAGTTCGCCCGACCCAAAAAGGAATCCAATCCCATAGCTGGCCGATACCAGAAGTGCCGCAACCTGAAAGCTACCCAGCGCCCTGTTCATGGAACCTGCCCTTGCGCCTGCCAAGCGCCCGTGACTGGATCGGTTCCGGTGAAGTAGGCAGAGCAGACCTTTCCGCGATCTCGAAATATTTCTTGCCCTTTCAGCAACCGGTGCGCCTCGGGCAGTCGGTAGTAAGGCACCGCTGGCAAAAGGTGATGGGTGAGGTGGTAGCCGTTGTTGCGCGGGTGGATCAGCCAGCGCCAGACACCGTGGCAAACCATGTCTCGCGTAAAGGTGAACACGCCACCTGGCAGAAGGCCGAAGTGATCACACATCTCTCGGAAGGTGGTGATCACATGGAATGCTGTCGCCCTGGCCAGCAACCACAGCACTAGGAAGGTGATCGTGTAGTCGGGGCCGGCGACAACCCACATCAATGCCACAGCCCCGACCCACCATCCAAGGATGTAGAGCTGACTGGCCGCGCGAACCTGTCGCGAAAACAGGTGCCCACCCATCGACGACAGCCAAGCGCTCAAAGAGAAGACCTGGTCCAGGTAGTTCGAGAACCAGGTCGTCGGCCCACTTCGAACGAAAAACAAGAGGTCCGGGTCACCACCATCGGTCCCCAGTTCCATGTGGTGTTTGAAGTGTGTTTCGCGGTAGCGAGTCAGGCTCGCGAACAACAAGGGCGAGATGAACAGGCGTGCAACCAGGTCGTTTCGCCGTCGATCCCGCCACAGATTCCGATGCCCGGCATCGTGGAGGATGTTGCCGAGTGCGCGTTGTCGGTTGGCGATCAGCACAACAGCCAGTGGCGCGAAAAGCTCGCTCCACCACACGACCAGCGTCACAGCGCTGAGAACGATGAGCCAGTCGAAGGCAATGTCCAGCACGGCGCGCCAAGGCGTCAGCCGAAACAGTTCACAGTGCGGATCACCCTGTTGGCGCAGCTCTGATCGAAGCGCGGCCATGTCCGAAAGGACATGCGAAGTCGTTGTCATGATGGACACTCCTTCCTCACGGCGTGCGGCTGCGGACGACCTCGCAGCGCACGGTAGAGTATGTCGAAGCACAAGGCCCAGGCTGCGCCAAACGGTAGCAGGAGATGCCAGCAGCGCGCGGTGGTTTAGGAACTTTGGCCTCGCGTCAATTCAGCTAAACCAGCCCCTTCTGCGTTGCACCTGAGCACTTGTGCACACGCCGGGTCAACGCCAGCCGCCCATAATCAACGCCGAAAGCCAACACCAATTCCCTGTGCAGGAGGACATCGGAGTGAGCGGAGAAAAAGACCAAGTTCGGCTGCAGAAAATGATGGCTCCTGACCTTCGGTCAGAGATTTACGTCTACTGCACTTTCCAGGACCATCGCCTCCCTGTTGACCTCTCTCCCATCTGCACGTTCAGGGAGACCGAAGGATTGACGGCCATCGTTGAGCGTTCTCAAGCCATTCAGGCCAAGGTGCCCTTCATCTTCGAGGCCAAACTCATCACGCTCACCGTGCACTCGTCGCTGGAAGCCATCGGCTTTCTGGCCATGATCGCCACAGCACTGGCCAAAGCAGGCATCCCTTGCAATGCGGTCGCCGCCTTCCACCACGATCACCTGTTCATCCCGGTTGAGCGAGCCGATGACGCGTTCTCTTTGCTCAACGCTTTGAGCCACAGCAGCGAACCGGCAGCGATTTGACGCGCTGCGTATGCAGGGACTTCGTCGTTTAGCGCGACTGAACCAGCTGCAGATTTGGGCGCCCTGCCCGGATTTCCTTTGACATCGCGCGACGCGCTTGTCTACCCTACCCTTTATCCAGTCTCTTGAGACTTGGTGCTTGGGTTACGCGGTGTCAGCACTGCGTGGCCTGTCGGTCAACCAGACCTGCAGGAGCGGGGATGAACAACCTTCAGCTTCCCGAGGTGACGCCGTCGGCATCTGCGGTTGTGACACGCCGTTCGGTCAAACGCCGTGTCGACCCTATCGACGCGCTCGCACGCCCACTGGGCTCCAAACGTTTGGCGCTGATTGCAAAGCGCACCAACGCTGCCGCATCGACCTCAGATCGCAATGCAGTCCGCATCGCTGCGGGCGATACCTTGCTGGCAAGCCACGATGGCACCGTGACCTTCCTCCTGCGCGCCACCTGCTACGGCCTGCTGATGGAGCGCACCCAACGCCAAGCTTCGGGCATGCGGCTGGTACAGACCATGGTCTTTCACGACGTCAAGAGCTTCGACCTCTGGTGTGCGGTTGAGCCGCTGCGTTTTGATGACGGGCTGCTGTTCAACAAACTAGAGAGAGAGGGTCATGCGGCCTTTGCAATCCACGTCTGATCGCATCGAGCCTGCTTCAGGCATGCCTGCGATGGTCGACAACGCGCGCGTTCTGCAGATCCTTCCACTGATCCCAGATGCGAGGTCCACGGGCGAAGTGATCTCACTGTTTCGCGAGGCCGTTGTGGGCCTCGGTGCTGATGCTGGCGTCTTCTTGAGTTGCCTTCGTGACGACGCAACCCGAACCTCTTTTCGTTCGCTGTGGGCCTGTGATCCGTCATGGGCCGCGGACTACGCTTTTCACCGAAGGTACGAACATGATCCCTGGTTGCGGTATGCATCGGGCGATGCGGAACCCATGCGATCCAAACAACTGATCTGTTCATCACCCGAAGAAATCGCCTTCATCCGCGCAGCTGCAGAGCATGGCTTCGCCTCTGCTCTGATCGCACCGGCCCCCAGCTCGGTTGGGCTCTCAAGGGTAGGGGTCCTGTACCTGGGATCAGCTGATCCCGAAAGGTTCGAGGGCGAGAAATACCCACAGGTGCGGGTGTTGGCGCGCTCACTCTCCATGGAACTGCATCACGCGATTGCAAAATCCATGCGTGAAGAACTGCTCCAGGGCTCGAGTCTCACAGAAGCCGACTTGCATCTTCTGCGTTGCGAGGCAGCCGGAAACAGCAGCAAAGTGATCGGTGCGGCTATGAATCTTGAGGCCAAAACCATCGATTCACGGTTTCAACGCCTCAATGCCAAGCTGGGTGCGCCCGACCGGCGCAGCGCTGCCCGCATCGCACATCTCTACGGCCTTCTATAGATTGAGAGCGCATCGCGAGTCATCGGGTCTTGCGCAGGCACCGCTCAGTGCCCAGGGATGCGATCAAAGAAACGTGGATTTTGTCGCATGAAGTCGCCCTGGAACAACGGCCCAACCTCACCTTATAAGTGGCGTTTCAACCGAGTTTCCAACCTCTACTCCTGACTGACTTAGGAACTTGAGACAACTTAATCAGCACAGTACATCAAAGAGGATTCATATTTACATCCAAGGATGCTGCATGCAACACGGATCGAATCATGTCGGCCCGTAAATCATTGTCTAGCCACGCATTCTTCACCTCATCAGACAAATCTCTCAATGGATCAAAAAACAGAAACTGCCTTCCTGGCTTAACAGCAGGTGAAGAAAACACAGAAATCCCTGTAGCACGACAATAGTAGTCATAACTGTGAATATCGCGTTTTCCACCCCCACCAGGAAGATCCACAACAAATCTTGGAGTTAGATATCCAGGAAGCTCACCGCGTATTTGCTTCTCAATTGAGCACGCCGTTTTAATTGTGGTTCGCAAATCCTCAGCACCAGCGACCATATCATGAACATATACATAATATGGTTCAACATTCAACTTCACAAGCTTATTAAAAAGTCTCAATAATTCGAAGCAACTATCATTCACCCCACGCAGAAGAACCGTTTGATTCCGAAGGCGAACACCTGCATCGAGCAAAGCATCAATGGCAACTCGACTCAAATCAGAAATCTCATTGACATGGTTGAAATGAACTTGAATATCTAAATTCTTTCGCAGGCCACTTGCAATTTTAGCCAACTCCTTCAATGTCGAAATCCACTCATCATCATCCAACAATTTCATTGGAAGAACCGCAGGACCTTTAGTTCCGAATCTCAGTCTTCGAATTGAAGGTATATGCAACAAAGAGGAGCCAAGCTCAAACAGTCTAGAAGGACTAAGTCTATAAGCATCACCCCCAGAAACCAACACATCTTCGATTTGAGGATTGTTAGAGAAGTATTCTATTGCCTTCTTCAATCTAGGGTTGGCCTTTGTCAGTTTCGTTTTGTTCAACAACAAAGTAGAAGGACCAACAAGATAGCTGCGCGTGCAAAATCGACAATAAACCGGACAAGCCTCGTTCGCCAAAAGCAATGCCTTCTTTGGGTATCGATGTACAACGCCCTCCACTGGAGAATCATTCAATTCACTCAATGAGTCAAAATCGCTCATAGGATGGTCGGATTCAAAATCTGAAGCCAGCGGAATAAATTGTTTCCGCAATGGATCCAAGAGATAATTATTCCAGTCTATTCTCGCAATAATATAGGGGGGAACGCGAATTGCCATACTTCTATGGACTGAATTTTCTTCGGTTTCAAGCAAACAATCCGGAGTCAGTCCTTGAAGCACGACAGAAAGTTGCTTAATACTAGTAATTGAGTGTTTTTCTTGCCATGCAGAGCTGAAAAATAAATTTCGATCAACATTAGCCCATGCAGGTATATGAACCCAGTCATTAATTAGCATAGCGATTTTTAAAAAAATTGTATCCAAAAACTCAACTTGCTGGTAAGCCTTATTGGCTCACCTAAGACACGCATCCAACAAAGAACTCATTGTCGCACGCAAGGTGTTTTGTCGTTTAATCCAAACGTGAAATCAACCCTCACGAAGTTGACACAAGTACTGAGATATGACTGACCTAGGAAATTTCTCTAACAATTCCCGCAGCTCAGACATCTCCAAAGTTTGCTTGGCTTGCAAATCTCCATCAGACATGGCCCAACGACTTAATGATGCGCCAATATGCAATCCATAGGAAACGGAATCCAATCCAATTACGCCATTCCAAAATGGCCTGTAATCCGCATTAACATTGACCGTAGAATTAAAAATGTGCTCATGACCAATATTACAGAGTCCAGTTCCGACAGACCATTTCTCAAAGATATCTTGTCCAATGTCTTCGTTCTCCCTTGTGATGGAAGAGGGAATATCATTGAGACAGTCGAAGTCGGACATAATATTGACAATCCATTCGGACTCAGCCTTTGAATACAAGATTCCGCAGTTTACAAGAGGGATCCATGCATCATCAACCTTGTATATGAGATTCCAAATTTGAGGACGACCGTCAGCAACAAGTTTACTCGGATCCTTCAAAAGCAGTACATCGCTATCAAACCACCAGCCACCATAGCGCCTCATTAAGGCTGCGCGAATAAAATCAGAACGAAAAAGAATATGATCTGAAACGGCGACATATTTTGGTAATGTGATCCATTGAGAAATATTGAGTGGAGTTAGATGCACATGGCGATTTCCAAAAATTCGTCTCACCGAATCCACACACACCCTCGTGAATGGATACTCTTGGCCCTCCCAATAGGTAAAAACAAGGTTGCTCACAGTGGGCCCTTCAATGCGTTACGCCGAATATCTTGCGATATTTTCGAGCGGAATGTAAAACTAAATGAAACGCTAATTGAACCCCCATTTTCAACCAAATGCGGGGCAACCACTGGGATATAGACTCCGGCACCCGAAGAAATCTCAAACCTCTCAAATCGCGAGATTACCTGCTGTGGAAGGTGCAATCGATAGCCGACTTCATCTTCAAAAAAAGACTTCAAAACTTTGCCGCCAAGTAAATCAGAACCCCCATTGTCGATATAGAGAGTTTTTGAGCCTGAGACTTGAAATAGAAAATTATGCTCCGGATCAATATGCAGAGGCACCATTGTGTAAGGCGACGAAATAAACACATAGCACATCGGCGAGCAGACACCCCCGGCATTCTCGAACTCAAATTGGTTTAGATCTGAAAGAATGTTTTCGATCAGCACACGAATACTCGGTATCTGCTCTACATTTCTTAGCATAACCCAGACTTTGTTTGAATGAAGACCTTCTAAAGAAAGAATGTCGGGACACTGATTGACATGTAGTCCGTTTACAGTTCCTTCGACAAATTCAGGGGGGAGAGCCCGGGAAATATTTTGCAACTCACCCCATTCGAGAAGTGGTGAACTTCCAGGAAAATCGTGTATGAAGCGAAGTGGCTTCAAAAGATCTATTGTTGAACTTTGACTTAATCCAAGCTTAATCACTCTCTGCCTCATTCTAAGGAAGTATTAAATGGGAGTTTCCAGAAGAGCACGACTCGGCGGCGTGAAGGCCTAAAGAGTTTGCAGTCTTATATTCGGCCTGTCGGCGCATGGTGTTCGTCCTGCTGGCCCTGATGGCATCCTCGGGTGAGGCTCCTGTCTGCATAGTGGGCTATATGTCCTTCTTCCTTATCGGATTACCCCCACCCCGGTTTGACCTGTTGACCCATCCCATCGCTTCCTGCGTGCTCTTCTTCAAAACGGTTTCTTGGTGTTTGTTGTTTTCAAACCATCGTTGAGGTCTCAGACTGCGGCAAGGTCAACCGGATTCCATTTCACCTAGTCAAACGCTTTGCCTGTGACCAGCACTGCCCAGACTGTTCGAGCAAGCTTGTTGTCCAGCGCTGCGACCACGACCCATTGTGGACGGTGAAGCAACGACCTCTCGATCCAGCCGCTTCGCTGGCTTCTGGCGCCGTGCATCAATATGGCCCTCATACAAGGGTCACCACGTTTAGAGGTCCCCAACTGGCGAGTCTTCCCGCCGGTGCCAATCTGTCGGGGCGTCAGTCCAGCGGCAAACTGCCTCCCTGACTCAAAGCTGGACAGGTCTGTCACGGTAGACACCAATGCTGTCGCTGTCACCGGACCGATGCCCGGAATGGCTTGCAGCGCAAGCATGTGCTGGTTCTGCTTGGCCATTGAGGCCAGACATTTATCCAGTTAGTCGATGTCGTCCTGCAGGCTGTCGATTGATCCTGAACACTGGCGACCACCACCTCTGGCAGTCGCGTCCGTTCTTGGGCCTTGGCCAGTTCGTCCTGAGCGCACTTGAGCGACATACGATGCCCTTCCGGCAGCACGATACCCAACTCGTAGAGCAAGCCGCGAAATGCGTTGGTTTGCATGCAATGGACATCTCTGAGCACACCGCACTCCAATCTGCATCAAATTAACCCAAAGCTGGGGTAGCCAAAGTATTGGAAGGGGCAATACACCACAAATACCACCTTATTCAACTTTCCCTCACTCATCATCGAACGGGAAAGTTCTCGCAGTAGCAAGGAGTTCTGTATATTGAATATACGGCATCAATTATACTTTTAGGTCAAAGAGTGATTTTGCATTCGGGAATTAAAGTCAGCTTGAATCTTAATAAATTCAAACAGAAAGCAAAAAGCACTACTTAATTAATATAGGCGCCAAAATTTCAGCATCCTCCCAATAGAGTGTGCCTTTCGGCGGAGCTACACTCACGGACAATGTATTCAGGCTTTGAAAGCCAGCCGATTGAACCAATCCTCTATACTCTGCTGTTACTTCAATTTCACCAAGGTAATGCGTAAAAACTCCCCGCGGCTTCAGCAATCGAAAAGCTTCATGGAGAAAATCGAAGCGAGCTGAATGCAATTCATTTTTTGTAATTGGATAGGTATCGAATAGTATCCCATCAAAAGACTCGTCGGGATAATTCCGTGAAATATCTTCCCAAAACCCAACTTCTACAACAACTTTGGTGGTGGACTTCTCAGCAAACTGAAAGGCAAAACGAGCAACATCCTCATTGGCCTCAATTATTCGATGCTCACCCACTGCGTGGGATTGAATATATTGTGCGGAAATACCCATACCAAACCCTATTTCTAGTATGCGCCCCCCGTTTGTACAGGCGATGTCTGCAAGCGCTTTCATGTATGGATGCTCCCAGGCCTCCATAACAGGATGGCCGTTAATAGTAAGCCTCTCCTCCGAAAACTGCGCAGGAAGCGAAGACCAGTCTGATTTCTTCTCTAAAAACTCGAGCGCAGCCAAAGGATGATTGTCTTTATTGAACATCTATTGAACCCTAACCTCATACAGACCAACTCTAAATGGCGACTCACTAGGCTTTGAAAGATTTCTTTGAGATATACAAACCTTACAAAGCCTGAGAGAGGCCAAACATTCGTCAAGCTTCGAACTGTCTCCGCTATCAGCAGAGTACCCAAATAGAGCACGTCCACCCGAACTTATTATTACCTTCGCCCCCTCAAAGAACGTCCTAATGTCATCATAGCCGAATGAAAAGCAAGACCTCTCCAGCATATCAGTTACCGGGGATTCTGAAAATTGAAATGGTATATTCCAAAACATGCAGTCGAACGCAGTCAAATTATCAATTTTCTCAAAAACATCTGAAACGACACAAGTGACCAGATCATCAACCCCATGAAGGATACTATTCATCCTAGTATTACGAACTGCATCCGGATTGACATCACTAGCGGTAACCCTAGATCCTTGGAGTGCTTTGTGCACAGAGATTAATCCAGTTCCGCATCCAATCTCTAAAAAATGTCGCGTTTCTATCGATGTTAATGATTCTGCAAAGAAGAAGGAGTCTTCAAAAATTTTCGGCGCAAATACACTATTAAGGCCAATAAATTCAAGTCCGTTCCAAGAAAAATGGTACAACTCTGGAAGAGCCCTATTTTGCCGGAGATAGCTCATGGTATCTTCGACAAACGAAGTCATTAATTCGAGCCCCTTTGCACATCCAAAGTGGCGCAGTGAAATGAGCCTCCGAAAATGTAATAACTTTCAAAGGGGCAGGTAATAATTTCAAAGCCATTCAAAGACAACATTTCCTGTAGTTTCTTTTGTTTTTCCTCAACTATTAGTTTTTTGTTACCAATTCCGAGTAGGTTAATACTCATCCAATCACTAACAATCCGATAACCACCGATCGTCGTGTAGAAAGAATGCGGCCTGGGTGCGATCAAGATCTGCCACTCTGGCAATAAACAACTTAAGCTTTGCGGATCAACGAAGTCCGGATTTACCAACAGTAATCCATCCTCAAGGGGGATTATTGTAGTATCGATATGCAAAGCTCCTTCACACAAAGAGTCAATAATTTTAAGCTCAAAACCCGCTGGCAAAATTGACCTCAACCAATCAATGCCCTTTTGATTTGTTACATGACTAAGTTGCCCAATGATTAACTTTCCACACCTCACAAAATCGGCAGCATCAAACAAGGGTTCAGAGTCCGACACACAAAACTTACCAGATGAACTATAGGAACTTTGATCCAACTGAGGTTTCGGAGCAGAAATCCAGCGAAACCCACGACTATGAAGTTCTAGCAAGATCTTTCGATATGGGAAGGCCTCATAATAGCGCCCACGATCAGCCATCGGACATTCAATAATAAGATCCCCAATAACCAGAAAAACATCTCTCGGATTTGCAGTTGAGACGGAAGACTTTACGTACCACTCAGGCGTTGAAAAGCCTTTGGAGAAGTCAGACACTTCTGGACGAAGGACTTTCACGCCCTCCTTTACCAGAATACTAATGAATGTATCTAAATCATCCTGCGCCCGAGAGACTATTTCGAGTGGGATAGCATCACCGTTGTTTCCGAATAACTTGTCGTAATCGCATAGTGCTTCTTGAGGTATGCTACGTCTGAGTATCTGATCAAACGAAGGGAATCTAGCGTTTTCAACACGCCCAACGACCACCTCGTACAAAGGATCCCATTCATTAAAAGAGCCAAGTTTTTTCACTGAATACCTCTCATGCCTTTAGTATCCTTTCAAAGACACGACTAAGCAAGTCTGTATATTGAAAACCTGCAAATGTTCCGGATCTACAAAAGTCACCAATTTTCGGGTGCAGATGTGGAAGTGGATTAATTTCAATAAAATGGATTTCACCATTTTCTGAAACCCTTAAATCGATCCGAGAACAATCTCTACACCCGAGCCCATTGTGAATACTTACAGCCGCAAGCTTAATTCTATCTTCAAGGCTTTTATCCGCGATTGAACTGACAATTATTTTTTCTGCGGGTCTTTCTTTGGCCTCAAACCCGTAGACCAAGTGCCCCTTAAGATCCATTTCAATAGGCGCAAGTGATTGTGAATTTTTACCTGTACCGATCACGCCGACCGTTACCTCTTTCCCTGGTATGTACTCTTGGACAAGTACATCTTGCATATATATACTTTTGATTGAACTACACGTTGATTGTAGTGTGTCGAAGTCATAAGCCACACTGCTATCGGAAATGCCAATACCACTTCCTTCATGAAGTGGTTTTATGATGCAGGGAAAATAAATGCCATCGAACTCAGATTGATTTCGATAACCTACCCGAGAGACGCTCCACCGTGGAACTTTCACAACACCTAAATCCCTAACCAGATAGTTACACAACCCCTTATCCAAAGTAGTCAGCATTACTTCAGGTGTCGAGAATGCATACGCAGTACTCGCAGCCTCACAGATTGAAGGGATGATGGCCTCCCTAAACGAGCCACCGATCATTTCGCAGAGACTAATTATTGGTGTATGACCATCAAAAGCAAGAAAGTCAACGGGATACTTTATGCGTATCGGAGTTACATTGACTTCTAGTTCTCTAAGTGCTTCATGAACATGGTGCACAGTCTCTTCAATATCCCAGTCAGCCCATTGATCAAATGAATCCGATTGATGCCACTTAGGGTGATCTTCCCTCAAATTATAGAGCAGTTTGACTTTCTTCATTTGCCATCCAATGCTGATGGAACTTGAAACTGCATAGGACCACTGGCACAAGTACCTAGTGAGTAAGTCACAACGTTTTTACTTTGATACTTCTTCGGTCCGCGATGACAAAGGCAAGTATGCTTAGCCACCACCTTGGCAAATGCGCCTTTTGCGTTTGCATACAACATTAAATCTTCACACAAGTCTTTTGCAATATGCTCTTGAATAGTGAACCGTTTGGTTCGATAATCCACAAGCCTAGACAGTTTTCCAATTCCAATTATTTTTGAGCCTGGATGATACAATACATCTACCGAACCAAAGAATGGAAGAAAGTGATGAGAGCAAAAAGAAAGAAAATCAATACTCAGTCCACTTACCAAACCATTAAAGCTCCCATCTTCGATTTCTTCTGTGACGGAAATTATCTCATCAGGAGTTTCTTGTGAGTAAGCGGAAAGTAGTTCTTTATATGCATTAGTGATTCTATCGGGCTTCTCGTCAAACTGCCGTGAGAGTACCTCTACTTGCTCAGGAGCAATATTTCGAATCCATTGAAGCAATTCCAGATCTGGTTTGTCTTTACTCATTTCAATATCCTCCTAATAATAGAACTATTTGTTGTCATTCTTTGGGGCAACAAAAATCGTACTCAGTGCAAACAGCTTCTGGGCGCTGTAATTTCAATATTCACGTTTGCCACACTGATGTCTTTGGCACTGCATCCTATGTACGGCTATATGATGTAGACAGAGAACGGTTATCGTAGCTTGGCACCCTCGTAACTGAGTCTTCACTATATCCTTTGATCCGTGACCTCAGCCCCTGCTTGGGGTAAATCCTGATACATATCAAACATCTTGATCCATCTGACTTGCATCCAGCAGGGCGGATTAAAGTCTGAAGTGCAACACCTGCCACCGAGTAAGGTCCGCAGATTCAAAGCACCCCGGCCAAGCGCTATCAACAGCTCCAGCCTGAAAACCGCATGACCCTGGCCAGCTTGGCCCAGCAGGAGGAAAGCGTTCGCGCCATGGCCTGAGTCTTGGGCCGTTTACCCAGCATCGTCAGCTGAGAACTGCGGCGCAACGCTCAGCACGCAGGCGACGCCAGCACCACAGCACGAGCCTGCGCCCATCAGCGCCGCCGGCAAAACCGCGCACCGGGCAAGCTCCACCGTGATGGCATCCTCTTCGGCCTGATACGCCACTTTCTGGGCCAGCGCTGGTCGCCCGAACAGCTTGCCCTGACACTGGCCGCCATCTTCCCCAAAGGCCACGAGCATCGCGTGTCACACGAGACCATCTAAAGCTGCATCTACGCCCAGCCGCTGGGCGAGCTCAAGCGCGAACTGATCGCCAACCTGCGCGATGCCCACAACAAGCGCGTGCCTCGCAGCAAAGGACAAGACCGTAGAGGTCAGATCCCTGACATGGTGAGCATCCACTTGCGCCCGCTTGAGGTTGAAGACCGGCAGTTTCCCGGGGGCTGGGAGGGCGACTTGATCAAGTGAGCGGCCAACTCCAGTGCGGTGGGGACCCTGGTGGAGTGCACCAGCAGGTTGCTCATGCTCATCAAGCTGCCCGAGTTCAAGCCCGCCAGCGCGACCAACATGTTGTAGTCCTTCTCCGACAAACTGCTGGGGATCGCAGCGCCCATGCGCCAGAGCTTGACGTACGACCAGGGGCGGGAGATGGCGATGCACAGGGAGCTCAGCAAACGAAGGGGCGTTGCGGTGTACTTCTGCGACCCGCACAGCCCGCGGCAGCGAGGCCCCAAAAAAAAGAACTGCAGCACAGGACTCCAAGGCGACCGCAGGCGGTGGTCGATGAAACTGTAACGCCGTACATCGCGATACACGACCCGCTGGTAAGACATGCCTGTGATGCACGCTTGTCGTATTTCAAATGAGGGGAACTGCTGTGCATAAGGCCCAAATATTCGTAGACGTTTCAAGCGACCTGACTTGATAATGCAAAAGGGGCGACCTAAACAGCCGTCCCTCCTCCCTGAAAAGTCGTGTGACAGCGACTTTGAATTTGCCCGGCCCTTGTGCCGGGTTTCTTTTTTCGGCGTGCCCAGCAGACACCGACTTCGCACGGTGCAAATGTGCTGGAAAACAGCCCAAATCCAGCAGAAGCGCAGGGGGTTTCAAGTCCTACATTGACCTCACGGTGTTCAGAGAAACGGCAAGCACTGCCGCCTCAAGAACAACGTCGAACCGAGGACTTGACCATGAACCATCCACCTCTCGCCGACACCCTGTGCTGGCGTTCTACGAAAGCGGCAAACTTGCCGAGAAGCATGGCTGCAACGCTGGCGAGCGCCGCCGCCAGCTTGTTGCTCTCTTTGGGGCTCCTCGCACCAACGGCGGCACGCGCCGTCGATGGCTGCATGGTTTTGCTGTGCTTTGCGGCACCGAGCTGGAAGTCAGTCCCTCAGTGTGTGCCACCGGTTCGAAAGGTGCTTCGGGATCTGGCTCGGGGCAAGGCCTTCCCTACGTGCGGGATGTCTGGCGCGGGCAACTTGGCTCGGCATGTGTCGGCTCGGGCGCCGGGCAACTGCCCACCCCAGTACACCCGGGTGCATGAGTCCGAGAGCGGGCCGATCTACACCTGCGACTACACCGGGGCGATCACGGTCACGATCGACGGCAAGCCGTTCACACGCACCTGGTGGGACATGGGTGGCGACACTGTGACGGACTTCAGCCCGGTCGCGAAGTCTCAGCTGGGCACTTGGGACACCCAGTACGACAACGACCACGCCACCTGGCTTCGCCCCCGTCCGTGAGGGCTGCGCCATGGAAGCCTCCACCTTCGCGGCACTGGCCTTGGCCTGCGCGCCACAGGTCCACCTGACCACCGCACACGCGCTCGTTGCAGTCGAAAGCGCCTTCAACCCCTGGGCCATCGGCGTCGTAGGTGGATATCTGCAACGCCAACCGCGCCACCGCACCGAGGCACTGTCCACCGCGCAGGCTTTGCAGGCTGCTGGCCGCAACTTCAGCGTGGGCCTCGGGCAGATCAACCTGGGCAACTTCCAGCGCCTGGGCCTGTCGTTGGAATCGGCCTTCGAACCTTGCTCCAACCTGGCCGCCATGCAGACGGTGTTGAGCGAGTGTTTCGAGCGGGCGCAACGCAAGTCGCCCCGCACATCGGGAGACCAAGCAGCCCTGCGCGCTGCCTTCTCCTGCTACTACAGCGGCAACTTCAGCACCGGCTTTCGCCATGGCTACGTGCGCAAGGTGGTCGCCGCAGCCCGCAACCCTCTCCCCATCAGCCAACCCAACCCCGTGAAGGAGCCGTCATGAACCGCTTTGATTTCTTCGTACCCCAGCGCCGCACCGCAACCGCGCTGCTGCTGTTGGCTGCAGCGTCCAAGGGCTGGACGCAGGGTTTCGACAAGATCAACACCACGGTCACCAATGTCAACACCATCCTGGTGACGATCTCGATTGCGGTGGTGACCATCGCGATCATCTGGGCCGGCTTCAAGATGATCTTCCAGGGCGCTCGTCTGGCCGATGTGGCCAATGTGCTGATCGGCGGCACGCTGGTGGGCGGGGCGGCGGCCTTCGCCAGCTACATCGTCAGCTGACGGCTGAAGGTGCAGACCATGCAGGCCGAAGCCATCTACAAGGGCGCCACGCGCCCGGCCATGAAGCTGGGCATCCCGCTGGTGCCGCTGGTGATCCTGTTTGGCACCGGCATGTTGCTGATCATGTGGGGCGGCATCCTGGTGAGCTGGTGGCTTGCGCTGGGTGTGGTCCTTTCCATTGCACCGGTGTTGCTCTGGATGCGCTGGTTGACGGCCCGCGATGACCAGCGGTTCCGGCAGATTTTTGTGGCCCTCAAGCTGAAGTTGCATGACCACAACCGGCGGTTCTGGCGCGCGCGCAGCTACTCGCCCACGCTCTACCGGGGAGGCTCCGATGTTTGGCATGTTTGACCGATCTGGCAGCGCGGCCCGTCGTCGCTCTGGGCGACCTGCTGCAGGGCAGCCAAAACCGCGTCATTGGGCACAGACGCTGAAGGAAAACCCGCTCACGCGGTTTATCCCCTTCTCCTCGTTTGTCAGCGAGCACGACGTCATCACGCGAGGTGGCGATTTCATGCGAGTCTGGCGTCTCGACGGCGTGGCCTTTGAATGCGCCGACGAACACCTGGTCGCCGAACGGCATGAAGCCCTGTGCAGCCTGCTGCGCAATCTGGCGGGCGGCCAATGGGCCGTGTGGACGCACCGACTGCACCGAAAGATTCAGGACCAACTGGAAGACCCGCCGCAAGCTGGCTTTGCGCGCGACCTGTCACAGGCTTACCAGGCCAGGGTGGGCAAACACGCCATGATGAGCAACGAGCTGTACCTGACGCTCGTCTTCCGGCCCAATACCTCGCGCCTCAGCCGGGCACTGCAATCGACCCAGCGTTCAAAGACCGCCATCGCCGCAGCGCACGCAGAAGCCTTGCGCGTGATGGAAGAACGAACCGCCTTCGTGCACCGGGTGCTGCGCGGCTTTGGCCCTCAACTTCTGGGCGCTCGATCTCAAGGTGCCCGCCGGTATTCCGAAGTGGCCGAGTTTCTGGGCTACCTGGTCAACGGCAGCTGGAGGCCGGTGCCCCTTGCGGCAGGGCCGCTGTACCGCACCTTGCCCACCACCCGCCTGTCCTTCGGTGGCGACAAGCTGGAACTTCGCTATGGCGAACAGCGCCGTTGCGCGGCCCTGGTGGACATCAAGGAATACGCCGACGCGGTGGAGCCCGGTATCCTGAACTCGCTGCTCTACGAAGACAGCGAGTTCATCGAAACCCAGAGCTTTTCGATACTTCCCCGCCGCGAGGCTATGCGTGCGCTGGAGCTGCAGCGCGACCAGTTGATCGCCAGCGACGACGTGGTGGCGAGCCAGATCGCGGACATGGACGAAGCGCTCAATGAGCTGGGCGATGGTCAGTTCTGCATGGGCGAGTACCACTACAGCCTGGTGGTGTTCGGTCAGCCCGGCGAAGACAGTCTGGCCGATGCCGGGCGGCGGGCTGCGCAAGCCATCGGTGCGGTGGGTGAGGCGTCCAGCCTGCAGATGTCGCCGGTTGATCTGGTGGCCGATGCAGCCTGGTTTGCCCAGATGCCGGGCAACTGGCAATGGCGCCCGCGCGATGCCAAGTTGTCGTCCCGCGCTTTCGCGGCCCTGGCCAGCGGTCACAACTTTGCCCGAGGCAAGCGGGACGGCAACCCCTGGGGAGAAGCGCTGGCCTTGCTGCGCACCCCATCGGGCCAGCCCTTCTATTTGAACCTGCACAGCAGCCCAGAAGGCGAAGACTCGGCCGACAAGAAGCTGCCGGGCAACACCCTCATCATCGGCTCCACTGGCGTCGGCAAGACCACGCTGGAGATGTTCCTGCTCACGCTCACCCGCAAGTGGAACCCAGTGCCACGCCTGGTGCTTTTCGACCTGGACCGAGGCTGCGAGATCGCGATCCGCGCCTTGAACGGCCGCTATTTCACCCTCGAAGCCGGCAAGCCCACCCACCTGAACCCGCTGCAGCGCGACCCCACGCCAGCACGCATCCAGTTCTGGGAACAGCTGATTCGCATCTGCATCGCCACGCCCGCCCTGCCCCTGCTGCCGGCCGATGAGCGCGCGATTGCAGACGCCGTCAAGACGGTGGCCACCATGCCTACCGCTCTGCGCCGCTTCTCGACAGTTCGCCAGAACCTGCCGAAGTCGGGCGAAAACAGCCTGTACGAGCGACTCGGGCGCTGGTGCGAAGGTGGTGCCCTGGGCTGGGTGTTCGACCAAGCCAACGACCAGTTGGCGGACCTGGACGCGGCATCGGTGATTGCCTTCGACACCACGGAGTTTCTGGACCTGCCCGAAGTACGGACGCCGGTCATGCTCTACCTGCTGCAGGTGATGGAAGAGTTGGTCAACGGCGAACGCCTGATCTATGTGATCTCGGAGTTCTGGAAAGCGCTGGACCATGAGATCTTCAGCGACTTCGCCAAACAGAAGCAGAAGACCATCCGCAAGCAAAACGGCCTGGGCATTTTCGACACACAGAGCCCGTCCGATGTGCTGCGCCACCCCATCGGGCGGACCATGGTCGAACAAAGCGTGACCAAGATCTTCCTGGCCAACCCGGAAGCGGTACGCGAGGAATACGTCGAAGGTTTTGGCCTCAGCGAGGCTGAATTCGGCATTGTGCGCAGCCTCGGCGCGCAAGGCGGGCGCCGCTTCCTCGTCAAGCAAGGCCACAGCAGCGCCATCTGCGAGCTGGACCTCAGCGGGATGGACGATTTCATCACCGTGCTTTCGGCCACCACCGACAACGTGGCCCTGCTGGATGCCGTGCGCGAACGACACGGTAACGATCCGTTTCTGTGGCTTCCAGAGCTGCTGCGCGAGGTTCAGGATCGCAAAACCCGTACTTCCAGGAGAGCCCCATGAAGACACACGCTCGATTTTTTGCGCTGATCGCTTTGGCGCTGGCCACCAGTGCCGCGTCTGCCCAGTTCGTCAAAGGCAACGAGGCCGTCAAGGTCATGACCGATGGCTCCAAGAAGGTGGAAGTGCCACCACTCCCATCCGTGGCCTTGGGTTCGCCATGCCCAGCCGCCAAACCTGGTTGCACAGGAGGTGGCTGGAAGATGCTGGAGAGCGATTCGGGTCTGGTCGAGTGCACCGAAGTCTTTGCCCGTCCAACGACTTGCAGGCCCTCGACCTACGGTGTCGAAAAACGGTCACGCGCATGGATCGTGAAAGTCAGGGGCCAGTGGATGCAGTGCGTGCAACCCGACATTTCGGGGGAGTGCGTCAGCCTGAAGAGCCTGCCCGTCAGTGCCGTTCAATAGTCAAGAGGAAATCCCATGTTCGCCTGGGTCGGCTCACAGTTTGATGCGGTCCTGAGCACGTATGTGCTCGGTGTCGTGAGTTCGCTCATGACCGGGATCGCACCGATCGCACTGACGGCCATGACGATCTGGGTGGCGCTGTATGGGTGGGCAGTTCTTCGGAATGAAGTGTCTGAAACGGTGCCCACCTTCCTTTGGAAGGTGTTCAAGATCGGCCTGGTACTGGCGTTTGCCTTGCAATCAGGCTTCTATATCACCAACGTTGCCGACACCGCCAACGCGCTGGCGACGGGCGTGGCCAACACGTTTTTGTCTGCAGCGGCAGACCCCACCACGATCTCCTCACCCTACGCATTGTTGGACCGGTTCAACGACGGCGCCAGTCAACTGGTGCTCGATCTGCTGAAGGACGCGGGAATCATACGCCTGGACCTGCTCTTCGCTGCCGTGGTCTGCTCCATCGGCAACGTCGTCTTTCTTTGCATCGCGCTCTTTGTCGTCACGCTGGCCAAGCTCTTCCTGACGTTCGTGATCGCCGTGGGCCCGCTGTTTGTCTTGTGTCTGGCCTGGCGTCCCACGGCGCGCTTCTTTGACAGCTGGTTGTCGATGGTTCTGAACGCTGTGGTGCTGACCTGGTTCGCCTTCTTCGCCCTCGGCATCAGTGCGTTCATGGGCGATGCGATTGTGCAGACCGTCCAGGTCAACGGCGGATTCCAAGGTTCGACGTTCAACGTCGTCGGGGAAAGCCTGAAGTACTGCGTCGTGATGATCCTCATGGCCATCATCTGCTTCCAGGCGCCCAGCCTGGCTTCAGCGCTTACCGGAGGTGCCGCCATCCAACAGGGCATCCAGATGATCCAGAACGCCATGATGGTTTCTGGCCTGCGCTCTGCCTCGTCCGCTCGGAGCGCCAGCGCCGCCGCAAGCGCTGGCGGCGTCATCCGCGCGGGCGCCGGTCTTCCACACACCGCCGCGTCCATGGCCCGCCGAGGCTACGGCGCCGCCCGCTCCGCCGCTTACAAACTCGCCGCCCAACGCGGCCGGTCCTGACCACCCCACCCACCAAGGAGTTCACCATGCAAACCCGCCTCAAAGTTGCCGCTGCCGTCCTCATTGCTCTGGGCGCCACCCAGGCCCGAGCCACCGGCATCCCCGTGATCGATGTGGCCAACCTGGTCCAGACCGTGCAACAGGTCATCAACGACATCACCAAGATCAACAACCAGATTCAGCAGATTCGACAACTGCAAACCCAGATCGAGAGCATCAACGGCATCCGCAACCTGGGCGACGTGTTCAACAACCCACTGCTGAAGAACTATGTCCCGGCCGAAGCCTTCACGCTCGTCAATGCGGTCAACACCTCGGGCTACAGTGGGCTGAACGCCACCGCAAAAGTGCTGCGCGATCTGAACATGGTCTACAACTGCATGGACCTCACCGGCGACGCACGCACCAGCTGCCAGGCCGCGCTGTCACAGCCTTATCAACAGAAGGGCCTGCTGCAGGACGCAATGAAAGCTGCCGCTGGCCGCCTCACCCAGATCCAGTCGCTGATGACCCAGATCAACGCGACCACCGACCAGAAGTCGGTGCTGGAAATCCAAGCCCGCATCGGCGCTGAAAACGCCCTGCTCGCCCACGAGGTGTCGCAAGTGCAGATGCTGCAAGGCATGGCCGACAGCGAAGAGCGCATCGCTCGTTCGCGCGAGCGCGAACGGCAGTACGAGATGCTAGGCCGCACCGGCAAGGTGGCGGATTTTCTGCCGTAGCCCTGCCTGAGTCCCGCCTCCAACCAGTCTCAACGGAGAACCCCATGAGTGCCATCCTGTTGTCAGGTAAAGCCGCCGCATGGCCAAAACGGCCCCCTGAGCCTGCGAACAATGCCGAATCGCTGGCTTTCACAGCGAACCGCGACTGGGAAATCGACCGTGCCCTGATGCTTGAACGGTCGGAACGCCGGGCCTGGCGCGTGGCGGTGGCCGGGCTGATGCTCGGGCTGATCGGCATTGCTGCCGTGTTCGTGCAGGGGCCGCTGCGCCGCGTGGTGGAGATTCCCATCGTGGTAGACCGCGTCACCGGCGAAACCACCGTACAGCAGCGGCTGAGCGAAGAAACCATCCCCGCCATGGAGGCGCTGGACAAACACAACCTGGCGGCATTCGTGCGGGCGCGTGAGAGCTACAGCTGGATGTTCCTGCAGCGGGACTTTGACCAAGTGGCGCGCATGGCCGTGCCGGGTGTCTTCGCGGAATACAACCGACAGTTCGAAGGCGACGGGGCGCTGCAAAAGAAGATCGGCGCTGCCGAAGAATGGCGCATCAACATCGTCGGGGTGCGCCTACGGGCATCCGGGCGCAGCGGCAACCTGAGCGACGCCACAGTCACTTACGACAAGGTCGTTCGGCTGACCGACCGCAACCTGCCCGACGTGACCACCCGCCACGTGGCCAGCATCGTTTACCAGTACCAGCCCAAGGTACTCGCCAAAGAGGCCGACCGGCTGGAGAACCCGTTCGGCTTCGTGGTCACCGCCTACCGGTCCGACCCGGAAATCAACACCCAGCCAGCGGGAGCACGGCCATGAAGCGCACCGCCTTGACGATGCTGGTTGCCTGCGCCGTGTCTTCGAACCTGTTCGCGCAGCCACATGCGAAACCACCCGACCCGCGCCTGCGCGACGTGGTCTACGACCCGCTGGCGGTGGTGACCGTTCCGGTGAAACGGGGCATGGTGACCCTGGTGGTGTTTGACACCGACGAGGTGATCACCGAAGTGGCTGTGGGCAAGGGCGGCGACTGCAGCAAGGCGGAAGCCGTTTGGTGCGTGGCGGCGCAGCCGGGTGGCCGGACCTTGTTCGTCAAGGCCAAGTCTGGTGCGGACGCGCCCAACAACCTGGCCGTCGTCACTGACCGGCGCACCCATGCGCTGCGTTTCGTGGTCCTGCCCGACGGCGACCGGCAACAGCCCGTCTACCGCTTGACCGTCAAGGCGCCGGCACAACCCAAACCCGCCTCGGGCCTGTCAGCGAAAGACCTCGCAGCACTCGCCGCTCTGCCCCCCCTGCCGTCCCTGCCGTCCCAGCCGACACCCCAACAGGTGGTGGCCGAGCGTTTGCAGGCCAAACCCAATGTGATGAATACCCAGTATTCGCTGGCCGAGGGCGACGGGTCGCAAGACATCGTACCCACCCTGGTCTATGACGACGGGCGATTCACCTATCTGCGATTCCCGGGCAACCGCGAAGTGCCCGCCGTGTTCCATGTGCTCGGCGACGGCAGCGAGACCCTGGTCAACGCCCGAATGGAAGACGACCAACTGGTCGTGGACCGCGTCAGCCGCCGACTGATGCTGCGCGCGGGCTCAGCGGTGGTCGGCATCTGGAACGAGGCCTTCGACCTGGAAGGCTCCCCGGCGGAAGGCGCGACCACCGTGCCAGGCGTGCAACGGATGCTCAAGGCGGGCCATGGGTCTCTCGACAACCTCTCCACCGGAGTCAAGCCATGAACGATCAAGCCAACGCACAAGATCCGTCCACCGCTGAGCCTTCGGACGGCAACACCATCACCCCGCTGCCAGGCGAGCCTGGCATCCCCCAGGTGACGGAGGCACGCAGCAGCAACTGGTCGCGCAAAGGGGCGCTCGGGCTTGGCATGATGGTGCTGACCCTGGTGCTCTTCGCAGGCTTCGCCATCAACCGCTACCTCACCAGCGGTTCGGCGGCGGACGAAGATTCCAAGATGGTCCGGGACAAGCCTTCTGCAGCCAGCGCTGGGACACGCGCCCTGGACATGACGGCACCACCTACGCCGCGCATACCCGCTTTGCTGCCGACCAACGAGGTCGCTGAGCCCATTGAAGTCCGCAGTGGTGCGCCTGCTTCGCCCAAAGGCCCCTCGGCCGATGATGCCCCGGTGCTGATCGTGTCTTTACGTCCTGGCGCGCTCTCTGGAACGTCAGGGATGCCGAATGCAACGGTGCCCGGCGACGCCTCGGCGAACCCAGACGATCCAGTCGCCAACACCGGCCGCAACCTGCAGGCCTACCAACGCCAGCTGCAGGGACTGCTCGACAACCTGACTCAGAGCACGGCCATGGCCAGCGGACAAGGCAGCAACACGGCCAATCTCGGTGCCATGGGCTCGATGGCGGGTGCCTCGCCGGGCGCGGGTCTTCCCGCTCCTGTTGCGGGTCTGTTCGGCGGCCAGTTGCAAGGCTCGGCCACCCCCAAGGTCGCGGCCAGCACGCTGGGCGACCGCAGCCTCACCCTGCCCAAGGGCACAGCTTTCACCTGCGCGCTCAAAACCAAGGTGATCAGCGCCACCTCGGGTCTGGTCGGCTGCCAGGTCCAGCGCAACGTATACGGCGACAACGGGCGCGTGCTGCTGATCGAACGCGGTTCTCACCTGGACGGTGAGTACCGCATTTCGTCGGTTCGGCCCGGCATGGTCCGCATACCAGTGTTGTGGACGCGAGTGCGAACGCCGCACGGCGTGACGGTGGACATCGAGTCTCCAGGCACCGGCCAGCTCGGCGAGTCCGGGATTGATGGTTTCGTGGACAACCGCTGGGGCGAACGCATCGGCGCGGCCATGCTGCTCTCGCTGATCGACGACTCGGTCAAGCTGGTGATCCAGAACCAGACCCAAGACCAGCAGGCCGACACCATCGTCCTGCCATCCACCACCGACAACACCAGCAAGCTGGCCGAGAAGGTGCTCGACAGCACGATCAACATCCCGCCCCTGCTGGTCCAGAACCAGGGCGGCATCGTCGGCATCTACGTCGCCCGCGACGTGGACTTTTCATCGGTCTACGAACTCCAGCCGAAGGAAAGGTGAAGGTGATGAACACCCTGCCCGGCATTGAAGAAGACCCGCTCGACGGCTGGTGCGGCGACGCCACCTCGGTGGTGGAGTTCCTGCGCCCTTTGCGCGAACAGCTGGACGCCCCAGGCGTGCTGGAGGTTTGCGTGAACCGCCCCGGCGAGCTGCAGGTGGAAACGGTACATGGTTGGCAAGCGGTTAACGCACCAGCCATGACGCAGGAGCGTTGCCTGTCCCTAGCCACGGCGCTGGCCACCTACTGCGACCAGCAGATCAACCAGGAACGCCCGCTGCTGTCGGCCACGCTGCCCACCGGCGAACGCATCCAGTTCGCCATACCGCCCGCTGTGCCACGCGGCACCGTGTCCATCACCATCCGCAAGCCGTCGAATGTGGTGCTTCGGCTGAGTGACTTCGAGCAAGACGGCCTGTTCGGCCGCGTAGGCGAAAAAACCAGCGCACCGAATCCGGAAAACAACGACGGCCTGCAGACTTTCGAGCGGGAACTGCTGGCCCTGAAGGCCGCTGGGCGCTACGCGGACTTCATGCGACTGGCCGTTCGCCAACACCGCACCATCGTCGTCAGCGGCAAGACCGGCTCGGGCAAGACCACCTTCATGAAAGGCCTGGTCGAAGAAGTGCCCAAACACGAGCGCCTGATCACCATCCAGGACACCGCCGAACTGACCCTGCCGAACCACCCCAACGTGGTGCACCTGTTCTACAGCAAGGACGCCCAGGGTACGGCCCGGGTCACCGCCAAGTCTTTGCTCGAAGCCTGCCTGCGCATGAAGCCCGACCGCATCTTCCTGGCC
>Ga0209318_1000058_pt1 | contig 147277 bp, 142 predicted proteins | sample RifGroE1_FD_183999 | JGI IMG/M metagenome (GOLD analysis project Ga0209318, IMG submission 183999) | Groundwater microbial communities from Rifle, Colorado, USA - Groundwater E1 (SPAdes) (version 2) | ecosystem: Environmental > Aquatic > Deep subsurface > Groundwater | place: Rifle, Colorado...
TTAAAAAAATCTTCTCCTTGTTTGTCGAAAGTGTATTGACGGCGCTGCAGTGCCGTTTCCAAGTCCGGAATTTTTATTGTCGGGGTATTAATCAGGCTTGCAGCAATTTCCAAAACATTAAGCATTACTCTTGCATCACCATTTGATGATTCCAGTAAAAATTTCTCTGCCTTTTTGCCCAACTTCTTTTTAAGATATTTCAGGGCTCTACCCAGAATTTTTAACAACTCCTTTTCTGAAAGCTGTTTCAGAATCAAAACCCGGCATCTGGAAAGCAACGGACCAATTACTTCAAATGAAGGATTTTCGGTTGTGGCGCCAATGAGAACTATATCGCCGTGTTCTACATGAGGAAGAAGTTTGTCCTGCTGGGCTTTATTGAATCGGTGAATTTCATCGAGAAAAACAATCGGAGCATCTGTTAGCCTCAACTGCTTTTTGTTCTGGATCAGTGATTCAATATCTTTTACTTTTGTATTAACTGCTGAGAACTCATAAAACTCTCTTTTCAAACTATTTGCGATTATTCTTGCAAGAGTAGTTTTACCTGTTCCCGGGGGTCCCCAAAATATTAAGGACGGAAAATATATGTTGATTGATTGGTTAATCAGAAGTTTTTGTATGATGCCGTTCGGGCCGACCAAATTTTCCTGACCCACAAAATCCTTCAACGTTTTTGGCCTTAAAAGTTCAGGTAAAGGTATGTTTGTCACTACGTATTTTATATCACCAAACAAAATCCGAAACAAGTATAATAAATCATGATTGGAATAAAAATTCTATCGGTGCGAAAATCAAAATATAATGGCAAAATTGTGGTTTCCAAAAGTCTCGGTTTCGGAACTTATATTCAAGCGGAAGGTTTAACTCAATCCGGCGGAATAGTAGAAACTATTTGGAAGTCGACTCTCCGTAAAATTCATAATTCTAAATTTGTAATTCATAATTCACTTATTCTTGGTCTTGGTGGAGGAACGGCGGCAAAATTAATAAGAAAAAACTGGCCGGACGCAAAGATTACCGGAGTAGATATCGATCCGGCTATGGTGGAATTGGGTAAAAAACATTTAAGGCTCGATGAGTTTGGTGTTGAAATAAAAATAGGGGATGCACTGAAAGAATTGGAAACAATAGAGAAAAAATTTGATTTGGTGATTGTTGATTTATATAACGGCGATAAATACCCCAAAAAGTTTGAAACCGAAAATTATATAGGTCTTGTGAGGTCTCACCTTTCAAGAGTGGGTGTTGCTGTCTTTAACCGTCTTTATTTTGGAGACAAAAGACCTCAGGCGGTAAAATTCGGTAAAAGACTTGAAAAAATCTTTTCTAAAGTCGACTGGTTTTATCCTGAAGCAAACTTAATGTTTGTTTGTTCAAAATAGCTTCAAATCTGCTACAATGTAAAGATTGGTATGTTAAACATTTTTTCTAAGATTTTGGATGTAAACGCCAGGGAGGTTGATAGGATTAAAAAAATTGTTGATCAGGTTAATTCATTTGAGCCGAAAGTTAAAAAATTAAAAGACGAAGACTTCACCAAAAAAACTGAAGAGTTTAAAAAACGCCTTGAAAAAGGGGAGAGCTTGAGTGATCTTCTTCCTGAAGCCTATGCATTGGTACGCGAGGCTTCCTACAGGGTTTTAGGAATGCGTCACTATGATGTTCAACTGATTGCCGCGGTGGCCCTTTTTGAAGGTAAAGTGGCCGAACAGAAAACCGGAGAAGGAAAAACTCTTTCTGCAGTCCCGGCTCTTTATCTGCATGCCCTAACCGGAAGAGGGGTACACCTTGTTACAGTCAATGACTATCTGGCACGCCGTGACGCCGGTTGGAATGCTCCCGTTTTTCATCTTTTGGGAATGAGTGTAGGTTCCATTATTCAGGAAACCAAATCTTTTGTCTACGATCCCAATTTTGCGGATTCAACCCACGGTGATGAAAGACTTGCTCATCTTAAGCCTTCCGAAAGAAAAGCCGCCTATGCGTGTGATATTTTGTACGGAACAAACAACGAATTTGGTTTTGACTATCTTAGAGATAACATGGTTTCATCCTTGCCTGAAATGGCCCAGAGAGGCCACTATTTTACTATTGTGGACGAGGTGGACTCAATTTTGATTGATGAGGCAAGAACACCTCTTATTATTTCAGCACCCGATACGGAACCGACCCAAAAATATTATGAATTTGCCTCAATGGTTGGAAAGCTCAATCCGGATACGGATTATAAAATTGACGAAAAGGCAAAAAGCGCAACTCTGACTGAAACAGGAATAACCAGGGTAGAAAAAATCCTCGGGATAGACAATCTTTATGAGAAAGATTTTGAATCGATTCATCATATTGAGAATGCTCTTCGTGCAAAAACTTTATATCTAAAGGATAAAGATTATGTCATTAAAGAAGATCAGGTTGTCATCGTCGATGAATTTACGGGACGCCTTATGGTTGGCAGACGCTGGAGCGACGGACTTCACCAGGCGGTGGAAGCAAAAGAGGAAGTGCCTATTCAACAAGAAAGTAAAACTTTGGCAACAATTTCTTTCCAAAATTACTTCAGAATGTATGAACATCTAAGCGGTATGACGGGTACGGCTTCGACAGAAGCGGAAGAATTTAGAAAAATTTACAAACTTGAAGTTATTGCGGTCCCAACCCATAGGCCAATGGTAAGGCGCGACCTACCCGATGTCATTTATAAAACCTTGCGTGGCAAATATGGTGCACTGGTTGATGAAATTGGGGAGTGTTACAAAAAGGGACAGCCGGTTTTGGTCGGTACAACCTCAATTGAGAAAAATGAAATTATTTCGGAATACCTTAAAAGAAAGAAAATTCCCCATAACGTTCTCAATGCCAAAAATCACGAAAGGGAGGCCGAAATTATTTCCGGGGCCGGAAAACCCGGAGCGGTAACTGTTGCCACCAACATGGCGGGTAGGGGCGTTGATATAGTTCTCGGAGGGGCAGCACCGGATAGGATTTCAGGAATGAATGATGAAAAATATAAATCCTCAGGTGCTTACAAAAAATGGAGCGAAATTCATGAAAAAGTTCTCAAGGCAGGAGGGCTTCATGTTATCGGAACCGAAAGACACGAAGCCAGGCGGGTTGATAATCAGTTAAGGGGACGTTCGGGACGACAGGGAGATTCGGGATCTTCGCGTTTTTATCTTTCAATGGAAGACGATCTTTTGAGAATCTTCGGTGGAGAGCAAATTGGGGGAATTATGGACAGGCTGAATCTTCCGGAGGATCAACCGATTGAAAATGCGCTTATTAACCGTGCTATAGAACAGGCTCAGGTTAAAGTTGAAGGGTTCCATTTTGATATCAGAAAACGATTGGTTGAATTCGATGATGTTGCCAACCAACAAAGAGAAATTGTTTATAATTTGCGCCGTCGGATACTTGATTCCAAAGATGTCAAAAAAGAGATTCAGGAAAAACTTACCGGTCAACTGGAAAATCTTGTGGCTATGGGCAAATCCGAAGTTGACGAAAAGTTCGATTCCGAAAGGCTGGCTATAGGTCTTGCTGAAGTAGTTCCCTTTGATGATGCTTCGCTTAAGAGAATTAAGTCTCAAATTGAGGGTTTTAGATCTCAGGATGAAATCCAGGAATTTATGGAGAAGGTTCTTTCAGATGTTTATGAAAAAAGAGAAAAAGATTTGACCCCTACTGTTATGCGCGAAGTTGAAAAATTTGCCTATTTAGGATCAATTGACCACCTTTGGATGGACCACATTGACCATATTGATGACCTAAGGGAAGGTGTGACCCTGAGAGCTTATGGACAGCGCGATCCTTTGGTTGAGTTTAAAAATGAAGCATATAATTTGTTTGAAAATTTGGTTGGGAAAATTGACTCCGAGCTTTCCCATAGAATTTTCAGAATTGGGGTAGCTGCACCGCAATCCGAAATTCCTTTGAACCTAGCTCGTGAAAATCTGGATACTAGCGACACAACAGGACTTGTCGGAGACGCTGCCGCCACAGCCAGGGAGGGTGTTCCCGCATTTTCTTCAAATAAAATCGGGCGCAACGATCCCTGCTGGTGCGGGAGCGGAAAGAAATGGAAGCACTGTCATTATCCGCAGCTGCCTCCAAATTAATCTGCTATAATAACTTCCATGGATGAACAAACTGAGGGTAGTCAAAACTCCGGAAAGAAATATTTGTTTGTAACAATTTTTCTTGTACTTCTGATTGTTGCCGGAGGAATTTTTGCTTTTTTCGGAAAGAAAAATCAAAACACGGCCTTACAAACCTCTAGTCCATCTGCTACCATTACTACTGTAGGGACACCAACGGTTGTGGGTGCATCAACTTCAGCAACACCGATTATGAATGTAACTGAATTAAAAATTGAAGATGAAAAAGTAGGTACCGGGGACACTGCTGTTACCGGCAAAAAAGTAACTGTAAATTATGTTGGGACATTAACCGATGGAACAAAATTCGATAGCTCCTACGACAGGAATAAGCCCTTTATCTTTACCTTGGGAGCAGGTGAAGTTATACCCGGTTGGGACCAGGGGGTTGCCGGCATGAAGGTTGGAGGGAAAAGAAGGTTAATCATCCCCTCATCTCTTGCTTATGGCGACTCAGGGATACCCGGCGCGATTCCGGGAGGAGCGACACTTATTTTTGAGGTCGAACTTTTAGGTGTTGAGTAATGTTCAAACCCGGATTGAGTAAAAAACGTTTAAGGGTTTTTATCCTAATCTTCTCTTTAGTTTTAGGTATTTCAGCTTTTATTTTTGGAAAACAAATTAAGAATCTTCAAGATCTTGGCTACCTTGGCGTTTTTATTGCCAACCTGGTCGGGTCCGCAACAATATTTTTACCGGTTCCCGCACTGGCTACAACCGTTGCCGTGGGGGCTTTTCTTAACCCGATTTTAACCGGAGTATTTTCGGCGGTTGGGTCAACTATGGGGGAGCTTACCGGATATTATGCAGGTGTTGGGGGTGGGGAGTTTATAAAAAAAGATAAAAAAGTTGAAAAAGTTAAAAAATGGATGAAGACAGGCGGACTTTGGGTGGTTTTTGCCTTAGCTGTCCTTCCCAATCCTCTTTTTGACCTGACGGGGGTTATCTCCGGGGCATCGGGAATTTCAGTATGGAGATATCTGGTAGCGGTTTTTTCGGGAAAGTTGATTAAGTTTATTACACTGTCTTATGCAGGTTTTGGCATTCTCAAAATTTTTCAATGACAAAAAAATTTTTTAAATCAAAAAACGGCAACATATCTTTACCGATATTTTTTCCCGACGCCACGCGTGCGGTTGTGCGGTCAATTGACACATCCGATCTTGAGGGAACAAAAACTCTGGGAATTTTGGTAAACACTTTTCACCTTTGGCAGGGGCTTGGAGGAGATGTTCTGGAAAAATTTGGCGGGATTGGGAAGTTTATGGATTTTAAAGGTGGAATAATCTCTGATTCGGGAGGGTTTCAGGTGATGTCGGTGATTAAATCGGGTAATGTCAAAGGTAAAATTACGGATGAGGGTGCGGTTTTTCATCCGACAAAAAAGACGAAAAAAATTCTTACTCCGGAAAAATCCATTGAATTTCAAATGAAGCTTAAAAGCGACATGGTTGTGGTACTTGACGATTTTACCGATCCAAAATCAAATTACGATGAAGCCAAAGTATCGGTTGATCGCACAATTTCCTGGGCGAAGCGCAGCAAAGACGAGTTTTTAAAAATTTGTGATCGGAAAGGTTTGGGCAAGGACGAAAGACCATATATTTTAGGAGTTACTCAGGGCGGAAAATATCAGGATTTAAGGGAATATTGTACAAAAGAGCTTGTAAAAATTGGTTTTGACGGTTTGGGTTATGGTGGCTGGCCGATTGATGAAAAAGGGAATTTTGACTTCGAGTCCGCAAAAACCATTGCCGACAATACTCCTGAAGATTATTTTTTGTACGGACTTGGTGTTGGGAAACCCGAAGAAATCGTAAAATGCAATAAGCTGGGATTTAATGTTTTTGATTGTGTATTGCCTACCCGCGACGCCAGACACGGCAGACTCTACGTCTATGACGCAGTTTCTATGGAAGAAATTAATGTCCACAAACCAAATTTTTATAAATTTTATTCACCAGACAAAGAAAGATATTTTAAAGATGATTCTCCGGTAAGTGAGGCGTGTGATTGTCTTCTTTGCAAAAGATATTCAAAAGCATATTTGGCGCATCTTTTCAGAATTGGGGATTTTACAGCCGGGCGATTGGCCACAATTCACAATTTAAGATTCTACTCAATACTCATGGAGAAACTACGCTTGACAAATAGTTGACTTAATGATTATACTTGCGCACTAGCATGGAAGAGACACAAAATCAATCTCAAGGATTCTCTCAAGGAAATTCTCAACCTCAAGAAAACAGAGTTTCTTTCCCTACTGTCGGCGGAGAGAAGAAAAATGGCGGAGCCAAAACTTTATTAATTGTTGGAATTCTGGTTCTCATTGGTATTCTCGGATATGTAATTTACAAGAGTGCTTCGGGTAAGGATAACGGAACTGCTTTGACTGAACCGACGCCTTATCAAAATATGGCCGCACCGGATGAGACAACGGCCCCCGAAGCCTCTCCGACCCCAACTTTAGCAGCCGCTGATAAAACGAAAGTCAAAATTCAAATTCAAAACGGTACCGGTATAACCGGCGAGGCAGCTTACCTGGAAACATTACTAAAAGGACTCGGGTATACGAATATAACTGTAGGTAATTCGCCCACCCAGAATGCAACAGATACACAAGTTAGCTATTCAAGCTCAGTTTCGAGTAGTGTAATAAGCGAAATCACCGCGAAATTAAATACTGTTTACCAAAGTGTTAAAAGCGTAAATTCAACAAGTACCGCTTATGATGTTGTAATCATTACAGGTCTTCGAAAAGGTGCTACCGCAAAACCAACATCAACGCCAACTGCAGCCCCGACCGCTATCCCAACTGCAACTCCTACCACAGCCCCTTAAGAGTATCTTCCTTGTGGTAAAATGAACTGCTATGACAAACCTGCTTGGCAGCCTGTCCGATAACTTCACTTTCCGTCTTGGAAAATTTTCTCTTCCCGTACCGTATTGGCAGGCAATTACTATTGTTTTTCTTCTTTTTTTGCTTGTGGTTTTGATTGCCAAGTTTAGACGCCATTATGTTGACTGGTCATTAAAAGGGGCGGTCTTTGGAATATTTTTCGGATTTCTTCTTGCACTTATTTTGGAAGGTTTTTTAATAATCGGAGGAAGAACCGCGTTGACCTCCGTCTTAGGCTGGAAAAATCCTCCTGCCCCCCTTGCTGATGTGCTTGATGCCGGACGTACCAAACTTGTTCATGTCCTGGGAATCAAAAGTGAAATTCCTTCCTCATTTGCAATGGAAAATACTACAGTGCGGGGGGTGATTGAACTACTCCAAAATTTAAACCCGGCAGATACAAAAAAAGTTAAGTCAATTATTTGCGCACCGTAATTAATGTTTTCCAAGTTTGATGAACTTGGGTTATACTTCAGATATGCAAGACGTTAAACAAAAAATAGAAGAGCTCTCGGTGCGTTTAAAAAAACTTATTGAGGCTATAAAACTTCCGGAAAAAAAGAAAAAAATTGAAGAACTTGAGACAAAGGTGGGTGACCCCGACCTTTGGGGAAATCCCGAAAATGCAAGAACACTAACGCAAGAGCTATCCGATCTTAAAAAAGAAGTATTTGAGATAGAGGAACTTACGGAAACACTTGAGATATTAGATGAAGTCCAGGATGAAGTTGAAACAGCCAAAGCTGAGAAAACTTTGGAGAAACTGGAACTAATGTCCTATCTTGCGGGAGAGTATGACGGAAAAAACGCTTTAGTTTCAATCCATGCCGGACAAGGCGGAACTGAGGCAATGGATTGGTCAAATATGTTATATCGAATGTATCTGCGCTACTGTGAGCGCAAGGAGTGGACAACGACGACTTTGGACTACACGGCGGGTGAAGAAGCCGGGATTAAAAGTGTTACCTTCAGGGTTACCGGACATTACGCTTACGGCTATCTTAAACATGAGGCCGGTACCCACAGGCTTGTCAGACAGTCTCCCTTTAATGCCGACAAACTCCGCCAAACGTCATTTGCACTTGTTGAAGTAATGCCGGAGCTGGAAGATGTGGACCTTAAGGATGTCGAAATTAAAGATGAAGACCTGGATTGGCAGTTTATTCATGCGGGAGGGCATGGCGGTCAAAACGTAAACAAGGTCGCAACTGCAGTTCGCCTGACCCATATCCCGTCGGGAATCGTAATTACGGCCTCAACCGAGCGTTTTCAGGAACAAAACCGGAAAATTGCGCTTGAACTTCTTCGTGGAAAATTGTGGTTAAGACAACAGGAAATAGCAAAAGGGCTCAAGAAAGAACTCAAGGGCGATTATCGTCCTGCCTCCTGGGGTACCCAGATCAGAAGCTATGTTCTCCATCCCTATAAAATGGTTAAGGATCTTCGGACGGATGTTGAGACGGGGAATACGGAAAGAGTACTCGACGGTGAGATCGATGAATTTATAGATGCTGAGCTTAAAATTCATTAGTTGTTGATTTCTTGCAAGTTGTGATATATTGGGGTTATGGAGTCTCAGCGTAAAAATGTTTTACCGTTCGTCATGGGGGCATTTTTGGTTGTGTTGGCAGGGGTTGCTACTGCGTGGTTGCTGTCTTCAAAAGTAATGAATAAAAGTGAAACTTCCGGTAAAGGAGCCCCCGGAGTTAAGGTAACTTCGACTGAGGCTGGGAAACTTGACCCGAACATTAAATATGATACTGCCGAAGGCGTACTCAAAGAAGGAGGCGCAAATGGGGAAGGTACCTATCATTTAGAGCGTGAAGGCGGAGTGTCTAAAAATGTATATTTAACTTCCAGCATGGTCGACCTAAACCTGTTCACGGGTAAAAAAGTTCAGATTTGGGGTGAAACGTTAGCTTCAAAAAAGGCCGGTTGGCTTATGGATGTAGCCAAGATTCAAGTTACAGAATAAACGTTTAGCACTGGCTTTATTTGTTTTCACTTGCTACTCTAAGGTGTCCCAAAAATATGTCGCGAGAAGAACCGGTTTTAATCAGTTTTAAGGGTGTTACCAAGTCTTATGGCTCAATTGTGGCTCTTAATGATGTGTCGTTTGATATAAAAAAGGGCGAGTTTGTGTTTATCACAGGAGCATCCGGCGCCGGTAAAACTACAATTTTGAAACTGATTTTAGGAGAGCTTATCCCAACCAAGGGTGAGGTTAGAGTAGACAATTTGAATATAGCCGGCATAAACGACAAGGCCATGCCTCTCTACCGTCAAAAAATTGGCACAATCTTTCAGGACTTTAAAGTTCTTCCGGAACGAACTGTCTATGAAAATGTCGCAGTTGCCCTCGCCGTCATAGGGCTTCCCGAGGCAGAATGGGAGGAAAGGGTGGAGCATGTTTTGAAACTGGTCGGTTTGGCAAAACAGGCGGACCAATTCCCGTCACAACTTTCCGGAGGTGAACTTCAAAGGGTTTCTTTGGCAAGAGCTTTGTCGGTCAATCCCAAAATCGTTTTAGCAGACGAGCCAACCGGAAATCTGGATTGGGAAACATCAGAGATTTTAATGGAACTTTTGGAAAAAATTAACAAGGAAGGAAAAACGATAATTATGGCTACCCACAACGTGGAAATTCTTAAAAAATACAAGAAAAGGATAATTCATGTTTCCGATGGAAAATTATCATATAATGAAAAAACAGAAGAGAAATGAATACACATTTTAAAACTGCCTGGAGCTATATAAGACGTTCTCCTTTTCAAGCTTTGTCTGCTTCGTTTGTTTTGACACTGACGTTCTTCGTGGCTACGCTCGTCTCCGTTCTCGTGTATTCGTCCTCAAAATTACTAACATATTTTGAGACAAGGCCGCAGGTAATTGCTTTTCTGAAAAGCGATGCGGTGGATGCCGATATTGCCGATTTACAGCACAGACTACAGGTAAATTCCCATATAAAGAACGTTAAGTATGTGAGCAAGGAGGAAGCACTTTCTATTTATAAAAAAGCCACAAGCGATAATCCGCTTTTGGGACAGCTTGTGAGCCCGTCAATTTTTCCGGCTTCCCTAGAATTTTCGGTTACGGATTTGTCTTTTGCACAAAGCACGATAGATGAACTAAAGGGGGAAAATGTCGTTGACTCAGTTGGTTTTACAGCGGCCCTTGGTGGAGAAACAAGTCTCAATGATGTTATCGGACGGTTAAAAACAGTCACTACATACGTCAGAATAGGAGGGATTGTCTTTGTAGGGCTTTTGGCAATTACTTCTTTAGTGGTACTTCTTGTGATTACCAGTATGCGAGTTGTCGGAAGAAGGGATGAGGTAGAAATTCTTAATTTGATTGGAGCGACAAAGGGATTTATCAGAAGTCCAATTGTGATTGAAGCTTTTATATACACTCTTTTTGGTGTAGTTCTCGGATGGGCGATCGCTTTTATCGCCATCCTTTATTTGGCGCCTACGGTAGTAGCCTATTTCGGAGAAATTCCTATTTTACCCAAAGATGCCATCGGGCTTTTTGAACTTTTTGGGGCAATCTTGGGGATAGAAATTTTCGCGGGTGTAGTACTTGCACTTTCGGGAAGTCTAATCGCTATCTCCAGGGTTAAAAAAGTGAGATAATGCCTTGGCCTTGTTGCCGGGACATGAAAAAAGTTACGCAATGAAATATGTTTTTAAGAAAATCTTTCTACTTCTTGTTTTTTCATCAATACTCTTCAGTTTTGTAAAAATCTCTTATGCTCAAACCTGTAGTAACCTGGATGAGTGCAATAAATTAATTCAGGAATATCAGGATCAGGTTAACAAACTCCGAGGCCAGGCAAGTACACTAAAAAATCAAATTGCTCAATTCGATGCCCAAATAAAATTAACAACCTTAAAAATTGCCCAAACTCAGGAACAAATAAATATGCTTGGCGGAAGGATTGTACAACTTGGGGAATCGCTTGATTCTCTGACATTGGCTTTTAACTCGAGAGTTGTTGAGACTTATAAGCTGTCAAAGTTTGAAAACAATTTCTACTTCGTACTTTCTGCAAGTGATCTTGGCAGCGCCGTCTCAAGGTTTCACTATTTGCAGAAAATCCAGGAAGAGGACAGAAATCTGCTCCAAAGGCTTGAGGATGCGCAAACCACTTACCAAGGGGAAAAAGCTGACCAGGAAGCCCTGCAAAAACAGCTAAAGACACAACAGGCAAGTCTGAATGCACAAAAGTTGGCTAAAAACAATTTACTTTCCGCAACCAAAAATGATGAAGCAAAATATCAGCAACTTTTGAGTCAAGCAAAAGCCCAATTATCAGCCTTTCAAAGCTTTGTCACAAGACAGGGTGGGGCGTCAATCCTGAGTAATCAAACAAAGTGCAATGACTGGGGATGCTATTACAACCAAAGAGATTCACTTTGGGGAAATATCGGCATGGGAGGATCCTCCTATACAATGGCCAATTATGGATGTTTGGTTACTGCAGTTGCCATGCTGGCCAGCCATTACGGAAAAAATATTAAACCTGTTGATATAGCTGTCAGCAGCGACGCTTTTGTGCCGGGAACAGGATACCTGTATCACTCATTTACAGTAAACGGAATCAATGTTTCTCTTTCTTCAGTCTCAAAGAGTCTGTTGGATTCGGAATTGTCTGCAGGTAGACCCGTCATAGCCGGACTTTATTCAGGTCCGGATCATTTTATTGTTATTCTTCGCAAGGAGGGGGATAAATATATAATGCACGATCCGTTTTTGGAAAACGGTTCCGAGAGACCTCTTACCGATAAGTATAATTTTTCAGATATAACCACCCTGCGTTTGGTGGGTTTTAATTAAACACCTCAGTTATAGTTTCAATAGTATTAAACTTCATTCATATAGATATATGATATGATGTATATATCAATGATTCATATCATTAGGACAAAATCATTGCATTTCGGTATTTTGTTTATTATTTTATTTTTTGGATTGTTGCCCCGGCAAGTTTCCGCTCAGGTTGTGATAAATGAAGTATTTCCAGATCCCAGTGGATCAAGTAGTGAACCAGATGAATTTATTGAGCTTTTTAACCTGGGAACGGAACCGGTTGTTATTACGGGTTGGCAAATCTCCGATACTCAGGGGACAGTAAAAACCTATTCCATTCCTGAAAACATTTTGGGTACTGGAACATATATTAGTTTCAGAAGATCTGCCACGGGCATAGCGCTTAACAATACCGGAGATGGTGTTGAGCTTAGAGACACGGGTGGAATCTTGAAAGATTCCACGAGTTTTGGAGATATAAAAGAAGACCGTTCTTTTTCGCGAATTCCAAATGGTGTCGGTAATTTTGTCGCAGATACAGATGTGACCGAACTATCGGCCAATATTTCTCCACCGACCTCGGAACCAACACCGGTACCCCAAACACCTACACCCACACCGACGCCTACCCAAACCCCTATATTAATTATGTCTTCACCATCTCCAACGAAAATCCCAACTCCGGCCCCAGTAAAAACTCCGTCGCGGGCTCCCGTAAAAACTCCACTGAGGACTAATAGTTCGACACCCATTGCAACAATAAGTGCCGAAATATCGGAAGTATTGGGAATTCGAGCAGGTCCAACCGGTTCTCCGTCGGCAAGTATTGAAACGTCACCGGATAAAAAAGCCAATTTTCCGCTTCTACCAATAATCCTGATTTTTGCCGGCGTTTGTTTTGTTGCAATCCCAATTTTTAGTATTATTAAGGATGGCAAAAAAGATTATACTGATGAGAATGAAAAACAAAGCAGTGACGCTTCTTAATTTGTGGCTTCCCCCTGTGTTGTGGGCAGCGATGATATATAAATTTTCTTCAGGTACTGTGCCCATTGCCTCACAGATATATTGGCAGGACTTTGCTGTTAAAAAAATTGGTCACGTAATCCTTTTTGCAATACTTGCAGTTCTTGTTTATAGAGCTTTAATTGGTGAAGGAGTGAATCGTAAAAAAGCCGCAATTTTAGGAGTGATCATATCCTTTCTTTATGGAATTTCCGACGAGTTTCACCAAATGTTTACCCAGGGTCGGGAGGCAAGATTCAGAGATACTGTTATTGATGGCTACGGCGCAGGAGTTGCAATGTATCTTGTTTACAGATTTATTTCCAAGCTTCCCAAAAGCGCGCGTGAAATTCTACTTAGATTTGGGATAAAATAAAGATATGGCAAAAATATTAGTAACAGGCGGGGCGGGGTATATAGGTTCTTTTATGGTTCGAGAGCTTCAAAATAAAGGTTTTGAGGTTGTAATTCTGGATAATTTATCTCAGGGGCATAAGGGAGCAATTAAGGATTTTAGATTAGAGGTGATAGATTTAGTCAAAGAAAAAGAAAAACTCGACACGCTTTTTACGTCGGAAAAATTTGACGGAGTGGTACATATGGCTGGTTTTATTCAAATGGGCGAGTCCTACAGAGACCCCGCAAAGTATTATAAAAATAATGTTTACGGATTTATGAATCTTCTGGATTCCATGCAAAAAGGAGGAGTAAATAAAATTATAATTTCCAGCAGCGCCGGAGTTTATGGAAATCCGGTAAAGCTTCCCATCGAGGAGAGTGATCCCAAAAATCCCCTGAATCCTTATGGTGAAACAAAATATATTTTAGAAAGAATGCTTGAAGATTATGACGCGGCTTATGGAATGAAATTTATCAGTATCCGCTATTTTAATGCTGCAGGGGCTGCGCTTGACGGCAGCATTGGAGAGGATCATCCGGAAGAAAGCCACTTAATTCCAAATATTGTCAAAAAGGCTTTGGGGGGTAAGGAAATTGAGATTTTCGGGTCAGATTACAAAACACCCGACGGAACCAATGTCAGAGATTATATCCACGTACTGGATCTTGTTGAAGCCCACTCAATAGCGATGCAAAAACTGATGGATGGGGCAGAGAGCAATGTTTACAATGCCGGAATCGGCAGGGGATATTCCAATAAGGAAATTTTAGATACGGTTAAAGAGATTGCCGGAGTAGATCTAAAAATTAAGTTTGTCTCAAGGCGTCCGGGGGACGCCGATGCGCTTTTTGCATCAATTGAAAAAATCAAAAAAGACTTTTCTTGGCAACCTAAATACGGACTTAAAGAAATTGTGGAAACAGCCGTTTTATGGCACAGGAACCATCCTTCAGGATATGCTAATATGGATTCATGAAGCTTTTTCATCTTTTAAGACATCTTTTTATCCCCCATGAAAGCAATAATCAAAAAGCAAAAGTCCTGCACCCCGGAAGCCTTTTTTTAATTGTACTCGGCCTTGTTTCTTTTCAATTTATTCTTAGCCTTGCAAACAGGTCTTTTCCCAGAGTATTGGGTTATGCTGCCAATATTTCTCCTGAGGAAGTGATCAGACTTACAAATCAAAAACGTGTAGAAAATGGTCTTGCATCCCTTTCGGAAAACTCGAAATTGTCCCAAGCCGCTCTTGCCAAGGGAAACGACATGCTTGCAAAAGGATACTGGGCGCATTTCGCCCCTGACGGGACTTCTCCTTGGAGCTTTTTCCTGAATTTTGGTTATAAATATAAATATGCAGGCGAAAATCTTGCAAGAGATTTTTCGGATCCCGTAAGCGCGGTTAACGCGTGGATGAGCTCTCCCACCCACAGGGAAAATATATTAAACCCGAATTATCAGGAGATAGGTATTGGGGTTATCGAGGGAAGTTTATCTGGCACAGATACAACGATAATAGTTCAGTTTTTCGGAACCCCTCTTAATGGTGAAACGGGAAGTATTTCTGAGGCCAAGGCAAAAGGAGTAGCTGCCACAATACAGCCCAAAAGTTCGGTAGTACCAAAGCCAACACTGGCTCCTACTCCGATTCCCACGCCGGTTCCAACCCCAACGGCGGCTCCTCCGCAAGTTACAACTTCCGGGTCGGCAATAACTTTTGTTTCACCATTTTCTTCGACGAAGGGGATTTCACTTCTTGTCACAGGAATTCTTTTGATGGTCTTATCGATTGACTTTATAGTCGTAAAACACAAAAGAATTGTCAGAGTTGGCGGCAGAACTTTTGCACACATAGCCTATCTTGGAATGATTTTGGCGGTTATACTAATACTGAAAGCGGGGCAGATAATATGACGGTAGATATTTTGCTATGAGGCATTTTTTAAAACATTTAAGCCATTATATGGTGCTTTTTGGGATTCTCCTGGCCGGTTTTGCCGGTCTGATACTTTTTTCTTATGATAAAGCTTTTCAGATAGCGGTCGCATCAGCCTTGGTTTTATCTTATGTTTCCTGGGGAGTGGCGCACCACTATCTTGATCATGACTTGCGTCTGGAGACGGTAATAGAATACCTCGTGGTGGCAATTCTTGGTTTTGTAATAATATTCTCGTTAGTAATTAGGACGTGAATTTGAGAGGGACTACGTGATATACTTCTCTCAACGATTATGAAAAGTGTCAGAAAAGCAGTCATACCGGCGGCAGGTTTTGGAACACGTTTTCTTCCCCAGACCAAAGCGATGCCCAAAGAGATGTTACCCATTGTTGACAAGCCTGTTATCCAATATGTTGTTGAGGAGCTGGTTGAGGCCGGGATTAAAGACATTATTATTGTGACCGGATACCACAAGCGTACTATAGAAGACCATTTTGATTTTCCAAACCTTGATCTCATTGAAAATTTAAAGATGGGCGGGGAAAAGAAAAAACCCCTGTTGGAAGCTGTTGAAAAAATTGCCAATATGGCAAATTTTGTTTATGTCAGGCAAAAAGGTCCGTATGGAAACGGAACCCCACTCCTGAACGTCAGGCATTTGGTGGGAGATGAACCTTTCATCTATGCGTGGAGCGACGATTTTATCCAAGCAACTCCGTCCAGATTCAAACAGCTTATAGCTGCCTATGAAAAATATGGAGGAAGTATTTTAGGGGGAATCAAAGCTACGAAAGATGAAGATTATGATCGTTATGGTTTTGCAGGCGGAACGGAAATGGAAGACGGAATTATTAAAGCGAATGTTGTGATTGAAAAACCGGGCAAGGAGAATGCTCCGTCGAATTTAGCTACTGTTTCAGGATTTTTGTTTACCCCCGACATCTTTAAATATCTTGAAGTGGCATATGCGAATCTAAAAGCCGGAGATGAACTTTATTACAATGATGCACTCAAGCTTATGCTTGCTGACGGTAAAGACGTATACGCGGCCGAAATCAAAAACGGGAAGTATTATGATACGGGGAACAAACTCGAGTACCTCAAGACAGTTGTCGAATTTGCACTCAAACACCCCGATATGAACGGCAAGTTCAGGGAATACCTCAAGTCCCTCGATCTATCATGAGTTACGACCCGAAAAAATATAGAGATCTTTTTCCCTTAGGTCTTTTTGAGTTTCAAGATAAACCAATTAGTACCTGGTTTGATTCCCACAGACTTTTTGCTTTGAATGCTATTCCGCAAAAAGAGGATGAAAAAATATTATCTCCCGGCTTGAAAGTTAAAAAAGGGCATATTAAACAGGGTAGCGGATTCTCAAATTTTATGATTTTTGAGATAGACCCCAAAGAGAGAGTGTTATCTATCGAGTTCTTCGAAGATGGGATGTATTATCCCCTTGAAGCTTTCGAGAAACTCCAAGATCCCAAACTCGTGACCAACGCCGGGTATTTCTATCTTACCGACGACGAGGAAATGGATCCCATTGCACCTCCCAAGGTCAGAACAGGGAATTTAGTGGTTGAGAGCGGAAAACTTATCAATCTTCCCGTTCTTGATCGGAGCGCAATCGTAATTTTAAATGACGGTTCGGTGAATATAAAATTTTTGGAGGCAAAGGGTGAGCTTTTACTGAATGGAAATAAATATGAGTGGGTTGGATCCAAATCAAAAGGCAACGACGAATCAATTGTTATATACGATTCTTCAAATATAGAGATACCTATTGTAAAAGACCCTGTTATGGGACCCTCAAGAATCGCAAAAGAAACCTACATAGACAACGTACCCGGTTTTATTTTGGCAATATGCAAAAGGTTTGAAGGTAAATACATTGTTGAAGAGATTTCCAAAACAAAGGTCTTGATTAACGATAAAGATTTAGTGATCAGAATTTCTGAAAAAATAGAAGTAAAATCTGGAGATATCTTGGAATTTCTCTCGGTTGATAGTCTTAAGTTGGAGGATGTAAAAACTGCCGTTTCCACCGGTCCGATGCTATTTCCTTCCTACGAAAAAACCAGGCGGCAGGTGGAGAAAGAGTTTTCAGTCCCCGACATGGCTAATCCTAATAATCCCCATGAAGAAATAAAAAAACTCGCAAGAGGGTGTTTGGTGAAATTAAAAGATGGCAGACTTTGCTCTGTTCTAATAGACGGAATTCCTCAAGCGGGAGATATTTATCCTGGTGTAACTTTGAAAGAACTTATCGAATTTGTAAATATTTACTATCCTGATTATGAATCGGCCATAGCAACCGACCCATCATCAAGTGTTAAGGTTGTATTTAAGGAGGATGGTAAAACTGAGGTTTTTGGCAATTTACATTATCTTGCGCATAAAAAAGACAAATCTGGTAAACTTGATTTCTGGCCAAACGGTAAGCTGGGCAGAAAGTTTAATTCTGCATTGGTTGTATACTAAAGTAGTATGAAAATTCTTGTAACAGGCGGAGCCGGTTTTATCGGCAGCAATTTTATCCGGTACTGGCTGAAGAAATATCCGGATGATGAGATCGTCAATCTTGATAAACTAACTTACGCCGGACATCTATCAACCACAAAAGATTTTTCCGGAAATAAAAACTACAAATTCATAAAAGGGGATATTTGTGATCCGAAGATTGTTGATCAGGCAATAGAGGGAGTTGATATGGTTGTTCATTTTGCCGCAGAAACCCACGTAGACAGATCAATAGTGGGGCCAAAAACTTTTATTTTGACGAATTTTGTCGGTACACAGGTACTTTTGGATGCCGCAGTCAGCCATAAAGTTAAAAGATTCCATCATGTTTCAACCGATGAAGTTTTCGGTGCGCTTCCCTTGGAGTCTACCGAAAAATTTAACGAAAGTACTTTGTATAACCCCAGAAGCCCTTATTCTGCTTCAAAGGCCGGATCAGACCACTTGGTAAGGGCATACCACATTACTTACGGATTGCCGATAACCATAACCAACTGCTCAAATAATTTTGGTCCCTATTCCGACCCTGAAAAATTCATTCCGAGAATGATAACGGATTTAATAGGCGGCAGTCCTGTAAAAATTTACGGAGATGGAAAGCATGTCCGTGATTGGCTTTATGTTGAAGATCATGTGAGAGCTATTGATGCCGTATTGCAAAGAGGGAAAATTGGGGAGACCTATCTGGTGGGAGGTCTAACTGGGGATATCCCAAATCTTGAAGTGGCTAAAAAATTGTTAAAACTTTTTGGCAAAGATGAAAGCCAAATAAAATTTGTACCTGACCGGTTGGGTCACGATAGAAGATATGCTGTTGATTGGTCCAAAATAGAAAAAGAACTTGGATGGAAACCTGAACATAATTTTGAAGAGTGGCTGGTCAAAACGGTAAATTGGTATAAAGAAAATGATTGGTGGTGGAAGCCGTTAAAAGAAGAGGCGGACAAATTATATGAACGAACCGGACAAAAATAAAGTAAGCCAAATAAAGGAAACTTCCATTCCCGGAGTTCTGATAATTGAAAGTCCGGTGCGGACAGACTTGCGTGGGTTTTTCCATGAAGTTTTTCGGAAGAGTGAGCTTGATGAAAAAATAGGATCCGGTTTTAACACAGTACAGTGGAGCCACTCGATGAGTATGCCGGGAGTTATAAGGGCAATCCACACGGAAGGTTGGAATAAACTTATTTATCCTGTCACCGGGATTTTGTATGCTCCGATAGTAGATCTGCGGCCAGAAAGTGCAACTTTCGGAAAAGTTGAATATATAACAATTGATAACACCAGAGAGGATTCGAAAAGGCAAGCTCTCTTTTTGCCGAAAGGGGGAATCGGAAATTCAATATGTGTATTGGGTACGGAGCCGCTTCACTATATGTATTTAGTTGACGAGTACTGGGATGACACGAAAGCCAAGGGGATTGCTTGGAATGACCCGGATTTAAATATTAAATGGTCGATAGAAAATCCAATTCTTTCAGAGAGGGATAAGAATAACCCAACCTTAAGACAGCTCTTTCCTGAAAAATTTTCCAAATGAAAAAAATATTAATAATTGGAGGGAGCGGTATGGTTGCTTCAAGGTTTGTCAATCTAGCAAAGGACAAGTTTGATATTACATCCGCCGACGAAAAAACCCTGGATATTACAAAAAGCGGTGATATTGAGGCGTACTTTGAGAAAAATACTTTTGACACTGTAATTAATTTTGCCGCCTTCACAAATGTTGATGCTGCGGAAGTGCAAAAAGGGGACGAAGGGGGACTTGTCTGGAAGCTAAACGTAGAGGGTCCGAGATCCCTGGCTGAAGTCTGTTTTAATAAAAATATATTTTTAATTCATATCTCTACCGATTTTGTGTTTCCGGGAAATGAGAAAAACCCCGGACCGTACTCTGAAGACACAGCCTTACCGGCAAATTCCGAGGGAATAGGATGGTATGGATGGACAAAAAACAAAGCAGAGAGAGTAATAGTCGATTCAGGGTGTAAATATGCGATTATCAGATATGGATATCCGTTCAGAGCAGATAAATACGACCTTAAGCTAGATTGGGCAAGAAATTTGATCAATTTATATGATGAACATAAAATGTATCCACTGTTTACAGATCAAGCGCAAAGTATAGTTTTTATAGACGATTTAGTGAATCCGCTCGAAAAAATTATTGATGAAAAGATTGAAGGAGTGCTCCATATTGCCTCGGAAAACACAACAACACCCCATGAGTCCGGATCGTATTTGCTGGAAAGGTATATAGGCAAGCCTGTTAAGATTCAAGAAGGTTCCATGGTTGAGTTTTTGAAATCTCCCGGGAGGACTCCCAGACCGCGCCTTGGAGGACTAAAAGTTGAAAAAACAGAAAAGTTGTTGGGAATGAAGTTTAAAACCTGGCAGGAAATGATAGATGAATTTATCGCACAGCTAAATTCCTGATTTTTCCTTTCTCCATTTTTCAATTTCTTTGTGGTTGCCCGAAAGAAGAACTTTAGGTACATTCCATTTTTTATACTTTTCGGGTCTGGTGTACTGCGGATATTCCAAGTAGCCCGGCTCTTTGTGGGATTCATCAACCGAAGACTCATCTTTACCAAGAACACCGGGAATTAAACGAATTATCGAATCGGTCAAAACCATTGATGGAATCTCTCCCCCCGTAAGTACGTAATCTCCGATAGATATAACTTCGTCGACAAGTTCCTCATGCACCCTGTGATCCACACCTTCGTAATGTCCGGCTATTAAAATCAAGTGATCGGCTTTGGAGAGCTCCCGTGCTTTCTGTTGCGTGTATCTCTCACCTGTTGCGTCCAATAAAATAACTTTAGATTTTTCATTTTTAATTTTTGATTTGAGATCGTGTAATGCACGATCTAGTATGTCAACGCGGAGAACCATTCCAACCCCGCCCCCGTATGGCCTGTCATCAACGTCGCTCCTTTTTCCCTCGCCCCAATTCCTTAAGTTGTGAACATTAATCTCCAAAAGTCCCTTTGATTGGGCACGTTTGATGATGGAGGCACTGAAAGGCCCCGTAAACATTTCCGGAAAAAGCGTTAAGACATCGATTTTCAACATTACTACTGTATTTTACCACGAGGCTGTTTTTGTTGCCGAGTGGCAAGCTCTGCTTATCACGAGGCTGTTTTTGTTGCCGAGTGGCAAGCTCTGCTTATCACGAGGCTGTTTTTGTTGCCGAGTGGCAAGCTCTGCTTATCACGAGGCTGTTTTTGTTGCCGAGTGGCAAGCTCTGCTTATCACGAGGCTGTTTTTGTTGCCGAGTGGCAAGCTCTGCTTATCAGATTACCACTTTAATTTGCATTGCAATTGATCTAAAGTTAATCATATGGAGAAAATAGTAATTGTAATGCCCGCTTGGAACGAAGTGGAGAACATCAAGAGCATGATTGAGGAGCTAACCGAAAAAGAGTTTCCAAAAATTAATGCCGATATGCAGCTTCTTGTTGTTGATAACCACTCAACCGATGGAACCCCCGAGGCGGTGGAAAAGGCCTCCGAGAAACACAAAAACGTTTACATTATCCAGCAGGAAAAGTCCGGACTTGGTTGGGCTTATGTTACAGGGATGCGGTATGCAATGGAAACACTTAAAGCGGACGCGATTTTGGAAATGGATGCGGATTTTCAGCACCCGCCGCGCTTTGTTAAGCCAATGGTTGAGGCATATTTAGGAGGGGCGGAATACGCAATAGGCAGCCGTTATATAGAAGGGGGTTCCGTGCCGAAAGAATGGGCGGCAAGTCGCAGGGCAATCAGTTTTTTTGGGAATTTATTTATAAGAACAGTGCTTCTTAATTTTAAGATTCACGATTTAACCACAGGTTTCAGATTGACGAAAGTCAGCGGAGTCTTGGACAAAATCGATCTGGAAAAACTGCATGACTTGAATAGATTTGCCTACAAAGTAGACCTTCTTTACCAATCCCTAAAGAATTCCAAAAAGACTGTGGAAGTTCCTTTGGAGTTCGCATCCCGCACAAAGGATAAATCTAAGTTTAATTGGAAAGAAATGGTAGCTACTTTCAAGCTTGCAATTATTTTAGGAATTAAAGATAAACAGAGGTTTATAAAATTTGGAGTGGTTGGTTTTACTGGGTTTTTGGTCAACTATCTGGGTCTTGAGTTTTTAAAGCGCTTAGGGCTTACAACCTACTGGGCAACCCTTTTCGCAACCGAGGCGGCAATCATCTCTAATTTTATTTTCAATAATGTCTGGACGTTTAAAGATAAAATCATCACTTCACTTAAAGATGTGGTAGTACAATTTGCCAAATTCAATCTTTCTTCGCTTTTTGCGGTTATAGTTCAGCCGCTGATTGTTTCCGGAGCAGCAAAACTTTTAGGAGATACATCTATCGTTCGCTTTGCCGCACTGATCTTTGCATTGATATTTGTAATTGTTCCCTATAACTATATTGTCTACAATTTGTTCATCTGGCGAACTTGGAAAATTCCAAAATTTTTCAAGAGAGACTGACAAGCTCTGCTTATTTGGAAGACATGGAAACTTCCGTGGGCAAAGAAGAATTAATATTCATCGGAACGGCATTTTCTTCACTTATAAAAATATTTCCTTGAGGTTTTTCAATGGAGGCTTCCCCGTGTGTTGTCTGACCACAGTCAGGGCAGATTATTCTTGGCGGAAACATGGGCTTATCACAATTGTCACAAATTTCTCCTGCGAGCCTGTATCTTTGTTGGTTTGACCTCCAAAATCTAGGTACTTCCATAGATATATAGTTAGTCTGAATATTTAAGAAAAACCCACGGAGATTACAGAAATGGAGCCCAGTTGCTTATCGGCATTACATTTTGGGAAATGAAAGTGAGGGAATAAAGGTAGATTGGAATTATAATAATTCCCAAAGCAATTTTGACCTCTTTCTTAACCAGGAAATCCGAAAAGGCTACAAAAAGGAATGGTACTGCCGGAAGAAAATATCTCAAAATGTCTCTGTGGGCGACGAATAAAATCATAAAGTAAAAAAGACCGGCAAAAGAAGCAAGCTCCAATTCTTTTTTCTGAATCAGCTTGTAAATACCAACTGCGCCAATTGTGTAAATGAATATTATCTCCTCAAGCCAAAAAGTTCCCACCCAGGGAGCGGAAAAGTTGAATATCTGGAAAGGAGGAAAACCCAGGTGAATATTGTCCCCGGAGTGGAAATAAGCAAAAAAGTCACCGATTGTGAATTTATAAAAGACAAATACTAGAAGTAAACCAACCGGAATCAGTAGAAGCGGATATGTCCTTTTCAAATTAAAGCTAACCTTTTTCTTTTGAATGGACTCAATAAGATAGAAAATTACGTAAGAGACAAAAAGAAGTATCCCGGGGGATTTTGTGAATGTCGCAACAACTCCCCATAAAGCTGCCGGCCAGAATTTTTTGTTTTTGAAAAAGTAAATCGAAGCCAAAATACCGGCAATAAATAACGGGTCGGCGGAGCCTACTGACCTGACAATCAGCCATCTTGCCGGAAGTATGGAAAAAAGGAATGTCAAAAATATAGCGCTTTTGGCGTCGACGAATTGAGATATAAGTTTTTTAAAGAAATAAATAGCAAGAGCGGAGGAGAGAAGGGTAACTATAAGCATTGCATAAGGATAATTAATGAGTATTCCAAAAACTTTTATCAAAAGAGGGAAGATCGGGAAATGTGCCGCATAATACTCGGTTGGCAGGGGGAATTGAAAATTAGCCTTAATTAAATCCTGGTTGTACAAAGTTTTGGCGGCAACCAGGTAGAGAGGGCCGTCATAATTCGCGACGATCGTTGCCATGCCGTTTTGAGGGAGAGGGATAGTCCAAAAAGAATCAAACCTGAATAAAAATGGCAGCCAGATCAAAACCACAGGAATCAGAGAAAACGCCAGAATTAAAAGGAGTTCGTTAACCTTTTTCTTCATTAGAATGATATTAGCATGAGATAAGGCTAATATGCTAGACTTCGTATGTGAACACCCTGATTAAAGAATTATCTATTTTCCTTCCCACATATAACGAAGAAGGAAGTATTGAAAAAGTAGTTAAAAATACTGCAGAAGCTGCTGCCAGAAATGCTGAAAAATGGGAATTGATAGTGGTTGATGACGGCTCCACCGACTCCACGAACAAAATTGTCGCAAAAATTACTGAATTGAATAAAAACATAAGGATTATTAAACACGAGAAGAATCTTGGCTATGGAGCGTCTCTAAAAACAGGCTTTTATAACTCAAAATATGATTGGATTTCTTTTATCGATTCCGATGATCAATTTGATTTTTCGGAAATTGGTAGATTTATTGAAAAACAAAAAGAAACGGATGCGGATCTGGTAATCGGCTACTACAAAAAAAGGAGAGTTTCTTTTACGAAAGTCGTTACCAGTAAAGTTTGGGAAGCTTTTGTCTTTATTCTGTTTGGGCTGAAGGTTCATGATATCGACTGCGGTTTCAAGTTGGTTTCCAAAAAGGTAATTGAGAGCATTCCAAAATTGGAAAGCGAAAGGGGGGCCTTTATCACCAGTGAATTTTTAATAAAAGCTAAAAAAAGAGGATTCAAATTTGCCGAAGTTCCCGTAACTCATTATCCAAGATTAAAAGGTCAGGGGACCGGGAGAAAATTGAACGTAATTATTGAAAGTTTTATTGACCTTCTAAGACTGTGGAAAAAACTAAGATGAAATCCAAAATTGCTGATTTTGTCAAAAAAAACAAAAAAGAACTGGTAGTTATTGGATTGATTTTACTGATCGGGGCCTTTTTCAGACTATACAAAATCAGTTCTTATATGACTTTTTTGGGTGATGAAGGACGGGATGTAATAATAGTCAGGAGAATTTTTACAGAACTTCACCCGCCTCTCATTGGTCCAGGAACGTCAGTCGGAGATATGTATTTGGGTCCCCTTTATTACTACATGATGGCAATTCCGCTTCTTATTGCGGGATTTTCCCCGGTCGGGCCTGCAGTAATGGTTGCTTTACTTGGGGTTGCCACGATTGCCTTTATCTGGTGGGTAGGAAGGATTTGGTTTGATAAAAAGGCGGGTCTTATTGCGGCAGGGCTTTATGCAATTTCGCCAACCGCAATTATTTTTGCCCACTCTTCATGGAATCCGAATATCATGCCATTCTTTTCCATCCTTTCAATTTATTCTGTTTGGAAAGTTTGGAAGCAAAAGAATTTAAATTGGTTGATTGTTTTGGGAATATCCCTTGCTTTTGTTCTCCAGTCCCACTATTTGGGACTCCTACTTATCCCGACGCTGCTTCTGTTTTGGATTTTGTCATTAAGAAATTTGAAATTGATTAAAAATTCGAAATTCGAAATTCGAAATTTTATAAAAAAATCCCTTTTGGGTTTCGGATTTTTCCTAATTCTTATGAGCCCGCTTTTGATGTTTGATTTTAGGCATGACTTCATGAATGCAAAAGCAATTTATAAATTTTTTATAGAGCGCCAAACAAATTTTTCTTCAAGTCCGGGATCGGCAATATTCCAAATGCCGGAGATATTTAACTTTATTAATAAAAGTCTAATTGCTGGAAAAAACTCCATGGCTGCGATTGTATCCTCTGTTGTTATTGCGGCGGGTATAACTTATACGTTTGTTGAAAATTTTGTCAAAAGGAAAAACCTTAAAATTAAAGTAGAATATTGGCTTCTTTTTTCCTGGCTGGGATTTGGTCTTATCGGTCTTGGTCTTTATAAACAAAGTATTTATGACCATTATCTTGGATTCCTTTTTCCGGTTCCCTTTATATTAATTGGAGTTATTGTTTCAAAGTTAATGTCTAAGAATATTTTTGCAAAAATTATCGGAGGGGCTTTCCTGATTTATTTAATCGGGATCAATTTTGCAGGAAGCCCATTAAGAAAAGAGCCGAATAGGTTGATGCGAAGAAGTATGGATGTTTCGAGGTTGGTTCTGGATAATGTGGATGGAAAACCATTTAATTTGGCGGTTATAGCGGAGAGGAATTACGAAGACGGATACAGATACTTTCTTGAACTTTGGGGTGGAGAAGTACTGCATGCAGACAGATGGAATCCGTCAACAATTTCGGATCAGCTTATTGTTGTCTGTGAAAATGAGCCCGCCAAATGCGATCCGACACACTCACCAAAAGCAGAGGTTGCAAATTTCGGGATGACGAAGATTGATAAACAGTGGGAGGTTGACGGGGTTATAATATACAAATTGGTTCACACACAATGAATTACAAAGAATCATCGTTAATACTGAAAGAAATAAAAAAAGCCGGCAAGGTTCTGATTAATTGCCATAGGGGGCCGGATTCCGACTCGGTAGGTTCCGCCCTGGCAATGTCCCAGGTTGTAAAAGATTTGGGAAAGGAAGTCATGGTTATTTGTCCAAGCGACCTGCCTTCTGACTTGATGTTTTTAAAGGGCGCGAATGAGGTAGTGAGGGTTAACTTTACTTCGTTCGATTTTTCCGAGTATGACCTTTTTATAATTCTTGATTCTTCAACTTACTCAATGGTCACGGGTTTAAAAGATTCTGATAAACCCGGCATTAACTCGGTGGTTGTTGATCATCATATTTCAAATGAAAAATTCGGGAACATAAATTTGATTGACGCTGAGACAACGTCGACAGGGGAACTTCTTTATAAAGTTTTTGAGGATTGGAAAATTGATTTTGATAAATTTGTCGCCGAGAGCCTTTTAACCGGAATAATTGGAGATACCGGAACTTTTCAGTATCAAAATGTCGGAGAAGAAACCCTTAGAATTGCTGCGGACCTGATCGAAAAGGGTGCCGACAAAGACAAAATTGTTTATAACCTCTACAGAAACATAGAATTTAGGGAAGTAAAAATGTGGGGCAAATTTATTGAAAGCATGATGATTGAAGACAGGTTTGTCTGGTCTGCAATTCCGCTTTCGGTCTACAAAGATTTTGGCGAATATACCTACGTCAAAGAAGATGTGGCTAATTTATTTGCCCCAATTGTTAAAGGAACCGAGTTTGGAATCATTATGATCGAAACATCCGAAAATGTTCTTTCTGTGAGTTTCAGATCCAGGACAGGATTTGATGTCTCAAAAGTTGCAAATGAGGTTGGTGGAGGCGGTCATAAAGCCGCTGCGGGAGCAAGGATTGAAGGGTTACCATTTCAGGAAGCTGTCAATAAAGTGCTCACAGTTGCCCGAAAGTATGCTCAAAAGAATTAAAAAATTTTTTTCTACAGAAAATATTTTGGTCTCAGTCGGTTTGATAGCTGCTTTTGTAATCAGGGTTTTTAGGATTGATCAAACTTTAGGTTTTTATTATGACCAAGGCAGGGACGCTTCGGTTATTTGGGATTTAATTTATAAGGGAAAATTGTTTTTGATAGGCCCCACCACCGGCCTTCCCGGGGTTTTCCGTGGACCCTACTATTACTATTTGATTGCGCCCTTTTATTGGTTGGGAAATGGAAACCCTATCTGGCCGTATGTTTTTTTGACGTTCACAACCGTTCTTGCAATAGCTTTAATCTACTATTTAGGAAAAAAAATTCAGGATAGAACGACAGGTGTAATTGCTGCGGTCATTGCTGCGTTTTCATTTAACATTTTCCTTGCGTCCAGATGGCTTTCAAATCCAACTCCAATGCTTTTACTTTCTTTAATTCTGGTTTGGGGCATGATTAAAGTAACAGAAGGAAAAAGATGGACATGGCCGATTATTGCCACCGTTGCAGGACTGTCCCTTTTTAGCTTTGGATCTTCCGGGGAATTCTTTTATTTGCCGGCTCTGGCAATTTTCTTAGTTTGGCAGTGGAAAAACAGACCCAATCTAAAAAACCTTGTTTTATCTATTTTTTTGTTTATCTTAACTTTTGCACCACTGGTTTTGTTTGATTTAAGGCATCAAAACATTCTTTTAAATAATTTGTTTGGAACTTTCGGTGTTGGAAGCGGAAGTTTTGGAGTTCCGACGTTGGATTTCATTAAATCCAGAACTGCGGCGTATTTTGGCATTTTTACAAATAAAATCTTTCAATCCAGCAGTAATCTTAACTCCATAGCGTTGGTGATTACCGGAATATCGTTTTTGGCGTTTTTGCCGAAGCTATTCAAGAATAGCAAGACTAAGATAATCCTGCTCCTTTTAGGATCTGCTGTCCTTGGTCTTTACTTTTATCGTGGAAATTATGGAATTTTATATGATTATTATATGACCGGATATTATTTGATTTTTATTTTGCTTTTTGCAATTGTCTTGGGACAAATCTGGAAATATAGAATTGGTAAGATTTTTATTGCAGTCTTTTTTATCTTATTTTTTATGAATAATGTTCCACATATTAGGGGAAGAATGAATGACGAATGTAATGTGTCCGAGAGTATTTGTCTACTAAACCAAAAGCAAGCCATTGATTGGATATATAAGGATGCCGGCAATAGAGATTTTAATGTTGATGTTTATGTTCCACCTGTAATTCCATACGCATATAATTATTTATTTACCTGGCTTGGTACTACAAAATATGAAAAGATGCCTCAGGACAACCAGATTCCACTGCTATATACTTTATATGAAGTTGATCCTCCGCACCCTGAACGTTTACAGGCCTGGCTTGATAGACAAAAGGGTATTGGGAATATAATAAAAGAGGAAAAATTCGGCGGCATAGTTGTTCAGGAGAGACAAAGGATAAAAAAATGAAACCTTATTTAAGTGTAGTAATACCGGCTTATAACGAAGAATATAATCTAAGAACTGGAGTTCTCGAAAGTGTTTATGGCTATCTTGATAAACAAAAGTATTCCTGGGAGATTCTTTTTGTTGATGATGGTTCCTCTGATGCGACAGCGAAGATTGCGGGAGAGTTCGCCAAAAAGCACAATAATTTCTTTGTTTTGAAAGAACCGCATAGGGGGAAGGGTGGAACGGTTATAGCGGGAATGCTTAAGGCAAAAGGGGAAATAATTCTTTTCACCGACACCGACCAGGCAACCCCAATTGACCAGCTTGAAAAAATATTGCCAAAATTTAACAAAGGGTATGATGTTGTAATCGGATCTCGCCACGGAAGGGAGGGGGCGCCCCTGGTTCGAAAGATTATGGCGTACGGATTTTCTCTTCTCAGACTCTTGGTCTTAAGGTTGCCCTTCAAAGATACACAGTGCGGGTTCAAAGCTTTTACAGACTCAGCCTCTCGGGAAATTTTTAAACGATTAAGGCTTTTCAAGGCAGATGGTGAAAGTTCCGGAGCTTCGGTTACAGCCGGCTTTGATTTGGAGATATTGTACGTTGCACGGAAGCTGGGATATAAAATTGCTGAAGTTCCGGTTGATTGGCACCATAAAGAGGGAACTAAAGTCGATCCTATTAAAGATTCGATAGAAGGCTTAAAAGGACTTCTATCGGTTCGTATTAACGCACTTCAGGGAAAATATAAAATATAATCGAATAGCTTCAAAATTAGTGCTACAATTGAGATTGTGAACAAGATTTCGGTTGTAATTAACACTCTTAACGAAGAAAAGAATATTTCTAGGGCAATTTTATCGGTTAAGGATTTTGCGGACGAGGTTGTCGTTGTTGATATGGAATCAAGCGACAAAACCTGTGAAATTTCCGAAAAACTTGGCGCCAAGATGTTCACTCATAAAAAAACAGGTTATGTGGAACCTGCCAGGAATTTTGCGATTTCAAAAGCAACTGGGGATTGGGTTTTGATTTTGGATGCGGATGAAGAAATTCCCCAAACTCTGGTAAAAAAGATAAAGGATATAGTAAAAAATCCGAAAGCCGATTACTTCAGGATACCCCGAAAAAATATTATTTTTGGGAGCTGGATAGAACACACTCTTTGGTGGCCCGACTACCAGATTAGATTGTTTAAAAAAGGTAAAGTAACCTGGAACGAGCTGATCCACACAGTTCCCATAACAGTGGGCAACGGCGCTGACATAGCGGCCGAAGAGAAATATGCGATATTGCACCACAATTATGACTTTACGGAACAGTATTTAGAAAGACTCAATCGCTACACATCGGTTCAATCGAATCTTTTGGTAAAAGACGGCTACATTTTTTCCTGGACGGATTTAATTAGAAAACCGTTAAAGGAATTCTCCAATCGTTACTTCGCAGGAGAGGGATACAAAGACGGCGTTCACGGTTTAGTCCTGTCCCTTCTCCAGGCCTTTTCGGAACTCACGGTTTATATAAAAGTCTGGCAAAAAAGCGGTTTCAAGGAAGAAAAAACGAGTATTCTGGAAGTTGTTTCTGAAATGAAAAAAGGAGAAAAAGAACTGCATTTTTGGCAAAATGATTCACTTTATAAAAAAACAGGAAACATCAAATACAGAATCCGCAAAAAACTAAAGATTTAAAAATGTCTAAATCCCCAAAAGTTTCGATTGTTATTTTAACCGCCAACTCTCTTGAAATGACAAAAGAGCAACTCATTGATGTTGCCAAACTTGATACTAAGGATATCCAAGCCGAATGTTTGATTGTCGACAATGGCAGCAGTGACGGAACGGAAGAAAATCTTAAAAATTATAAACTTCCAAATATGGATTATAAATTTATTGAAACCGGGGCGAATTTGGGGTTTGCCGGCGGAAATAATGTTGGCATAAAAGATTCGCTTAAGCGTGGATCCGACTATGTGATATTAATGAACAATGATCTGATTTTGCCTAGAGATGTTGTCGTGAAATTGGTGGGTTTCATGGAGGGGAATCCGGAAGTCGGAATCGCCTCACCTAAAATGTATTTTGCCAAGGGATATGAGTTTCACAAAAACAGATATAAAGAGGGGGATTTAGGAAAAGTGTTTTGGTATGCAGGGGGAATAATTGATAGGAAGAATGCCTATTCAAGCCACAGGGGGGTTGATGAGGTTGACTGCGGACAATATGACAATGCGGCAGAGACGGATTTTGCAAACGGTGCGTGTGCGATAATCCGCAGCGGGATTTTTGAAAAAGTGGGATTCCTGGATTCATCATTTTTTCTTTATTGGGAAGACGCGGATTTTAGTCAGAGGATTAAAAATGCGGGCTATAAAGTAATGTATTACCCTGGTACGCATCTCTGGCACAAAGTTTCGGCATCAACCGGGGGTTCGGGAAGCACAACCAACGATTATTTTTTGACGCGAAACAGATTTTATTTTGCAATGAGATACTTAGCGTCAAGAACAAAGTTTGCGGTTTTCAGAGATACGATAAAACTTGTTTTTACCGGGAGAAAGTGGCAAAGATGGGGGGCAATTGACGCCCTTTTGGGTGTAAAAGGAATGGGGGCGTGGAAAAAGCGATGAAAAAAACAATTTCAGCAATTATTTTAATTGGTGGAAATTATGATAAGAACCTACTTAAAAAGTGTTTGGATTCTGTGGCCTGGTGTGATGAAATAGTTAAAGTTGAAACAGAGAATATAAAAGGAAGTTTTTCCGAGTGGAGAAATGAGGGAGCAAATAGGTCTAAAAGCGATTGGCTTTTTTATGTTGATACCGATGAAGAGGTAACACCGGAGCTGAGATCAGAGATAGGGAAAGAGATGGATGATGGAAACTTTGTCGCATATGCGATTCCCCGCAGAAATAAATTGTTAGGTCAGGTCATGCGCTGGGGTGGCTGGTACCCGGACTTTGTGTTAAGGCTCATTAGAAAAGATAAACTAAAAGGATGGTTCGGGGAACTGCACGAGCAACCTTTAATAGATGGCGAGACAAATCACCTTAAACATCCGCTTCTTCACGACAGTCATCGGAATTTGCATGACATGGTAGAAAAAACAAATAAGTGGTCTGAAATTGAGGCGGAGCTTTTGTACAAATCGGGACACCCGAGGATGAATTTTATTAGATTTTGCTCAGCGGGCTTTAGAGAATTTTGGTATAGAGGAATCGTAAAGTTAGGTTTTCTAGACGGGACTGTTGGGATAATTGAAATAATTTATCAGATGTACAGTAGATTAATTACTTATTCCAAGCTTTGGGAGAAACAATTAAACAAAAAGAAAGGAGTTTCATGAAAGCAGCTATATTCAATCCGTATCTGGACACAATGGGAGGGGGAGAGCGCTATACACTAGGTTTTGCCAATGTGTTGGCAAAAAATGGGTATTATGTTGACTTGGAATGGAAAGACCCGGAAATCAAAAAAACCCTTGAAGAAAGATTTGGAATGAACCTTGGTAATATCAATATAATTTCCGATGTCAAAAAAGGCGACGGATACGATCTTTGTTTTTGGGTTTCTGACGGAAGCATCCCTTTGATGCACAGCAGGCGCAATATTCTCCATTTTCAAGTGCCGTTCCACGACGTAAACGGAAAAAGTCTGATCAATAGGATGAAGCTTTTTAGAATAAATAAAGTTGTTTGCAACTCGAACTTCACGAAAAATGTTATCGATAAAGAATTCGGAGTAAATAGCTTAGTAGTTTATCCGCCGGTAGATACGGAGAGCTTTAAGCCGAAAAGAAAAGAAAATTTAATTTTGTATGTCGGAAGGTTCTCTCAAATCTTGCAGAATAAGGGACAGGATGTTTTGATTTCGGCGTTTAAAAAATTATACAACAGGGGTTTTAAAGATTGGAAATTTGTTTTAGCCGGTGGAACCGAAGTTGGGGTGGGGGAGGGGCTTACCCAACTAAAAAAACTTACCGCGGGGTATCCAATAGAAATTATAGAAAGTCCGGACTTTAACGTGCTGAAAGGCCTATACGGGAAAGCAAGAATCTATTGGAGTGCATCCGGAGTTAATCAGAATGAGAATGTCAGTCCTGAAAAAGTAGAACATTTTGGCATTACGGTGGTAGAGGCAATGTCCGCCGGGGGAATTCCAATAGTTTTTAATGGGGGAGGGCATAAAGAGATTGTTGAGGAATCCGTAAGCGGGTATTTATGGAAATCCTCGGAGGAGTTGGTGAGAAAAACTGTTAAGCTAATCAGTAATAATAAACAATTTCATATGTTCGAAATAAATGCAATAAAAAAATCGGGGGAATATTCTCTTACCAATTTTGAAAATAACGTAATCTCTTATATACTTCGAAAATGAATTTCGGTAATTTGACAGCGGAAGATCTTCATAAAAATGTTCCGAAAAACTGGTATTTTGAGTCGATCAGGGTTGACCTGTTCCAAAGATTTTGGCACAGGCGAAGGTTTAAAGAAGTTTCCTCAATTATTGATCCGGTAAAAAATAAGATCTTGGATATTGGATGTAATGACGGTACTTTTTCGAAAGTAATTATTGATAAGTCAGGAGTCTCAAAACTAATTGGTATAGATGTAGTTAAAAAAACTGTCGAATGGGCGAATAAGCACTGGAAGAAAACCGGAAGAATGAAGTTTATGGTTGCCGATGCCGAAAAACTTCCATTTCCTGCACAAACTTTTGGTGCGGTTTTTGCATTGGAAGTTTTGGAGCATGTTTTTGATCCTGAAAGAGTTTTGTTGAATGTTAAGCGTGTTCTTAAAAAAGATGGCTATGCCATTTTCTTGGTACCGTCGGACAATCTTCTCTTTAGAATTATCTGGTTTTTATGGCTGCATTTTTATCCTAGAGGCAAGATCTGGCGTGAAACTCACATTCAAACATATAGAGGCAATTTTTTGGTCAAGATTTCAAAGAAAGTTGGGTTTAAAATAGTGGTAGACAAAAAATTCCTTTTAGGTATGCTACATCTTGTCAAAGTTAAAAAATGAAAAAATACGAAGTTTCGGTTGTAATTCCAAATTTCAACGGTGAAAAGCTTTTAGAAAAAAATTTGCCGTTTCTTTTGAAGGCAAAAGAGAATCCTGACAACTGCATAGTGGAAATTATAATAGTTGACGATGACTCCCAGGACGGCAGTGTCAAGCTTATTACTAAGATTTTTCCCGAAATAAGACTCATCAAACACAAGATTAACCGTGGTTTTTCTGCTGCAGTAAACACCGGGGTTAGAATGGCAAAAGGTGATCTGGTGCTTCTAATGAACACCGACGTTGTTCCGTCAGAAAACTTTCTGGTTCCTGTTTTTAAACATTTTGATAACGAAAAAGTCTTTGCGGTTTCTTTGCATGAGAAAGGTTTTGGCTGGGCTAAAGGTAGTTTTTCAGCGGGCTACATTCAATTAGGAATGGGTGAGGAGTCGGAAGCGGCACACTCAAGTTTTTATGTAAGCGGTGGAAGTGGAGTTTTCAGACGGGCTTATTGGATGAAGCTTTCCGGAATGGATGAAAAATTGTTTTCGCCTTTTTATTGGGAAGATATTGATCTTTGCTACAGGGCTGGGAAAAGAGGCTATATAAATTTGTGGGAGCCGGAGGCGAAAGTGGAGCATAATCATGAGTCTACAATTAGTAAATTTCCAAAATCATACGTACAAAGAATAAGAGAAAAAAACCAACTTCTCCTTATTTGGAAAAATATTCACAGCCCGAAATTTATTCGTAATCATGCACTTGGAGTTTTGAGAAGACTTCTCAGACACCCCGGATATATAAGGGTTGTTTTTATGGCTCTTGGAAAACTGGGGATTGTTATGAGGGAAAGAAGGAAGGAAATAAAATTAAGCAAAGTTTCAGATGAAGCAATATTTATGCGTTTTTGATAATTGATATGGAACTCTCAATTGTTATTGTTAACTTTAATACAAAAGACTTAACCGTTGAATGTCTTAGATCAATTGAAAAACAGGGAAAAGACTTATTTTTTGAAGTGCTTTTGACGGATAACGGCAGCAGCGACGGGTCGACCGAAGCGTTCAAAAAAATAAAAGGAGAAAAATTTTGGAGGGATAGACTTACTTTAATTTTAAACGACAGTAATGCGGGATATGCAAAGGCCAATAATCAGGGAATTAATAGGGCAAAAGGAAAATATATTTTGCTTTTAAATAGCGATACGGTTGTTCATGAACATGCTCTTCAGAGTTTATTAAGATTTGCAAAAGCTACGCCTGACGCCGGAGTAATCGGATCAAAACTTTTAAATATAGACGGGACTTTACAGATGTCCTGCTATAATTTTCCGACAATTGGAAACGCTATAAAAGAATATTGGTTCGGACAAAAAGGTCTTTTTGAAAAATTTGCGCCGATTGGTGAGAAGCCTGTTGCTGTGGATTCTGTTGTTGGCGCGGCTTTTTTAATAACTCCTGAGGCGAGGAGTAGAGTCGGTATCTTGGATGAACGCTACTTTGCATATTTTGAAGATATAGATTATTGCAGGCAGGTTTGGAAAAAGGGATTAAAAGTATACTATCTACCGGACTCCGTAATTACTCATTATCACGGGGCAACTTTCAAAAAATTTGCCGATGAAGGGCAAAGATGGAAAAAGTTGATTCCATCGAGCAAGATCTATCACGGAATTTTAAAACACTATATACTTAATGCAATCCTTTGGACAGGTCAGAAATGGCAAAAAAAATGATCCCTTTCCTCAAAAATAATTGGCTTTATCTGACAGGTGTGCTTTTGGTTTTACTTCTTTTTTTTCTCCGCTTTTACAATTTAACAATCCTTCCTGTTTTTGCCGATGAGGCAATTTACATAAGATGGGCGCAGGTCATGCGGGCAGAAGAAACCCTTCGATTTTTGCCTTTATCCGATGGAAAACAGCCTTTCTTTATGTGGGTGATGATTCCGTTTTTGAAATTTATTCGTGACCCTCTTGTTGCCGGAAGAACTGTGTCTATTCTTTCAGGTTTTGGAACGATGATTGGAGTTTCATATTTGTCATACCTTTTGTTTAAAAACAAAAGAGTTGCTCTCGCTGCAAGTTTAATTTATGCAGTTTCTCCTTTTTCATTTTTCTTTGACCGGATGGCACTTGTTGATGCCATGCTTGCGATGTTTGGCGTCTGGACATTTATTTTCGCCCATCTTGCGTTTACCAAGGGGAGATTGGATTTTGCAATGTTTGCCGGGTTTACCCTCGGGGGGGCATGGCTCACCAAATCTCCGGCACTTTTTTTTGCAATTATGATTCCGACACTTTGGTTATTTATAAATTGGGCAAAAGGTTTTAGAAAAAATGTTTTCATTTTTTTCAAAGCCCTATCCCTATCTCTGGTTATTTTGGCAATCGGCTACGGAATGTTTAATATTCTTCGTCTTGGACCCAATTTTCACCTGATAGCTTCAAGAAATCTGGACTACGTTTATCCGATCAACCATTTTTTGGTGAGTCCACTGGATCCACTTAAACCATTCCTTTTGGCATCGTGGCAATGGTTGGTGAAAATGGGACCATGGCCACTGCTGGCTCTAGGTTTAACCGGCCTATTGGTTAATTGGAAGAAAAACTGGAAACAAATAGTTGTTTTAACAATTTGGTTTTTGGGACCGATTATTGTTCAATCGGAATTTGCCAAAGTCTTTACCGCACGGTATATTTTCTTTACAATTCCGTTTTTGGTTATCATTGCGGCCTCGGCATTTCTTGAAGAACGTAAAAATGTAGTAAAGATTTTAGCCTTGATATTGGCGTTTTTTGTTAGCCAATCATTAGTCTTTGACTATCAACTTTTGGTAAATCCTGCCAAGGCCAATCTGCCCCGTAGCGAAAGATCCGGATATCTTGAAGAGTGGACAGCAGGACAAGGCATTAAGGAGACCGCTGATTATCTTATTCAAAAACAGATATTAAATCCGGAGGAAAAAATTGTAATTGGCACGGAGGGGTATTTTGGAACGCTTCCTGACGGTCTTCAAATGTATCTTGAGGAATCTCCCCAAATTACGGCAATAGGGGTGGGGCTAAGTTTTGACAATGTGCCACCACAACTCCTTGGCTCCAAGAAATTCGGGGATAAGACATATCTTTTGGTTAATGCCTCGAGATTTTCCGGCAATTCCCTGTATCTGGGATTAACAAAAGTTAAAGAGTTTCCCAAAGCTCAAAAACCCGACGGCACCTGTGATTCACTGCTTTTATTTGAGGTGACAAATGAAGCGCTTAAAAATAAAGCCAATTCAGGAAACCCTTAGAAAATACTTCCCCATTGTTCTGATAGCCGCTTTGGCGGTGTTTCTCAGGCTTTATTTGTTGGAAGAACGGGTTTCCTTTGACGCGGATCAGGAGGAAATTGCGTTTAAAGCAAAAGAGATTCTGTCCGGAAATCCCGTACTTTTGGGACCTAAAACAAGCCTTGGAGGTTTTTCCATAGGGCCTGGGTTCACCTATCTTTGGGCGGTATTCGCTTTCTTTTTAAAGGGAAATCCAATATCAGGAGCCTACCTTTCCGTATTTTTGGGAATACTTTTTATTGTGGGTATTTATTTAGTCGCAAGAAAAATATTTTCGGAAAATGTTGGACTTATCCTATCTTTCATTTCGGCTTTGTCTGTCAGTTTTATTTCGTGGGATCAAAATCCCTGGGCCCCTTCGTTGTTTTATTTATCGGAAATCATCACTTTCTACGGAATATATTTATCAAGTTCAAAAAAATACGGTTTGCCAATTGCGGCTCTCGGTTTGGCAATAGGTTTTCAATCACACTTTGCAGTCTTTTTGCTCATCTTGCCGGTTGCGATTTATTTACTTATCTACCGTCCGGTTCTAGAAAAGAAAAATATAATAATAACTTTCTTGATCGTTATCCTTTCAGTTTTGCCTGTTTTTATTTTCGATTTATTTAACGGATTTATTAATTTTCAAAGACTTTTATCAATTTTTTCTCTGGGACGAGAAGGGTTAACTTCTCCGGTGGCGAAGATTGTGACTACACTCGTTTCGAATTCAACGAATATCCTCTGGTTGCATTTTTCAATTCCGGTAAGCTGTCTAATTTTTGTCATCACTGTCTCATATTCTTTTTGGGGAATATTCAGAAATAAAAGTTATCGTCCGCTTCTTATTCTTTCCAATCTTTTTCTTTTTATTCCATTCTTCATTTTTCTTTTTTATAAAGCAAATTTTTCCGAATACTATTTGATGACTGCAGTAATTCCTTTTTTGATTCTTTTGGGATTTATGTTTTCGACGATTAAAAATAAATTTGTGGTTTTTCTGATTATTGGTATTTTTTCGTTTCTGAATGTTAAAAGTTTTATTTTTATATATAAACCAATGAATCTTCACGCAAAAGAACAAATCGTCCAAGAGATTGTTAAAAGGGGAGGAAAAAGCGGTTATGGAGTTTCTCTGAGTACTGAATTGGGGTATGGTTTCGGCTACTCATATATTTTTGAGTATTACAATGCCAAACCGGATACACCACCTCTTAAAAATCAACAAAGAATTTTTACGATAGTTGCTCCATCCGGATATAAAGGAATAGAACCTATGATGGGGGTGGATGGGATCGGTTTACGTTGGGAGGGGTTGAAATAATCACAACGTGGTAAAATTTAGACTATGAATGCAGAAGATACAGACTCTCATCTGGACCCGACTACAGAAATATCCCTGGAAACCGTGAAAAAGCGTTCCGTGCGGGGAGTGGTAGTCCTCACGGGGAGAACATTTTTACTTCAGGTTATTGCTCTTGTTGCCCAACTTTTCTTGTTTGCCTATTTAGGCAAGTATGAATTTGGAGTTTTCGCGATAGTTTCTGCAATAATTAATTTTTTAGTCTATTTTTCCGATGTAGGCCTTGCCGCAGCCCTTATCCAGAAAAAAGACAGACCAACAGATACGGATTTGAAAACAACCTTTCTTGTTCAACAGCTCTTGGTAATTGCAATAATTGCAGTTGTTTTTCTTTTAAGTCCGTTTTTTACCCAAAAATTTTCCCTTGATAATGATGGGCAAATACTTTTGTATGCTCTTGCTGCCTCACTTCTTTTTTCCTCGTTGAAAAGTATCCCATCGGTTCTTTTGGAGCGGAAACTTGAATTTGTAAAATTGGCATTTCCTCAAATTCTGGAACAGGTTGTCTATAACGTTATTCTGGTTTTTTTGGCGATGAAAGGGTTTGGACTTAAAAGTTTTACGGTTGCCATTCTTGCCCGCGGAATTGTAGGACTTATAACAATCTATATTCTTCAACCATGGAAGCCCGGTATTGCGTTTTCCGGAAAAACTTTGTCGGAACTTTTCAAATTCGGAATCCCATACCAAATCAATACTTTTCTGGCGACTTTTAAAGACGACGGAATGACACTGGTTTTGGGGAGTATTTTGGGCCCGGTCGGGGTTGGAGTCCTTTCCTTTGCCCAAAAAGTTGCCAGATTTCCGCTTACGTTTTTTATGGACACTGTTACCCGCGTAACATTCCCGGCGTTTTCCAGGATGCAGGATTCAAAGGCAGATCTTGAAAGAAGCGTCACAAGATCAATATTCTTTATTTGTCTTTTGGTTTTTCCAAGTCTGGCCGGCATTTCAATTTTGGCTCCTATCCTGATACAGGTTATACCAAGATACAATCAATGGACCCCCGCCTTGGTTCCGATTGTTTTTATTTCTATTAATTTTGTTTTTGCTGCAGCAACAACTCAGCTGACAAATCTTCTCAATGCAATCGGAAAAATTAAAATCACTTTCTATCTGATGATAATGTGGACGGTTCTCACTTGGGCCTTTATTCCTATTCTGGCAATTAAGTTTAGTGTAATCGGTGCCGCGATTGGCTATGCATTGGTAGGGGCTTCATCAGTTGTGGCAATATTTATCACCAAAAAATACGTTAATTTTTCGATTACCGACTCAATGATAAAGCCGGCAGTCGGTACAATGGTTATGAGTGTGGTGCTTATAATTGCGCGCAGATTTTTACCTGTTACTTTGACCTCGATGGAAGAGCTCATTGCAATCGGTGCGGTTGTATATATTACCTCAATGATTTCCATGGTCGGGCTTAGCCTTATCGAAGATGCTAAAAGAAGCTTTAAAACAATTTTTGCAAAAAAGTAAGGCAGTAGCTCTTATTTTGGCAGGTACAATTACGTGGTCACTGGTCATGGTTAGATCCGGACTTTGTTGGAACATCGGATGTACTGGTGGCCTTGGTTTTTGGGGAGCGAACGGGCATGATGGTATTTGGCACCTGGCCTTGATTAATAATTTTGCTGCAGGCAATTTTCAGATGCCAACCTTTGCGGGATGGGGAATTCAGAATTATCATCTTGGTTTTGATCTCTTGCTTTCGTGGATTGTGAAATTAACCGGTATCACGCCGTCTTTCCTGTATTTTCAAATAATACCTCCGGTATTAGCACTCCTGATAGGACTTCTTGTATACAAATTTGTATATCTTTGGAGAAAATCGGAAGGAGAATCTCTACTGGCCGTATTTTTTGTATATTTTGGTGGGAGTTTCGGATGGCTGATCTTACTTTTCAGAGGGCAAGGTTGGGGTGGTGAGAGCATGTTTTGGGCGCAGCAATCAATCTCAACACTTATTAATCCGCCATTCGCACTTTCTTTGATAACAATTCTTTCAGGACTTATTTTCCTCCTGAAATATTTAAAGAATAAATCAACGGTTTTCCTTTTTTTGACCATTTTCTTTTTTGGCATATCAATTTTTATCAAAGTGTATGCGGGTCTTTTGGTTTTATCATCAATTTTGGCGGGTTCGGTTTGGCAGATTGTCAAAAAGAAAGGTTATTCACTGTTGTGGATTGCTCTTTTGTCTATAGCCGTTTCGGTTTTCCTGTTTATTCCTTTTAACAAATCCTCCGTTGGTTTGATTTTGTATAGTCCTTTCTGGTTTCTGGAAACAATGATGACCCTAACGGACAGGTTCAATTGGCAAAAACTATTTTCGGCAATGACAACCTACAAGATGGGACACATATGGCTTAAAGCAATTTTGGCCTACTCCCTGGCGTTTACTATTTTTATAGTCGGAAATTTCGGAACAAGAATCATTGCTTTTAGAACGCTTTTTAAAAAACCTAAGGCACTTTTATCCGCAGGGCCGGTGGAAGTATTTTTGTTTGTCATGATTTTGGCAGGAATAATTGTTCCCACTTTTTTTGTTCAAAAAGGAACCCCCTGGAACACAATTCAATTTTTCTACTACTCTTTGGTTTTTAGTGGAATAGTGGCGGGAATTGCTGTGTGGAATTTTGTTAAAAGACAGCCACTCCTTAAGCGTAGTTTAATAATCATCTTGTTTGTTCTTTTTACTATTCCGACAACTGTTGCGTCGATGGGGCACTACTTGCCGGCCAAACCACAGTCGATGCTTCCGATGGGTGAGGTGGAAGCATTGAAATTTTTGTCAGGGCAACCCAAGGGGGTAGTCCTGACATATCCGTATGACGCGGAGAAGTCCGCAAAAGCACCTGCTCCAAGACCCCTTTTCCTGTATACATCAACTGCTTACGTCTCTGCGTTTTCGGGGCAGCCAGTATTTTTGGAAGACCAGATAAACCTTGATATCATGCAATATCCCTGGAGTGAAAGAAGAAAGTCTGTTGAGGATTTTCTAAATACGTTGGATATAGATATGGCAAAAGGTTTTCTAAAGGAGAACAACATAGCATATGTCTATTGGCTAAAAGATCAGCACGCCAGGCAAGGAGATACTCAGCTTGGGTTAACACGAATATTTCAAAATGGTGAGGTTACAATTTTTAAAGTAAACTAAAGAAAATGAAGAAAATATTTTGGGTAATTCTTATTACACTTTTGACTATTCCGACATTTTTTAATTTGGTAAGATCTGGTTTTTTCCCAATGCAGGATGACCTTCAGGCGTTCAGAGTTTATGAGATGGATAAATGTTTTGAGGATTTCCAGATTCCCTGCAGATGGGTTCCGGATGCCGGATATCAGTATGGCTACCCCCAGTTTAATTTTTACCCGCCGCTTCCTTATTATCTTGGTGCCGTCATGCACAGGGTTGGAATTCAGTATATCGATGTAGTAAAAATACTGTTTATTTTAGGCTACGCTCTCTCCGCACTTACAATGTATGTCCTGGTAAGTGATCTCCTGAAAAGTAAATGGCCTGGGTTCGTTGCTTCAGTGCTTTATACGTACATTCCTTATAAAGCAGTAGAGGTTTATGTAAGGGGAGCTTTAAGTGAATTTTGGGCACAGATATTTTTCCCGCTGATTCTCTGGGCAATTTATAAGCTTATAAAAACCGGAAAATCTAAATATTTGATTTGGATGTCGGTTTCTATTTTCTTCCTGATGACAACACATGTTCTGATGGCGATGATTTTTGTTCCGGTTGCTCTAGCTTGGGCATTATTTTGGTTATTTGAAAGTAAGTGGAAAAATTTAGGCAAGATATTTTGGGGTGGGGTGTTGGGGTTTAGCTTATCCGCATTTTTTGTCTTGCCGGTTCTTTTTGAAAAGCAGTTTGTGCACAGTGAGGGAATTTTATCCGGTTATTTTGATTATAGGCAGCATTTTGTGAGTTTGTACAAACTTTTTATTTCCAGAGAATGGGGATATGGATCTTCCGGATTTCCAAACGAAAAACTGAACCTGTCCCTGGGAACTGTCCAATGGATTCTCGGACTGGTTGCGGCCCCGATACTGGCAATTATGAATTTAAAAAGAAATAAAAAAATTTCAATTTTGACTCTGGGTATTTCTGCGGCAGGTCTAATCAGTATTTTTATGATTCATATGAAATCCAGTTTTATATGGGCAAAACTGCCGTTTTTATGGTATTTGCAATTCCCGTGGAGATTTTTGGCTGTTTCCATATTTTTACTTTGTCTTGCGGGGGGTATTGCGATTTATTTAATTCCCAAGGGAAAGCGCATTTTAGGAGGGTTGGTGCTTCTGGCTGCGGTTATCTTGAATATTGGTTTTTATGTTCCCAAGGATTGGCTAATTATTAATGATTCTGAAAAGTTTTCGGGAGTTTTCTGGCAAAAGCAGCTTACGATAAGTATTTTTGACTACTTGCCGATTTACGCAAAACTTCCCCCTATCTCAGCTGCCCCCGATTTACCGGAAGTGTTGGATGGAACCGCAGAATTTTCCGATTATCGAAAGGGCAGTGATTTCCAGACAGGAAATGTGGAAGTTTCGGCCGATGCAACGCTTCGCCTGCCGCTTTTTGACTTTCCAGGTATGCAGGTTAAGGTAAACGGGGTAGTTATCAATCATGGACACGATGACTGTCGAAATGAAGAGTTTTGCCTGGGGCTTGTCAGCTTTAAATTACCGGAGGGCAAATATTACATTGAAACCAGATTGACGGATACTCCGGTCAGGAAAATTGGAAACTATTTGTCCCTCACTGGCATTATTGTTGTTCTTTGGTTGATAATTAAGAAGAATGAAAAAACTGCTAAATAAATACTGGCCCTATTTGCTTATTTTTGGTTTGAGTTTTTTGGTAACATGGCCGCTTTTTAGATACGGTTATTTTTCTCACCAGGATGATCTGCAGATCATCCGGATTTTTGAAATGCGCAAGTGTTTTACCGACTTTCAAATTCCTTGCCGGTGGGTTTCCGATATGGGATGGGGAAACGGTTTTCCGTTATTCAATTTTTATGGCGTTTCGACATATTATTTTGGCGCTGTTTTAAGCTATTTAACCGGTTTTATAGGGGCTTCAAAAATACTCTTTTATGTCTCCCTTACTGCCGGTAGTTTTGGAATTTACCTGCTTGGCAAAAGTCTTTGGGGAAAATTACCAGGTGTGATTTCGGCAATACTTTATCTCTTTGCTCCTTACAAAGCCCTTGATGTTTATGTCAGGGGTGCCCTAGCGGAAGGCCTTGCATTGACTTTAATTCCGTTTGTTTTTTATTTTGGCTATAAATTAGCAACTTCATCGGAAAAGAGAAAATACGGCACCTTATTTGCCATTTTCGTTTTCATATTTATGATTACACACAACATTATGGTTCTAATTTTCTTACCTGTTTTAATTGCCTGGCTGGTTTACTGGATTTCTTTGGATAAATGGAAAAATATCAAAAATGTGGCGATACCAATGGTGCTGGGTATTGGTTTATCTGCTTTTTTTATACTTCCGGCTTTCTTTGAAAAAAATCTGGTTCAAACCGAGTCTTTGCTTCGTTTTGAATTGGATTTCCGCGCCAACTACCTAAAAGTGAGTCAGCTGTTTTTTGACCGCATATGGGGATATGGTACTTCTATACCCGGCCCTGAAGGTGGAATGAATTTTCAGGTAGGCTGGCCGCATTGGTGGTTGGCTGCGATATCTTTGCCGTTGCTGTTTGCGGCAAAAATTAAAAAGAAAATGAAAATTTTGGTGGCTCTGATCCTGGGAACTTTTGCCTTGTCGGTTTTTATGACACACAACAAATCAACATTTATTTGGGTGAACATAAGTTTGCTCAAATATTTCCAATTTCCCTGGCGTTTTTTGTCTCTTTCAATTTTTACATCCGCCCTTCTCGGAGGATTTGTTGCCTCGGTGGTAAAAACTAAGTGGCAGATTTATGTCAGTCTTTTAATTATTATTTTGTCGATAGTGTTTAATTGGAATTACTTTAAACCGAAAGTGTTTTATTCTGTAAACGATTCACAAAAACTTTCAGGAGAGCTTTGGGATCAGCAAAAGAAAGGGGCGCTTTTGGACTATTTACCCAAAACCGCATTGGAGCCCAGAGAAGCCGCACCGGTAGAACCGATTGTGAAATCCGGTCAGGCGGAAACGATTGGTTTTGTTAATCGCTCGAACAGTTGGGAATTTACGGCCAAGGTTGCAAACAAGGCCGAAATTGAAATTCCGGTTTTCTATTTTCCCAACTGGAAAGTTAATGTTGACGGCAGGATGTATCCTTTTTCCTACAATAATATCTTGGGTAGAATTTCGGTATCTCTCAATCCGGGTGAGTATAAAATAGAGGGCAAGTTTGAAAACACACCCTTAAGGATGGTTGCTAATGCAATCACAATCATAAGTGTGGTGGGGCTTGTTGGTTACGCAGCATATGAAAAAAACAAAAAGCGTACTGTCTAAATATTTGATTCCTTTGATTCTTCTTTTGTCGGTTCCGGCAATAAGATATTTGTTTGTTTATGGTTTCTTCGGGGTTTCCGACGATCTACATGTTGCCTGGCTTTATGAGATGGACAGAGCGATAAAATCACTTCAATTTCCGCCTCGCTTTGTCCCGGATTTGAGTTTTGGTTTTGGATACCCGCTTTTTAATTTTGTTTATCCTCTACCGTTTTATATAGGGGAGATAATTCACCTTCTGGGGTTTTCCCTGGTTGATAGTATAAAGATCGTTTTTGGTTTATCTATTCCACTGTCTATGTACTTCATGTACAAATTCCTAAAAGAGTTTTTACCCGAGGAACTTTCACTTGCTGGCTCGGTACTTTATGTTTACGCGCCATATAGAGCTACCGAAATTTTTGTACGGGGGACAATAGGGGAGATTGTAGCATTCACCATAATTCCCATTGTTGCCTTGGCCTTTGTAAATTTGAGCAAAGAAAAACCATCCGTTAAATGGGTTGGAGTTACGGCACTCTCCGTATCAGCTTTAGTTTTGTCGCACAATATTATGGCTTATATGTTTATGCCCTTTGCCCTGCTCCTTTTGATTTCAAGGATCGTATTTATAATCAAAAACAAAAAAGCCGCTATTGTCAAAAGTTTTGCCGGCGTTTTTTTGGGACTCACGGCATCCGTCTATTTTTGGCTTCCTGCAATTTACGAAAGCAGGCTAATGCATTACGACACAGTTTTTAATTTTTATGACCATTTCCCTGCGCTTAAGCAATTTATTACTCCGTATTTCGGCTACGGGGCTTCGGTTCCGGGACCGTACGATACAATGTCTTTCTATTTTGGCTTGACTGGAATTTTAACTGCGATTTCCGGATTGATTTTATTTGTCTTGAAATTTAAAAAGTTTTCACTTGAGGAAAAGATGTTTTTTATATGGGGAGAAGTGATACTCCTCGTGAGTATTTTTATGATGAATTTCCGATCCGCATTTTTATGGAGAAATCTACCTCTTTTGCCGTATTTTCAATTCCCTTGGAGATTTCTGGCAATGGTAGTTTTTTCCATTCCGATACTGCTTTTAGGCTTTTCCAAATACAAATTCGGGAGGGTTATTTCATATATTGTCATCATTCTCGCCATTACTCTGAATTTTAACTACTTTAAAACCAGCGAATATTTAGGCAGGGGGGACGCGTATTATCTCAATAGATATATTCCAGTTCCTGTCGCGTCGGAGGAGTACAAAAAAACATCGGAAGAATACCTAAGGCTGCCCAAAGACACCGAGGCAAGACCCAAAAGCAACTTTCCCAGGGCTTATGCCGATGTTCCGGGAATTTCCCGAACCGAGGAAATAAACGCTCTTAATGCAGTCGTCTCCACCGACTATAAGGAAGATTTTATTTTAAATTACAGCAAGTACTATTTCCCGGGTTGGTTTGCTAAAATAGATGGGAAGAGAGTGGGGATCGCATCGGGAAAGCCATACGGCCAGATTGTTTTACAAGTTCCTGCGGGACAGCATACAGTTGAGGTTTATTACAGGGAATCTTTGATGAGGCAGGTTCTGGATATAGTTTCATTGATCGGAGTTGGCGCTGCAGTGTTTCTTGTATTAAAAAATAAAAAGATATGAAAAAATTACTGGTTTTGGCGATCGTCTTGAGAGTTTTAGTGGCAGCATTTTTATTTCACCCTGACATAAAAACATTTAACTTCCAGGCATCTTTCTTAAAAAAGGGTGTGACCGATATTTATTCATATTTAATAGAAAACAGAAAAACACTGCCTTTAAAGGAAGAGTTTGTTTATTTTCCGTTAACTTATTTTGTCCTTGGCGGATACCAGGCCATTGCTTCACCGGTCCTTGGAAGCGGTTTTGACGCGTGGCTGGGAAATGCCGACTCAAATACAGCAATCCTGAATCCCAATGTTTTTAGGTATCTGCTGGTTTTGAAACTGCCGTATTTGATTTTGGATATTTCTATTGCTTTCCTGCTTTTAAAATTCTTTGACAGTGGGGTAATGGGAAAAAAAGCTTTTATAATCTGGCTTTTTAACCCCTTTACGATTTTTATCATTTACGCGTTTGGGAACATCGATATTTTTCCGGTTTTTATTACTCTGATTTCCCTGCTTTTGATTAAAAAAGAAAAGCTGCTTTTGGCTGCTCTGGCCTTAGGGATTGCGGCAGGTTTTAAGCTTTACCCGCTTTTATTTGTCCCGTTTTTAATTTTTGGCGGTAAAAGCACTAAAGAGAAGGTACTCCTGGGTGCGATACCGTTTGGCATTTTTGGTGCGATATCCGTGCCATTCCTGTCACAGGCATTTGCCCAGTCAACTTTAATTTCGGGGCTGACCACCAGGATATTCAATCCGGGCTTTGCCGTTGGTTTTGGCGAATCAATAATCGTTGGACTACTCCTTTTCTCGGCGCTCTTTTTTGGCGCATGGTTGACTGATAAAAAGCCGAACATGTTTAATTATTGGATTGTAATTCTTTTGATCATATTTTCTTTTTCCCATTTCCATATTGCATGGCTTTTGTGGATTGCTCCATTTGTTGTAATTTTAGTCGTCAAAAAGTCGTTTTTGTCCTGGCCAATTTTCCTGCTGGCCACGGCTTCCGTTGTTATCCCTCTTCTATACCAGGATAGGTCAATGACAATTTCGCTGTACAGGGCCTACAGTACCTGGTTTGATCTTTTGCCAACCCCATTCAATGCAATTGAAAGGTTTTATGATCCTTATAATTTACAAAGCATTCTGCACACGATTTTTGCCGGCGGAGCTTTGACAATTAGTTACTTGCTTTTTAGAAAGGAAAAAACCCAGTGAAGAAAATGATTTGGTTAACGACAGTCTCAGTTTTATTTTTGGTTTTTGTGGTGCCGGCGATCCTCGCATCGGCTCTGAAAATGATTCCGGTTAATATCCAGCCGGGCTACAACTCCGATATAAGGCTGTCAATCTATAAAATAAGGGGATTCTCACAGAAATTTGTTGCAAAAACCGGCAACTTAACAGCAATCGGCACTTCAATTAGAAACCCCAATTTGAAGAACAAAACAGATGTCATTTTTAGCCTATATGATAATGGCAATCTGATACGAACCTCTGTTCTTAATGGTCAAAATCTGGAAGATGGCTCTTTTGTTAAATTTGTTTTTCCGGTTATTCCTGACTCCTTGGGGAAGGAATATATATTTACGATTACATCTCCCGGAGCCGGTCCGGAAGAAACAATCGAAGTCTTTATTATTAGTGAGCCGGAGTCCACTTCCGGTATTACGGAATACATCTACGAGGAAGAAGTACATCCTGGGGGAATTCCGTTAGTTTCTTACAGCCAGCCGGAGAGCAAGTTGAAGACTATAAATAGTGTTTATTCTAGTTGGCTTTCCAGACTTCTATCTCCTGGTTCTCAAAAATCAGGATAAGACCCAAGCTTTTCGGATCAACTTTTGGCCCCACCGCTTTAGGGAAATATAAAACATTGGCCTGGGTTTCGGTAAAAGCACTTTTTACTTCAATAGGATTGGTGCCTTCAAAAACAACCCGTTTAGTTTCAAGTCTTGCTCTCCAATCGTAGCCCATGATATCAGCTTGTTCATAATCGTCGAAGAATGTTCTTCTTGCCGAGATGGCAGATATGTAGGAAGTGTCAAACCAATCCCAGATGTTGGGCGTTGAATCTTTAAGGTCCAGATACTGATTATAGGGAGGAGTCACCACAACAGTGTCTTCCGGAGTATTTTCTTTAATATAATTAAGGGCTTCAATTTCCTGAGACGAAACTTTGGCAAACGCCGGGCGCGAGTAAAATTCTCGTAGAAGTCCGATCTGGGTAGGGAGCATTAAGATAATAATAAAGGGTGTCAGAAATTTTGCCTTAGCCGTAATTTTAGAGGTTTGAATGCCCGCCAAAATTCCAAAAAGAAGAACAAAGTATTGCAAAAACTGACTGGTGTTACTGGCAACCCCTTTCTGTAAAAATATGAGCGGCAGTAAAATTGAAAGGAAGATTGTTACCTTAATAATCAAATGTGTTTTTAGATAATTCCATAAGCCCACAAACCTCATACCCAAGTTTCCGAAAAAGAAAATCAGAAAACCTACACCTTCTAAAAATATAACTCTTTTCCAGTTGTGCTCATAAATATAAGTCTGGCGCCTGAGTTCCCAGTCCAAAAGGTTAAGACGTGATGGCTCTACAATCATGGTTCTCACATACCACCAAGGTTGAAAAATCAAAAAGGAAGCGGAACCGGAAGTGTTGGGAAGATATAGTAAAGCGGCCAACGCTCCGCTAAAAGTTGTGAGTACCAGAAGCTGAAATCGTTTCTCTTTAACTATTTGCCAAATTGCCGCGATTCCCAGCGCCCCCAAAGCAACGACCCCCGCGTAGACCTTGAAGCTTGCCAGGGTTCCGAAAAGAATGACGCATATAACGAAAACTGTTTTGTTTTTAGATTTATTTTTTTGCCGGGTTAGTACAATAAGAAAATATATCGCTGCCAAAACCAAAAAGTCGGAAATAATTTGCGGAGGGTTGCCGCTTGAGCTTTGTGGCTGGGTTGCCCAGAAAATGCTTTCGCCACCAATGGTTTTACCTTTTATGTAGGTGACAATGAAACCGAAACTTCCGGCAAAATAAGTAAAAATCGTTGCCCAGATAGAAGCTGAAGAGCTTCTTGTCAGCTTTTTTGTCAAAAAATAGGCTGATGCCCCCAAAAAAAGCGAGTAGAAAAATGGAAATATTCTGAAATATAAATCGAAATTGGAGACGGGTATATACTTTCCTATCATAGCCGGCAAAATGTCGCTGAAAAAGTGGTAGTTAACAAGCTTTTCGCCGGCAAAAATAGGATTTTCAAACGGCCAGCCCTTTTTAATTTCCTCCATGAGAGCAATGTGCCAGGTTCCGTCATGCCCGTGAGCGCTCCAGAAAAGTAAGTTCCCGTTTTGGGTAATTCCGCTCGGGGAAATGACCGCCATCTGTCCGGCTATTCCAAGAATAAAAACAATAAGGATAATAATTGTTTGAAAGTTGAGCTTAATTTTAATTTGTTTAATAGTTTTTATTAATGGTTTAACTCCGAAGACGGCAGTAAGAAGAGTAATCGGAATAATTAAGAAGGGGATGTTGAGTACAATTAGAATGTAGGAAATAAGAGTCAGGATGGAAAAACCGGCAATTCCTCCCATGAGTATTTTTTCCATACGTAAAGTATATATAATAATGGTATGAGAAGGAAATTTTGGTTGATTTTAGCGGGAATCATTATTCTTGGTGCGGCGATCCGGGTTTATAAAATTCAGGCCCTTCCCATGTACGGAGACGAATTAACCATGGTTTACGATATCTATTCGATAAGTAAAACCGGCATGGATGCGACAGGACAAAAATTTCCCCTGACTTTTAAGATGGGTGCGGGGCGCCCAGGCGGATATATTTATTTTTCAGTTCCCTTTGTGGCAATTTTCGGGCCAACTGTCTGGGGAGTTAGGTCCCTCTCCCTCCTTTCCGGTTTGGGAATCATTGTCCTGATGTATTTTTTGGGTAAGAAACTTTTTGGTGAGAAAATTGGAGTCATTGCTAGTTTGCTGGCTGCGATTTCTCCATGGGATATCTACTTAAGTCGCGGCGGATTTGAAGCGCATTTTGCGCTATTTTTGGCTCTGTTGGGAATCACTGCGTTCGTATATAAAAAATATATTTGGTGGGCAATTTCCTGGGGAATAGCAGTTTTAACCTATCCAACATTTAAATTAACTTTACCTCTCCTTTTTTTAGTACTCCTCTGGTTTAGCGGATTCGGTAAGGTGGTAAAGAACAAAATTTTTGTTATCGGTTTAATAATACTTTTGTTTTTCGGAGGAGTAGTAATCAGAGAAACTTTCATGGCGGGCAGCGAACAAAGATTTTTAAGTATAAATATTTTTGCTGACAATAACTTGAAACAAAGCATTATACAAAGGGTTAACTACGAAAGAACCGTTTCAACATTGCCGCAGTTTGTTAAACCTCTTTTTATAAACAGGGAGATCGAATATTCGAGAATTATATTGGAGAATTATGCCAAAAATCTTTCTCCGGACTTTTTGATTTTGAGAGGGGACAGAAATCCGAGACATAACTCCGGAGAAATGGGTATGGTATTTTTGATTGATTTGCCTTTGATACTCATCGGTTTAATGTTTCTTTGGAGGGAAAAGAAAAAGGAATCAATTTTGCTTTTTAAGTGGGTTTTGATTACACCGCTTGCAACAATGTTTTTATCGGAAGCGCATGGACTCAGGAATGGTTTAATACTGCCTCCTTTAATTATGATTATTTCATATGCTCTTTCAAGGATTCCTAAAAAGTTTGCCTATTTTGCCGGAGTACTGATGCTCCTTCAATTAATCTATATTTTGGTCCGAGTGTATACAATTGCCCCCGCGAAGTTTGCTTCATTTTGGTCAGTTGACGCTAAAAAAGTGGCACTTGCGGCAATAGAGAGTCAAAAGGAAGGCAAAGAAGTAACTTTATACGTAAACGAAATCGATAATATTGAATATGCCTATGAAGTGTATGCAAAGCTTGACCCCCGTCTGGTAATTTCCCAATATGGTAAATTCCCTAAGATGTTTGGAAACGTGACTATCGCAGATAAATAATATGTTTGGAAAACTAACCCTTCCCTGAGATCTATATAATTATATGAAAAGAGCAAAAAGAGTAGTAGTAATGATGCCGGGATATAACGCTGCCAGGACGGTAGCAGATACTTTTAAAGAGATACCCCCGAAATATCGGAAAGATGTAATTTTAATTGATGACGGAAGCCGAGATAACACGATTGCTGTTTCCAAAAGACTGGGTATTAAAGTTTTCTCTCATCCTAATAATCTTGGTTATGGAGGAGCCCAAAAAACCGGTTATTGGGAGGCTTTAAAGTCGGATCCCGATGTGGTAGTAATGCTTCATCCTGACTATCAGTATGATGCCACAATGATGCCATATCTGGTCCAACCAATCTTAGATGGTAAATTTGACTATATGTTCGGCAGCCGGATAGCGACTAAAAGCGGGGCACTTAAAGGGGGTATGCCTCTCTATAAATATTTACTAAATAGAATAGTGTGTTTTATTCAAAATATACTTTTGGGAGTTAATTTTTCGGAACATTTTTCGGGCTACAGGGCTTTTTCCAAAAATTTTCTTAAAACTATTCCTTTCCAAAGATTTTCCAACGACTTTGTTTTTGATCAAGAAATCGCCGTATCAGCAATCAGTTATGGCATGCGAATTGGTGAGATTCCAATCCCCACCCGCTATCATGAAAAACAATCATCAATAAAGTTTCTTAAAGGTACTAAATTTATTTTAGACGGATTTTGGACAATCTTTAGATATCTGCTTCATGGGGTGGGGATAATAAATGATCATCGTTTTGCTTCGCGAAAGAATGAGAAGCAAAAAAGTTACAGCAGCCTTTTAGCAATTGTCTTTTTTGTGTCTATTGTCTTTTTTTTAAAATCAGAATCATCATTAGGCATATGGTTTGGTTTTTTTATCTTGACGCAAAGTGTATTGCTGTACCTTTTGCTTCAGCCAAAACCAGCAAAGCCGCTATTTAATAAAGTTATCTTTATTGCGCTGGCTTTATTAGCAGGACTATTTGTTTTAACAACCGGAGTACGCAAAGATATTTTCTATATTTCCAGTTTCGAGAGAAATCAAATGTGGGAAAGACGGGAAATGTACAGAAGAGAGTTGGGAATCGTTGGCAGGAGTAACTTTGGAAACGCAACTATCGAACAAACAAAGTTTTATCACGATAGACCAATCCGCAAAGTAACAGATAGTTTTGATTTAAGCCGTTATTTTTCAGCCGATGCCGTTGCAATTTATAGTCTTGTCTTTTTCCCGCTATTTGTATTAGGGGTGCTGACATTGCTGTCCGAAAAAATCAAACCACTTTTATATTGTCTGGGGATTGCTGTTGTTGGTGCTTTTTTGGCTCAGCCGGGAATAGTTTATTGGTTATTTGTTCCACTGATTAATTCTGCCATATTGATTGGACTATTTAGGCTAATAACAATTTATAAAAATAAATTCACTCATGAATAAGCTACACAAATTATTATTATTTTTTATCATTGTTGGAGCTATTACGTTAAGATTTTATAATTTGGGCAATGTTCCTCCGGGATTACATGCCGACGGAGCCGCCCAGGGCTTTAATGCTTTCTCGATTCTTAAAACAGGGAAAGATATGTACGGCAAAGATTTCCCAATTCTTTTTAGAGCCAACGGTTCATATCAGCCACCGATTTATACATATCTGACCATCATTCCAACTATTTTTTTGGGTAACAGCATATTCACGGTTAGATTTATTTCGGCTTTGTCGGGAGTCGGTTTGGTATTGTTGACTTATTTATTAATTAGTCATTTTGGAAGTAAAAACAAGAATGACGGTATAACTGCAGGGTTGATTGCAGCCGCTATGGTTGCCATTTCTCCCTGGTCGATACACTTTAGCAGACTTGCCGTAGAAGCCAACCTGGGAGTGTTAATTTTTGGAATAGGTACATATTTGTTGTTGGCCTCATTAAAGAAAATTTCATTATTTCCGGTAGCAGCCTTGATTTTGGGAATTTCTACACACGCATATTATTCAGAAAGAATAATTGCGGTTTTACTGTTGGGACTTCTGGTCTTTATTAACCGTAAGATATTTTTGAAAGCAAAAAAGATGACAATTCTGGGATTGGGCATTTTCGGATTGGTTTTGTTACCCCATTTTTATCTACTCACCACGGGGGCATTAACCAAAAGGTTGTCTCAGGTAAGTTATTTGGGAAATGCAGGTGAGGGAACCGGATTTTTTGTGAATATTTTATACACGGTAAAGCAATTTATTAATCACTACTTGATATATTTTTCACCTAAAAACTTGTTTTTTGATCCCGGAAGCAGTTTGGGCAGAACCACTCCCGACTTGGGTGTTCTTTATCCTTGGATGGTTGTTTTCTTTCTCGTTGGGTTAGGATATTTTTTCAGGAACAGAAAGACAACTTTCGCCAAACTGTTTTTAATTCTCTTAATTGTTGCACCAATTCCGGCGGGGTTAACCGGAGATTTGTTTTACCCTTTAAGAACATTGGATTATCTTTGGGTAGTTTCAATCATGGTCGCCTATGGATTTTTCGAATTTTGGAAAGTGATTAAAAGTAATTGGGTGAGAGCAGCGGTTGTTTTCGGATTGGTAGGCTATTCATTGGCGGTTTTTGGCGTTTCTTATTTCGTGATTTTCAAATATGAATTAGCCAATAGTTCAGGCAAGCCTTATATCGACCTAATGCCCATATTAACCCAATACCCTGATAAAAAAATTATGGTTGATTTCAGTAGCCGCGCTTGGGGAGCAGGAATTAGATCAACTTATTTAACATCTGCTGATCCCCTGTCGGTCCAAGCAAATTTGATTTCCCAAATGAACTCTTCGTACTACAGCTCGGATGTAAATGCTCAAGAAGTGTTCACTGTAGGAAACGTTTCTTTTGAAATTTTAAATTGGAACAAAGTTTGCGGAAAGGACGTAATTATTGTTGGAGATGAACTTTCTTTCGATCAGACAAAAACCGAGGAACATGAACTTGATTTGCTGTTTACTGTTCCGGATTATCTTAATAAACCCATACTTTTTGGCTATTCCACAAGGAGGTTGTGCAAGTAAGACTGTTTAGGGCATAATTAGAGGTGATGAAGAGTAGAATTACCAAGATTGTTCTTTTTGCAGTTGTTGCCCTAGCCTTCTTTTTGAGGGTTTACAAAGTTACTTCAATTCCACCTTCTTTAAATTGGGACGAGGTTTCGATAGGATACAATGCCTACTCAATCCTTAAGACAGGACGGGACGAGTGGGGAGTAAAATTTCCTTTAAACTTCAAGTCATACGGTGAATACAAACTTCCTGCCCAAATTTATGCTTCAATTCCGGGAATTGCCGTTTTTGGTTTAAATGAATTCGGGGTAAGGATTACGCCGGTAATTTATGGAGTATTGACCGTCTTACTACTTTACCTTTTGACCGAAGAAGCTTTTGGAAAGAGGTCGGTATCCCTTATATCGGCCTTTTTGCTTGCGGTTTCGCCTTGGCATATCCAACTGACCAGGGCTTCATTCGAATCATCATTTGCACTGTTTTGGATTGTGATGGCGGTTTGGTTTTTTCTTAAAGGTCTGAAAAAACTCAAATGGCTAATTTTTTCAATACTTCCATTTGCCGTTTCGGTTTATACATACAATAGTACAAGGGTTTTTACCCCGCTTCTTCTTTTTGCGTTGGTCATTATTTTCAGAAAATACTTTTGGAAGATAAAAAAATGGTTCATTGCTGCAGGACTCCTTTTTACCGTTCTAATGATTCCGCTTGCCCAAATGGTTATTTCCGGAGAAGCTGCGGCCAGATATAAACTTGTCAGCATCACTGACGATAAAGGACTGATCCCCCGGATCGATGAGAGGAGAAACAACTCCACTCTTCCAAAGTTTGTAACCAAGCTTATTCACAACCGGTATACATATGTCAGTTTTTATTTCGCAGAAAATTATTTGGCGCACTTTACTCCGGACTTTCTTTTTATTGATGGGGCGGGGCACAGGCAGCACCACGTCCAGGGGGTGGGAGAGCTCTACTGGTTTCAGGCTCCGTTCATACTCTTAGGACTTTATTATCTTTTCAGAAAAAAAGATCAAAGTTTGAAAGTTTTAACACCTTGGCTTCTTTTGGCGTTTGTTCCCGTAGCCATGACCAACGACAGCATTCCCAATGCCTTAAGAACACTAAATGCTGCACCGGTTTACCAAATACTCACGGCTTTGGGGATTTACGCTGCCTATAAGCAGGTGAAGAATAGAAAGATTTTTTACTCTCTGATGGGTATAGCCATGGTGTTATTTTTGGTTAATTTCACTATTTATCTTAAAAATCTTTTTGTATATTATCCGGTGCGCTATTCTCGGGATTGGCAGTATGGGAATAAACAGGTTGTTGAATATATTGAATCGAACCAGGATAAATATGATCTGATTACTTTTACCAGATATTATGGGGAACCACATATGTTTACTTTGTTTTATCTCAAATATAATCCCCTAAAATTCCAAAATAGCCCCAATCTTGATAGATTTGAAACATACGATTGGGTCAGGGTTTTGAGATTTGATAAATATTATTTTCCGGATCTGGGGGATGAGGGAACACGCTACCAGGACATAGTCAATGCAAACCCCGGTAAGAAGATTCTTTTTATTGGAAAACTGGGGGATTTTCCGGAAGGAACCCCTGTACTTAAACGGATTGATTTTCTAAACGGAAACGGCGCGTTTGATATTGTTGAAAAAAACGCGAAGTGAGACATTATGAAATCTAAAATAATATTTGCGTTTGTACTAATTCTTTTCTTAGTCTCAAGGATCTATAAGATTGCCGAGATTCCATCATCCGTTTATTGGGATGAAGCGTCGATCGGATACAATGCTTTCGCGATAGCAACTGACCTGAAGGATGAATGGGGAGAGACTCTTCCTTTACATTTCAGGGCTTTTGGGGAATTCAAATTGCCTGTTTATATCTATTCGGTTGTACCGTTTGTTAAGATTCTTGGTCTCAATGAATACGCGGTCAGGCTTCCCGCAGTGTTCTATTCACTTGGAACACTGCTCTTGGTATATTTTTTAATAAAAAAAATCACAGGAAAGGAATTCATTGCCATTTTATCAAGTTTTATTTTGAGCATATCACCTTGGTTATTTATCTTTTCAAGAACGGGATATGAAGCAACAGCCGGTCTTTTTTTCTTTCTACTGGGGACGTATTTGTTCCTGTTTGTCGGCAAAAATAGATTTCACATACTTTTTGGAACAATTGCCTTTATCCTTTCTTTCTATAGCTATAATTCGTTTCGAATTATCATCCCGATCTGGCTGGCAGCGCTTTTGGTGTATACATTTTACGAATTAAAAAACCTTAAGAAAAATTGGATCCTGGTTCTTGTCTCCTTATTATTTTTTACCGTAAGTCTGATTCCGGTTTATCGTCTTTATAAATTTGACACGGGAGGATTGCGTTTTGCACAAGTAGAAGTTAAAAGTACGACCGATTTTGTAAAAAATTATTTTTCGCAGTTTAGCCCCCGGTTTTTATTTTTGAAGGGGGACGACAATCCCAGAAGCCAAATTCCAGGGAGAGGACAACTTTATTTAATTGAAATTCCGCTTATTCTTTTGGGTTTGTTGGCAATCTATCGGAGTAAAAAACTTTTGTACTACCTGCCACTCCTTGCGCTTATCCTAGCTCCAATTCCGGCCGCCATTACCAGAGAGTCCCCACATGCATTAAGGGGAATTCTGGCTGCTCCGTCATTCGCGATCATATCTGCTTTTGGAATCCATTTTTTAATGGAAAGCTTTAAAAAATATTCGAAAATCATTTTTGCCTGTGTGGTTGCCGTATACGTTTTATCGTTTGAGGCATATCTTACCGGTTTCGTTACAAAATATGCCGTAGAAACGGCAAGTGACTGGCAATATCGGTATAAGGAAATTTTTGCCAATCAAAAGAGCGGTATGGTTACAGATAAATATGCAGAGCCTTATATATTTGCACTTTTCTATCTTAAATATCCACCGGAAAAATTTAGAGCTGAAGTAAAATACAACCCTGTTGATAAATGGGGTTTTTCGCTGGTTTCGTCTTTTAATGGCTTTCAATTTAAATGAAAAAAATAAGCAAAGCTTGTCATTTTCAACTATTTAAAGATTAAAAATGAAAAAGATAATAATTCTGACGCTTATAGTTGCACTGAGTGCATTTTTAAGAATTTATAAACTTGACCAAATTCCTGCTTCTTTGAATTGGGATGAGGTGGATGCCGGCTACAACGCCTATACAATAGCCAACTGGGGAGTTGATGAGTGGGGAGTTAAATTTCCTTTGGTCTTCCAATCTTTTTATGACGACAAGCACCCTGTTCACATCTATATAGCATCTGTCTTTATAAAATTTTTGGGACTTAGTGATTTTAACACCCGGCTGCCGAGCGCTATTTTTGGCAGTTTAGGGGTTTTAGTAATTTTTTTCCTAGCAAAATATTTGTTTAAAAAAGACCTCCCTGCGTATTTTGCGGCAATATTTTTGGCAATATCTCCTTATCACCTGCAATTTTCAAGGGGACTCTGGGAGGTTAATTTTGCTTTCTTTTTCTTCATTTTCGGGTTGTTATTTTTCTTTTTGGGAAAAGAAAAAAACCAATGGTATTTCCCTGTTTCCTTTTTAGGGTTTGGTTTAAGTATGTATTCGTACCATTCTTCAAAGATCGTAATTCCTCCGATGATTATCCTTCTTTGTGTTTTGTATTTTAAAGATTTGATGAAAAACAAAAAGGCATTTCTCGCCAGTTTCCTGGTCCTGGCAATTTTTGTTATTGGTTTTATCTATAACCCGAAACTTTTGGGATTTGCCAGGGCGGAGCAAAATCGATTTTCCGATGAGATTATAAAGGCAACGGCCCTTTATAAAAAAACCGGAAACAAATATTTGGGAACCGCCGAAATAGCTGCCGGCAATTATATAAAATATTTCTCCTTGGATTATTTGTTTATCCATGGGGACCAAAATCCGAGAAACTCGGTAAAGGTGTTCGGAGAATTATATAAAATTGACGCGATTCTTCTTGGGATAGGATTACTTTTTATGATTATTAAGCCACGCAAAGTTTGGCTGGTTCTTGCCGCCTGGATTGCCCTTGCCCCGATACCGGGGGCTTTATCAGGCTTTACTCCAAATGCTGCCAGGGGGCTTTTTATGATGGGAAGCGTTCAGTTGGTTGCCGCATACGGACTTTTCAGTCTGGTGAGTTTATTTAAGAATAAATTGATTCAAGGCATCGTTGTTACTGCAGTTTTTATTCCTCTTTTTTGGGAATTTTCGAGCTATCTGAAATATTATTATTCCGAATACGCTAAAAAAGATGCTATCGAATGGCAATACGGAATGAAGCAAATCGCAATTTACATTAAGGATCACCCTTATTACGACAGAGTTTATATGACTAAAGAACGACAACAGCCGTACATTTTTGTTTTGAATTACTTAAGGTATCCCGTAAGAAATTTTCTAAACACCGTCCAGTATGATCAGAGCCAGAGTAAAAGCTACAACGTTGCCAGGTCATTCGGTAAATTTCAGTTCTCGGACTGGAACACGGTAGAAAGTTATCCTGTTCCCTTCGTCCTTTATGTTCTTACCCCAAGCCAGTATGATGGACTAAGGTACAGGTTGATGTTTGATGTTAAGGATTTGATAAAATATCCCGACGGATCAAACGCTTACTTTTTAGTGGAGGCGAGTGAATACTAAATGAATAAATTGTCGGTAGTACTGGCTACAAGGAACGAGGAGGCAAATATAGGACGATGTCTGGAGTCGGTTAAAAACATCGCCGATGAAATTATAGTTGTTGACGAATACTCAACCGATAGAACCCGGCCAATTGCCGAAGGGCTGGGCGCTAAAGTTTTTAAAGAACCGCATCACGAAATCTTCCACATAACAAAAGAAAAAGCCTTGGAGAAGGCAACCGGAGATTGGATTCTACAGTTAGATGCCGATGAGGTCGTTACGCCTGAGCTTGCAAGTGAAATTTCCTCCGTTGTTAATTCTCAACCATCAACCATTAATCATCAACCATTGGAAATTAATTCTCTTTTTACCCGTCATCAGAAGCTAATAGAGGACCGCGACGGAAAAATAGGGAAACCTACGGGTGAGATTGTCGGTTATTTTATTCCCAGACGCAATATTTTTTTGGGAAAGCCTCTGATTCACGCCGGAGTTTATCCCGATGGAGTAATCCGTTTAGTTAAAAATGGAAAAGCTAGTTTTCCCCAAAAATCAGTGCACGAACAAATTGAAATTGACGGCGAAGTTTCCTGGCTGTCACATGACCTATTGCACTATGATTCCCCAACTCTTGCTAAATATTTAATGCGGCTAAACCGCTATACCGACCTTCATGCCGGGGAGCTGAAAAAGAAAAAAGTTCCTAAAAATATATTTTTCTTTATTCATTATTCATTATTCAGACCGCTTTACACTTTTTTTAACCTTTATCTTCGTCATCTTGGTTTTTTGGACGGTGCACGCGGATTTTTGTGGAGTTTTTTCTCCGCGTCTCATTTTCCGGTTTCATACTTTAAATATCTGACAGGTAGGGATTAAAATTAATTAATGGATCTTCATAATAAAAACATTGTAATTACGGGAACTACAGGGGGAATCGGCAGAGAACTTGTTGGGCTATTGGATGGGGAAGGGGCCACATTAATATTAATTGCCAGATCAGAGGACGAACTTCGAAATCAGGCAAAAGATTTGAAGAGTGAGTGTCAGTATTTTGCCTGCGATTTTACCAATCAAAAAAAAGTCAATGTGCTGGCCCGGCAAATTTCGAGGAAGTTTAAAACAATAGATGTTTTAATTAATGCTGCAGGGATTGGAGTATACAAAGATTTAGAAGAAGAAACTTTAGAGGAGTGGAATGACTCGATGAATATTAATGTTACCTCACAGTTTATTTTAATCAAGAATCTGATCAAAAATTTACAAAAGCCAAAAAGCTCATTAGTACTAAGTATCGGGTCGGGTGCGGGAGTAATTCCCATGGCAGGCAGAAGCATCTACTGTGTCAGTAAATTTGCCGTCCGCGGTTTAACTTTAAGCCTGGCTGAAGAGTATAAAAGGTCATCTGTGGATTTTTGCCTAATAACGTTGGGAAGTACACTTACAAGCTTCGGCCCAAAGAGCTACGATCAAAAAAAGACTGAGATGGAGAAAGGAAAGAAAGCCTATTTCACCCCTGACTGGGTTGCAGGTAAGCTCCTGGAAATAATAAAAGACGAAGATAGAAGAGTAGAGTACACCTTGTTTCCCTCGCATTATGCCTCCGAGTGGCAGAAACACTCATAATTTGCCCTAACCTGCGGTATAATTTAAATATGCTTAAGATTGCAGTTGATGAGGGGCCTTTAAAAAGCGGAGATCGCGTCCGAGGAATTGGAGTTTATACAAGAGAACTACTGAAAGCATTAAAGATAGAAGGAGTTGATGTGTCTGGTTCCGATTTGAGTAAATACGATGTTATCCATTTTACCCGTTTTAATCCATTTTTTATTTCCATTCCTTTCAAAAAGCCGGAGCATGTAAAATTTGTTTTAACTATTTACGACCTTATCCCTCTTATTTATCCTGACCATTACCCACCCGGGATCAAAGGAGTGATTAATTGGCAGATTAATAAATTTCTTATCAGAAAAAATATAGACGCAGTTATTACAATTTCAGAAACCTCCAAAAAAGATATTTGCCGATTTATTGGAATAAACCCGAATAAAATTCATGTCACATATCTTGCTCCCCGTCCGATATTCAAAAAAGATACATCATCAATGCTAGAAGTTGCAAAACACTATGGCCTACCGGAACGTTTTGCTTTGTATGTGGGGGACGTTAATTACAATAAAAATATTCCAAATCTTGTTAAGTCCTGCAAAATAGCCAAAATTCCGTTAGTTATAGTGGGTAAGCAGGCGCTTGAAGTTGAAAATTTAGATTTGGAACACCCAGAACTTAGTCATCTAAAAAATATCGATTGGTCGGGTGTTTTAAGACTTGGGTTTGTTCACGATGAAGATCTCGTTAAGATTTACAATTTAGCCGATGTCTATGTCCAGCCATCGCTGTATGAAGGCTTTGGTCTTCCTGTTTTGGAAGCAAATGCTGCAGGAATTCCTGTAGTTTCATCAAAAATCCAGGCTTTAGTGGAAATAGCTGAAGACGCCGTACTTTTTGCCAATCCTGAAAGTCCGGAGGATTTCGCAGAAAAAATAAAGTTGTTGCTCAATGATTCAAAATTAAAAAATGAATTAATTCAAAAAGGATCGGAAAATGCCAAAAAATACAGTTGGAAAAAGACAGCAAATGAAACCTACAAAATCTATTCCAAAATCGCATAGTGATTTTTGGAAAATTATCCCGATTTTTGTCACCTGGAGAATTACTCTTTTTGTATTGGCCTTTCTGGCGGTATTTTTCATAACAAAGTTTGGAAACAGATTCCCTTACGTTGATAGAGTTCTTTCCATCACCAATCTACCCAGTTGGGTTTGGGGTTTTGGAAACTTTGACGGAGTTCATTATTTGAAACTTGCACAGAATGGATACGAGGCTCAGTATTCACAGGCTTTCTTTCCACTTTATCCACTTTTAATAAAGCTTTTTAACTTTTTTCCAAAGGGAAACCTCGATCTGAGCCTTTACACCGACCCTTCGTATTTTTATACCGGGATCATTCTCTCCACCGCGCTCTTTATAGCCGCTTTATACTTTCTTGTTAAACTTTGGGGTAAGGAATATAGTTTAAAGGTTGCTTGGCTATCAATTCTCCTTTTGCTTTCATTTCCGACATCCTTTTATTTCGGAGCCATATATTCCGAATCGCTTTTTTTGCTTTTGGCTGTACTTACTTTTTGGTTTATCAAAAAGGATAAGTTTATCCTTGCCGGCATTATGGTGGCACTAGCATCGGCTACCAAGGTTCAGGGGGTGCTTTTAACTGTCTTTCTGGCGGTTGAGTTATGGGAAAAATATAAAGGTAGGATTAAAAATGCGGGAAAGGACTTATTACGGGACGTATTTGGGGTAATAATTTCTCCATTGGGGCTTTTTGCTTACATGTACTATTTACACAGGACGTTCAGTAACCCTATTTACTTTTTGACTGCCCAGCCTGCTTTCGGTGCCGAAAGAAGCAGTCTGCCTTTAGTCACACTGCCACAGGTAATTTATCGGTACATAAAAATGCTTTTTAGCTTGGATCCGGGCAGTTTAGGCTTTTGGAATGCAACCTTGGAACTTTTCGTAACGGTGATTTTAATTAGTGGGTTAATTTATGCATTTAGAAAAATTAAATTTTCATATTGGATATTTGTAGCATTGGCTGTGATTCTCCCCACAATGACAGGGACCCTTTCTTCTATGCCCAGGTATGCACTTTTAGCGTTTCCGCTCCTACCCTTAATTGCCAAGTTTAATATAGCGTCCAGATATATTATAATTGCCCAAGTACTTCTGGAGATAGTACTGGTAGCCCTTTTTATTAGAGGCTATTGGGTAGCATAATATGGCAAAAAATTTTTGGAAAGACAAATGTGTGGTTGTTACCGGAGGGGATGGCTTTTTGGGTAAGCATTTGATAGCAAAAATTAAATCGCAAAGCCCTAAAAGCATTTTTGTTCCGAAAAGACCAGAATACGATCTTCGAAAATATGAAGACTGTCTTAAAGTTGCCAAAAAGGGTGACGTTATAATCCACTTGGCCGCAAACGTCGGAGGAATTGGCTATAACAGGGAATTTCCGGCAACACTCTTTGACGACAATATACTCATGGGAACTTTCATGATGATGGCAGCGCATGATGCAGGAGTTAAAAAGTATGTTGCTCTGGGAACCATCTGTGCATACCCAAAGTTTACCCCGGTTCCATTTAAGGAAGAAAATTTGTGGATGGGCTACCCCGAAGAAACAAATGCCCCCTACGGGCTTGCCAAAAAGATGCAATTGGTGCAAGCAGAGGCTTACAGGCAGCAATATGGCTTTAACGCAACCTTCCTTTTACCGGTAAATCTCTACGGTCCCGGAGATAATTTTGACCCGAAATCCTCACACGTCATTCCTGCGTTAATCCGAAAATTTGTAGATGCAAAGGAGAACGGAGATAAAGAGGTTGTTGTTTGGGGAACAGGAAAAGCCTCAAGGGAGTTTCTTTATGTAGATGATGCAGCCAAAGCCATAATGCTTGCTACTGAAAAATACAACAAATCCGAACCTGTCAATTTAGGAGCTGGATTTGAAATTACAATCAAAGATTTAGCGAACCTGATCAAAAACCTCACAGGGTTTAAAGGCAAAATTGTTTGGGATAGAAGTAAACCCGACGGACAGCCCAGACGAATGCTTGATGTAAGCCGCGCAAAGAAAGAGTTTGGTTTTACTGCTTCAACATCGTTTGAAAAAGGTCTTGCAGAGACAATAAACTGGTACTTAGCTAATTACTAATTTTAAATTACTAATTACTAATAAAATCTCAATTAACCAATTTGAAAATTCTAATTTTATTTAAAATTTTAAATTCGTAATTAATCATTTGTATTTGTATGAAAATATTTATTGTTATTCCTTTCAGAAACGAGAAAAAACATATAGGCTTGGTTGTAAAAGGAATTTCCAAATATAAACTTCCCGTTGTTTTAGTAGATGATGGATCCACAGATAATTACGAATTTAAAATTACGAATTTAAAATTAAAAGGTACGACACTTCTGACACATAAAATTAATCTAGGGAAAGGAGCGGCTATGAAAACAGGGGCAGATTATGCAATTGCCGCCGGCGCTGACGCAATCATCTTCATGGACGGGGATAACCAGCATATGCCCGGCGATCTTCCAAAATTCATAAAACATTTGGAATCTGGGGGGTGCGACGTGGTACTGGGTTCCAGGAATTATAGTTATGGGGTACCCCTGATCCGCTTTTTGGGCAACAAATTTGCATCCGTTGTTCTTGCGGTTCTTTTTGGCATTTACGTTTCCGATGTACTCTGCGGTTTTAAGGCACTAACCAAAAAAGCCTATCAAAAAATCCGTTGGGACTCTACGGGGTACGGGGTTGAGACTGAAATGGTAGCCAGAATCGGAAAAACAAAACTGAACTTTTGTGAGGTCTCTGTGCAGTCAATTTATCACGACAAAGTGAAAGGTGTTACAATATTGGATGCAGTGGGGATAATGGGCGAGATAATTAAGTGGAGGTTCACGATATAAAAAGATGATTATTGGTTTACAGATTATTGCTTTAATATTTGCTTTCTCAATGATTTATTTTGTAGTTCTTCATTTTAAGCGTGGCGAGATCAGTAAGTCTGAAATAATTTCCTGGATTATTATGTGGGCAGCGGCAATTGTTATAATTGTTTTCCCTGAGCTTTTAAGGAAATTTGCCAGTACATTTTTGGTCACCAGAGTCTTTGATTTAATGGTGATTGCCGGATTCATTCTGGTAATAAGTCTTGTGACAAGTTCCTATATCAGAACAAAGAAACTGGAAAAAAAGTTGGAAGATATGGTTCGACGCGAAGCCCTCAAGAAAGCTAAGAAATAGCTTTCTTGCAATGATGAATTTTAAATTTAATATTTTAAATAAAGCACCAAACTCTAATTACTCAATTCTGAATGCAAAGCAAAGATTCCAAGAAATATGATTTGGAGGAAAGAACAGCAAAATTTTCTCAGAGAATTCTCAGATTATGCAAAGTGCTTTCAAAAGATATTGTAAGCTCTCCGGTGATCTCTCAATTAGTTAGATCGTCAACAAGTATAGGTGCGAACTACTGTGAAGCAAACAATGCCGAAAGCAAGTCTGATTTCAAACATAAGATCGGGATATGTAAAAAGGAAGCCAAGGAAACAGTTTACTGGTTGAGAATGGTTTTATCTTTGTTTCCGGCTAAAAAAGATGAGATCAATTTGATGTCAAATGAGGCGAAAGAATTAACTTTAATTTTTGGTTCAATCATAAAAAGTACCGTAGCTAATTCGTAATTTTTTCATTTATGAATTGTAATTTTATTAGTAATTTTAAATTTATAATTAGTAATTAATCCATGAAACCTATTATCTCCGTAGTTATTCCTTCATTTAACAAAGGTAAGTATATTGGAAAAACTCTGGACTCAATTATCAAACAGGAGTATCCAAACTTGGAAGTAATAATAATGGATGGCGGTTCGACGGACGGAACTTTGAAGGTAATTGAAAAATATGCCAGCAGCTACCCTGACGTAATTAAATATCAGTCTAAAAACGATAACGGCCAGATGGACGCTGTTAATAAAGGATTCAGAAAAGCCAAAGGGAAGATTCTGACCTTTATTAATGCCGATGATGTTTATAAAATCGGAGCATTCGCTGAAATTGAAAAACTGTATCGTCTAAACATCGACGCTCTCTGGTTCGCCGGCAGGGGAGGTGTGATAGATGGAAAAGGCAATCGGATCGCGATATGGCCAACCCGATACAAAAATATCTTACTGGCCATTAATAATTATTCATTGATGCTTATAGTCAATTACCTAATGCAGCCCTCAGTTTTTATTACCAGAACTGCATGGAAACGTTTTGGGCCATTTGTGGGTACCAAGAAATTTATCACGGAGTACGATCTTTGGCTCAAAATTGCAGAAGTTAGAATGCCGATAGTCACGAATAAATATTTATCCAGTTTTAGAATTGAACCATCCACAATCACCAAGAAATTTTCCAGACTTTTATTGCAAGAAGATGAAAAAATAGTTAAAAGGCATACAGATAGCCCTCTGATAATTTTTTTACACAATCTTCACAACATCGGACGTCTGGTTGTAGGGAAAATTGTATGATGACGAAAGTTTTCCGATTTATTAAAAAATATTGGCTTCCGATTAGTGCTTTTATAATTGCCGCACTTATGTTTTTTCCTTCCCTCTCGGGATTTTTTACACACGATGACTTTTACTTTTTAAAAATAGCTAATGTTTCTTCGTGGAAAGATTTTATAAATTTTTTTAACCCGGTCAGAGACATTGAAAATATTGGGGTATATAGACCCCTGACATTGAGAGCATTTTACTTTTTAGGTGTGGCACTGTTTAACCTAAATCCAATGGCCTTGCGAACTGTCGCGATTCTTACTTTTTGTGCGGATATACTCCTGGTTGGGTTTCTGGCAAAACTTCTGACAGGCAATGTTAAAATTGCGGCTCTTTCACTTTTTCTTTATGCTACAAGCGTAACCCATTTCGGACAGCTTTATTATATTGGGGCATACCAGGAACTCTTTTTAACATTAACATTTCTACTCTCAGTTATATTTTTTATCAAATTTGAAATTGAAAATGGAAAAAGAATCGAGTATAAAAACCTTGTAATTTCGATTATATTTTTCCTGCTTTCACTTATGAGTAAAGAAACCGGGGTCATGCTTCCGATTGTACTGGTTTTGGTTCACCTTTACTTAAAAGCCACAAAGCGGACAAAGTTAAATTTTAAGAGAATAGTATTTTCACTTCTGCCTTATGCAATAATCCTTTTGACATATTTAGCCATGCATTTTCTTGGTTTTGGCTTTATAGAAGGCGATTCCTATATTTGGAACTTTTCAATTCCCAGGGCAGTAAACACAACTTTCTGGTACTTTTTATGGTCTTTGAATTTACCTGAGACGTTGGTGGATTTTGTCGGCCCCGGAATTCATCTTAACCCGAATCTTTTAAAATATTGGTCCAATCAAATTATTCCGATATTCGCTTTATTTGTCATCCAAATTATTTTAGTTGCCTATGCATTTTTCAAATCCCTTAAATCTAAAATCCTAAATCTAAAATCCGTAATCTTTCTTTCCGCTTCCTGGTTTGTTGCCACAATATTGCCGGTGGTATTTCTGCCCTTACATAAATTTACTTATTATTTAACACTTCCCTTATTCGGTGTGGTTTTTATCTTGTCTTATTTACTCATAAATCTAAAATCTAAAATCTATATTCTATTTTGTATAGTTTGGGTGGCAGTTTCTTTCATTTCACTTCGCCTGACGACTGAAACAAACTGGATAACCCAAGGTTTAGAAATATCGGAAAGGGTAAATACATATTTTAAGGAAAACCAATCGGGGATAGGTGCTAAGAAAATTGTTTTTGTAGATACCCCCGAGGATAGCGTTCTTCCGTGGTCGCCGACAGCAACACTTAAAACAGTACTTTCAGGAAATAATTTTTTCGACGTTTTCTATCCTGATCTTTCCTCCCGGGTTTCGTATTCCGGTGAAGGAGATATTGAGATAAAATCCCGTCAGTTTTTAGGTTATTAATATGTCAAAAACTAAAGTAGAAAAACATTTTGATAAGGTTTCGAAGAATTACGATTTTTACAAAGAGAAAAATTCGTTCTATTATGACAATCTTAAAAAACTTCTGAGTAAATTAATTCCAAAGGGTAGCAACGTTTTGGAAATCGGTTGCGGAACAGGGGATTTGCTGGCTTCATTAAACCCAAAAAATGGTTATGGGTTTGATATTAGTAAAGAGATGGTTAAACTGGCGAAGTCTAAGTATAAATCAAATAAAAACCTTCATTTTTCAGATAGTTTTTCCGAAATCGTAAATCATAAATCATTATTCATAAATCATCAGTCATATATTTTCATGAGTGACGTGATTGAACACTTGGAGAAACCCGGAAAAACCTTTAAGGAAATTTATAAGTTAATGAATGACAAGTCAAAGTTAGTTATCACCATGGCCAATCCTTTCTGGGAACCGGTATTAATGTTGGCGGAAAAAATGAAATTAAAGATGCCCGAAGGACCGCACAAACGCGTAGAGTTTGATGATTTAAGAATTATGATTGAAAAGGCGGGAATGAAGATAATAAAACATGATTACAAACTTCTTATACCGGTGAGAATTCCCTTTGTTGCAAATTTTGCAAATAGATATTTGGAGAAATATTTGAAGCGACTGGCTTTTATAGAATACTTTGTAATAAAAATTACTAATTAAAAATTACGAATTTAAAATGAAATTCTAATTCTTCAATTTTAAAATTAATTAATTGGGGTTTTATTTAAAATTTTAAATTTAAAATTCATAATTTGCATTTAAAGCACAAATTCTTTAAACGCAATTGCTGCCAGTTTGAAAAGCAAAAGTCCGTGATAAAACCTTCTGATATTAGTTGATCCGTATTCCCTTTCTTTATATCTTACCGGAATTTCAACAACTTTAAGATTGTGTTTGATAGCCGCAAAAATCAAGGCAAAATCTCCAAAGGGGTCTACCTCTAAATACTTCAGATAATCCTTTTTCATTTTCAGGTAGTCGTCTCGAAAGATGGCCTTTGTTCCACAAAGAGTGTCTTTAAAGTGCTGTCCGAAGATTTTGGTAAAAACCGAACTGAAAAATTCATTTCCAATTTTGTTGAGTGTCTGCATGGCCTGTCCTTCCATGGGATAAACGAGTCTACTTCCGTTGGCAAACTCACCGAAGTTACCGGCAAGAACGTTATAAAATTTTGGCAAGTCCGAAGAGGGAACAGTACGGTCGGCATCATAAATCATCAAAATGTCCCCTGTGGCTTTTTCAAACCCAAGCCTTACCGCATCTGCTTTTCCCTTGCCCGTTTGCTTGTACGCTTTTATTTGAATTTTAGATTTCGAATTTTGAGATTTATTCGTAATTTTAAATTTTTCATTCATAATTTTGTCCCATGTATGGTCTGAAGATCCTCCTTCTACAAAAATTATTTCTTGCCATTTGCCAAATTTTGGAATGGAGCTAATTATCTTTTTGATATTTCCTTCTTCGTTTCTGGCAGGAACGATTATCGATACTGAATATTGATTCTTGTTTCTTGTAGTTTGTAATTTTGGCCTTACCACTGTCACAGAAGTTATTCCGAAAAACCTCGACTGAGTGTTCACTACTTCAAATCCGCTAATGTACAAAATATTTTTCAGATCATCCTGGTCAAGCCAGTTTTGCACTCCGACCTTTTTTCTCAAACCCAAGGACGAGGCAAGATTTAGAATCGGCTCCCATTTATGGTTGTGGTAGGATATCAACACTTTGGTTTCGGAAGAAATTATTTTTCTTAAATCCTCAAAATATGTCTGTAAATCGGGGATATCGCCGATTACATTGTCCAAAATTATCTCACCGCCGGAGGCGGAAAAACTTTTATAAACCTTTTTGAGGTCTTTGTGGTAGGCTTTTTGGAAAACGTTCTGTGCCATACAAATTCAAAGGTATTGTACCATACACCTAAAGGACTAACCCTGCAAGGTGATTATTTGAAGCTTAAATCAAGTTTGGAATCAAAAGCATGTGACCTTGAAAGGGTAGCCCTTGCAAGGTAAGGTCTTTGTCGTACGCTTTTTCGAAAACATTCTGGTTCACTTAATTTCAGGCGTATTATAACAAACGCACAGTGCTATGCTTGGCAAAGATCATAAACTTCTGTAGAATTGCTAAAGCCACCTTTTATATATGAAAAAACAAACCAGTCATAAAATATTGAAAGCAAATTACAAGATTTTTCCCTACTTAGTTTTTTTAGCCTATTTTTTTCTGTTTATAGAAGCCTACACTTACTCAGGTTTTTTATCGAAAAGTTTTTTAATTGATACTAAAGTTTTTGCAGTTGTAACAATAATCTCTTCAATCGGAGTTGTATTGTATTCAAGAGAAGAGAGGAAAGCAGATAGGCAATTTCCCGAAAATCTAGTTTTCTATTTAAATTCACTTTTATTACCGGTTTTTATTATCTTTTATTTTATTATGCAGATTTCAGAAAGAAGACACTTTGTTAATTATGTTTATTCCACTTTCCATTTACAGCCAGACCAGTTTGTATTAATTGTCTATTTCAGTCTAGGCATCATGTTGGTGGGTGTATTTAGAAATTTGTTAGGGTTTGTTAGTAAGTTAATTAAAATTAATTTTATCAAAGATAATATCTTACTAATAATTATCATAATTTTTTTGGCCTATGCGTTTTTCTTAAATGCACGTTTTGTGTTTGGGGGTATCTTGAGAAATAATCTGTATATTTTGACCAACCTGGGTGCCACCCATAATCAGAAAATGAGTAAAACATGGGGTTTTTATTATGATTATATGAAATTTGTTGCGAATCATGCGACCCCCGGAAGCGTAATAATAGTGCCTCCGCAAGACGGACCATGGCTATCTACTGGAAACGCTGGTCTAGATAGATATTTCCTGTATCCATCGTGGGTATTGAACGGTGGTTTTGATTCCTTGGATGGTGTCGGAGAAGAATATCAATACGTCCTTATTGCCCACGGTGAATGGCTTGTGCGAGATGTATCTAGGTATGATTGGCCAAAAGTCCCAATTAATGCCAAGAAAATTTGGTATTACGACTCGCTAACTAAAGAAGTTTCCGTGACTGAAAGCAAAATATACGATCCTAAAGATAAAATAAACACGGGGGCATGGGGTTTAATTGAAATTGAAGATGATTAATACAATATTACTGGCTACCGTAGCAATATTACCATTATTTATTTTCGGATATCTATTGGTTAATTTGCAAATGACCAAAAGCCAACTTTTTGAAAAAGTATTTTTAGGCTTTCTGATTTCGAGCGGGTTGATAACTTTTTTTTGGTTTATCTTAAACCTTCTGGGGGTGCCCTACACGATTGTCTCATTTTTACTTTTGGCCTGGTCGTTCGTCTTGATTTTGCTCCTTATAAACATAATCTCCAAAAAGCTTAAACTAGACAACTTTAATTTAAAATCAAAGATAATAGAGGCTTGGAAACTGCCTTTGTGGATGAAGATTATAATCCTGATTTTACTTGCAATACTAGGATCGGTTCTAATTTACAATATCTATTGGCCGGTTAAAGATTGGGATAGTTTGGTTCTCTACGATTATCGGGCAAAAATTTTTGTTGATACCGGTTTTATGATAGAAGGAGTGGCACGGGGATACTTTTTCAATTATCCGCTTCTAACATCACTTAGCCATACGTGGATTTACTTAACCGGAATCACAAATCCGATGTTTTATTACTTTCTTCTATATCTGTCCTTTTTGATCGTCTTTTATTACTGCTTAAGGAGATATGTGCCAAGGGGGCTTTCTCTTATCGGCATGTTGTTCTTAGCCGTAACTCCGGAGGTTTTTCAGCATAGCCAAATGTCTTACACAAATCTGCCGTATACTATTTATTTGACTTTAGCATTTATTTATTTTTATATTTGGTTTAACAATAAAAAAATGACAACTTTGGTAATTTCGTCAATTCTTTTGGCTCTGTCAACGTGGACAAGATCTAGCGAACCGTTTTGGTTGGTACCCATATTTTTGCTCATAATTTATTCATTTTGGAAAAGAAAACCACTCCCAATTGTGCTTTATTTGGCAATATTTTTGCCGATTCAGAGAATTTGGAACATATTTCAAACGAAGATGCTTGGTCAGCAATTCTCAACGTCAGAAATGATGAAGTTTAGTACGTCTACGATATTTAATAACATTAGTTTTGACAGGATGATAGAGGTTTTTGTGTATTTATATAACAATGTGTTTGCAACGTGGGGTATTTTAGGAATAATTTTTATATTTATATTTATTTATAAAACACTTAATCGTAGAAAAGACATAACTATATTTTTTTTGATATTGACTTTACTTTCAGCGTGCCTGCTTTATATAAGTGCTTATGTGTTTAGTTTTACACAAGTGGATTGGAAAGGTATTCCGGATTCGGCGAGAAGAATGTCTATCTTCTTTTTGCCGCTAATAATATTTAATATATTTTTATTTATTGGTGATCTTGGGAGGTCAGTAAAATTGGGTAGGAATGAATAACAAAAAAAAGTTTGATACACCGGTGCTTTTTATAATTTTTAACCGCCCTGAGACAACCAAAAAGGTTTTTGAGGCGATTAGGAAATATAAGCCTACAAAACTTTTCATTGCGGCCGATGGATCACGGAGGGGTAAACAAGGAGAGGTTGAAAGATGTGTTGAAGCAAGAAAGATTACAGAGCAAATTGATTGGCCCTGCGAAGTAAAAAGACTATATAGGGATAAAAATTTAGGTTGTAAATTGGCAGTGAGTAGTGCAATTGATTGGTTTTTCAAAAACGTAGAGGATGGAATAATTTTGGAAGATGATTGTTTACCCAACTCTTCGTTTTTTAGGTTTTGTGAAAATATGTTAGATATTTACAGGAATGATGAAAAAGTTATGTGTATTAGTGGAGATAATTTTTTGCCTAAGAAAATGCAGAAAAAAAATGATTATTATTTTTCAAAATATGTTCATATTTGGGGGTGGGCCACTTGGAGGAGGGCTTGGAAAAATTATGATGTGAATATAAAAGATTGGCCCGAGATTAAGAAAAAAGGAACTATAAATAAATATTTTGACAACTTCCTAGAGAAAACATATTGGCAAACATTATTTGATGCTGTTTATAGAGGTAAAATAAACACTTGGGATTATCAATTTGTTTATCATATTTGGAAAACGGGAGGAGTTTCAGTTATGCCGAATACAAATTTGATTTCAAATATCGGTTTTGGTAAAAACGCAGCTCATTTAAAATCGAAAAAATCCTCATTGTCTAAATTGGGAACAAATACTCTAAATGCAGAAATTAAAAAAAGAAGTGTAAAATTAAATAGAATGGCAGATACATATTCCAGAAAAAACATTTTTAGTATTAATTTAATAAATGTCTTGAAACAAAAATTATATTATTTACTAATAGCCTAATGAAAAAAGAGAATCCTGTCTGCGTCGTTTGTCAGACGCATACAGAAACACTATTTAAATTGAATATATTGGAAAAATATTCTGTATCATACTACAAATGCCAAAACTGTGGGCTTATACAAACAGAAAAACCATTTTGGCTAAAAGAAGCATACTCGTCTGCAATAATTGATTCTGATACAGGTATTATTTCACGAAACACCGCACTCTCTAAAATCACTGTAATAATTTCCTTATTTTTATTGGATAGAAAATCTAAAACTCTTGATTACGGTGGGGGGTATGGGATCTTGGTGAGAATGTTAAGAGATATTGGAATTGATTCATACTGGACAGACAAGTACGCAGAAAATTTATTTGCTAGAGGCTTTGAGCATAGCGGGAAAAGAAAATATGACATGGTAACAGCCTTTGAATTGATGGAACATTTAGAGAATCCAGTAAAAGAACTGAAAGGTATATTAAAAAAACACCATCCTCGCGTTTTTCTGTTTAGTACTATGCTCCACAATGGAAACCCGCCTAAAGATTGGTGGTACTTTGTTCCGGAAGGTGGGCAACATATAACCTTATACACGAAAAAGAGCTTAAACATTTTAGCAGACGCAATTGGCATGAAGCTTTCAACAAATGATAGAAATATCCACATGTTTTCGAATAAGCGAATACCCACATTATTTATGTTTATTCTTAGTGTGTTTTGGCCGGTTATTTCAATTGTATTTCCTCTGTTTTACAGAAGTAAAACTTTTAATGATCGGTTAAAAACCGCGGCCTCTTAAATGAAGATACTCTACGATCAACAAATTTTTAGTTTTCAGGATTATGGTGGTATTTCCAGATATTTTTACGAACTGGCAAGTCGTGTTAAGCAAACAAATAATCAAGTATTGGTTGATGGAAAATATTCCAACAATGTTTATTCAAACAAATTAAAGAAAGATACCAAACAATTCCTCCTGCGATTTAATTTCCCTCACAAAAATGTAGTTATGTTTTATTTGAACAGCATCCTTGACAGTAAAAATTTGAAAAAGTGGAACTTTGATGTCCTACATGCTACTTATTATCACCCATATTTTTTAAATAAGATGAATGGAAGGCCATACGTGGTTACCGTACATGACTTAACACATGAATTGTATGAAAAAGATGTTGGTGGTTTACAAACGCAAACTAAAAAATTTAAGAAATATGTTATCCAAGGTGCCAATCATATAATAGCGGTTTCTGAAAATACAAAAAATGATTTAGTAAAAATCTATAAGATTCCCCAGAACAAAATAACGGTTATCTATCATGGTAATTCTTTTGAAGATATAGTTCCCCAGTATGTAAAAAATCTGCCTAAAAGCTATCTTTTATATGTAGGAAATAGATCGGGATACAAAAATTTCAGACTTTTTGTAAAAGCAACATCTTCAGTCCTCAAAGAAGATAATAATCTTTTCTTAGTCTGTGCTGGTGGCGGTAAATTTTCCCGGGAAGAAAACAAATTATTGTCGGAATTAAAAATTTCCAATCAGGTAAAACAAATTAGTTTTAAAAACGACAATGAGTTGGCATATATTTATAAAAACGCCTTAGTTTATATCTTACCTTCTCTTTACGAGGGATTTGGCATGACCGCGCTGGAAGCTTTTTCAATGGGTTGTCCTGTTGTTGCAAGTGATACAAGTTCTATCCCGGAAGTTTGCGGAAGGGCCGTGTTGTATATTAATCCGGAAAACGCTGATTCGATTAGAAGTGGGATAAAAAAGGTTTTAGATGATAATAAGCTAAGTGAAAATTTAGTAAAACTTGGCTTTGGGCAAGTTAAAAAATTTAGCTGGAAAAAAACAACGAGGGATACATTGCTGATATACAATAAAATTGTTAGAAATGGAAGATAAATTGAGATACAAAGATTATTGTAAATTTACTAAATTTAGGATAAAGTATTGACTTGAAATGGCATTGAATAAAACTATTAAAAAATGTAGAGTTTGCAGCTCGGCAAGACTACAAAGTGTAATTACGCTTGGGAATCAATATATTTCAAACTTTGTTTGGCAAGACAGAGAAGGGATAAAAGCTCCCTTAGAACTAGCTATGTGCGAGAACTGTAAATTGGTTCAGTTGAAACACACGGCAATCGACCCCAATATTCTATACAGAAATTATTGGTACAAATCGGGGATTAATCTGACCATGCAACAAGCGTTGGCCGACATAACTAAAAAAGTAGAGAAATTGTCAAAACTTCAAAAAGGGGACATCGTTTTAGATATTGGTGCAAACGATGGGACACTGCTGCGCTCTTATAAAACTAAAGATATTAAACTAATAGGATTTGAACCAGCTAAAAATCTAATGGAAGATGCACAGAAAAATACTGATCTTATAATAAATGATTTTTTTAATATACGTAGTTATTTTAGGTTTCTGGATAAGAAGGCTAAGGTTATTACTGCTATTGCCATGTTCTACGATTTAGAGGATCCGAATTCGTTTGTTTCTGAGATATCTAGCTGTCTTGAAGCTGACGGTATTTTTGTCGTACAGATGGCTTATCAGCCACTTATGTTGGAACAGAACGCCTTTGATAACATATGTCACGAACATATCGAGTACTATTCAACAAGTTCTTTGATGTATTTACTGGATAGACACAATTTAGAAGTATTTGATGTGGAATTGAATAATATAAATGGGGGTAGTTTTAGGGTGTACATTAAACATAAAGGAAACAATAGAATAAAAGGTTTTGCAGGTGCGAGTAAGAGAGTGGATGAATTACTCAAACGGGAACGTAAATCTGGTGCAAATACTTTGAGAACATACAAAGCCTTTGCAGAGCGGGTGTCTAATTTAAGAGAAAAAACTAGAAACTTTATTTTTGATCGGATAAAGCATGGAAAAAAGATTTATGCTTACGGTGCCTCCACCAAGGGAAACACGCTGTTGCAGTATTATGGTTTAGACTTTCGTCATATAGTGGCTGCCGCTGAGCGAAACTCTTTAAAATGGGGTTTAAAAACTGTAGGGACGCTAATACCGATCGTGTCTGAACAAAAAGCCAGAAAGGCAAAACCAGATTATTTTTTAGTTCTGCCTTGGCATTTTAGGGAGGAGTTTATCGAAAGGGAAGAGCGATACTTACAAAGTGGTGGAAAAATGATATATCCATTGCCCAAATTAGAGATAATTAACAATTCTGGGGTGCGAGATGTAAAATAACTGTCAATAGTTTTTGTTATACTTTTTGGATAAAAGTCCTATAAAAAAAGATATCCTGTATTCCAGCCAGTTTAGATATTTCTTTTGAACTTCTAGTTGATTATTGAAATTTCTGTTCTTGAAAACCGGGTTGCCGGTAATCGATTCATTATGAATTCTGTATTTTGTTATTGATTTATTAAAAAATAACCAATTAGTTTTATCTTTTATTCTTAGCCACATATCATAGTCCATTGCAGTTGGGAGGTGCTCGTTAAATTTTCCATTTTCATCAAAAACTCGTTTTTGAACAAACATGGCCTCTTGGGGGATGAAGTTGAAAAAATTGAGAATGAATGAGGACGATATTTGAAATATTTTTCTCTCTGGGAAGCTTCCGACAATTCTACCCCCCTCATTTATTACTTTAATTTTTCCATAAATCCAATCTGGAAAGGAATTCTCAATTAAAAAATTGTGGACATCTTCTAGCACCCTTTCACCAATTAATGAATTATCCGATTCTAAATGAAGTATATATTTTCCGCTTGCATACTTGTTCCCTAAATTTATTGCGTTCCAGATTCCTCTAGGGGGACGTGAAACAACCTTTATTTTATTGCGGAATTTTTTCTTAAACTGGTCGATCACTTTAATGGTGTTATCTGTTGACATACCATCAATAATTATATGTTCAAAATCAGTATACGTTTGACGATTGACGCTTCCCAAATTTTCTTCTAAATATTTCTCTGCATTCAGTGTACAGGTGATTATGGAGAAAAAAGGATTCTTTCTAGTGTAAACTCCCATACGTTTTTATAGGCGTCCTTCTTTACTTAGCTCAGATTCGACCCAGAAATAAGTTTTAGCGAACCCTTCTTCTAGAGAATGTTTGGGTTTCCATTTTAAAACTTTCTCTCTCAATGTGTTGTCAGCATCTCTTCCTCTAACACCCTGGGGCTTGTTTATTAAATGTTTCTTTTTTAATTTTTTATTCGCAATTTTACAGACAAGATCAACCATTTGATTTATCGTTATTAGTTTATCTGAACTTATATTCAACGGTTTCCTAAAATCCGAATTCATAAGTTCATAAACAGCTTCAACGCAGTCATCCACCAAAAGAAATGTTCTAGTTTGTCTACCATCTCCCCAAATTTCTATGTCCTGACCATTTTTCGCTAGGGCAACCTTCCTGCAGATTGCAGCGGGGGCTTTTTCCCTTCCTCCCTCAAAATCTGTTTCTGGACCAAAAATCGTGTGGAATCTAGCTATTCTCACCTCGATACCATAATCTTTGAAATAGCTAGTATAAAGTCTTTCTGAAAACAACTTTTCCCATCCATATTCATTCGAAGGATCGGCGGGGTAAGCATCAGTCTCTTTTAATGGGGGTGACTTTGGAGTTCTGGTGAGTGAATGGCTATATATACAAGCTGATGAAGGGAAGAAGATTTTTTTCACCGAATTCATTTTACAAGCTTCTGCAATATTTGCGTTAATTAACACATTGTCATGCATTACCTCAGCGTTTACTGTTTCTATATAACCTATTCCGCCCATGTTTGCTGCAAAATTAAATACCCATTCGATATTATTCGTAGCTTTGAGGCAATTATCAAAATTACGAATATCAAGCTTGATAAATTCGTCCGCCTCGCTTTTGGAAGAATATTCTGGATCTTTAATATCTACCCCTCGTACCCAATGTCCTTTATTTTTTAAAAATCTGACCATATGATGGCCGATAAAACCACCCGCACCAGCAACTAAAATTCGTTTCTTCATATCCAGTGAATAAGTTATATAATAATTCTGATAAGAAGTAAATGTTGAAATGAGTCCCTTTTTAAATTTTTCTGATTCGGCAAAGTTCGCAGATATTGCAAAAAATATTTTTTATGGTTTAAGCTTTGGAAACAGTTTTTCTTTTTGGGGATCCTCAGTTTTTGAATTGCTAAAATCAAACTTGTTTCCTGCGACATGGACCCCGCCAGTTATGCCCTATTCTATTGCCGCGTTTTTCAAGATTTTTGGAGTAGGGGATTTGGCAGTAATCGCCACGTCATTTTTCTACTTTTTGGTGACTTTAGTTTTTGTTTTTCTTTTAGCTAAAAAGATTTTTAATTCAAAATTAGTCGGGATTCTTTCAACACTGGCGGTTGGTTTTAATTATGACTTAATTCACTATGCCACCAGTGGCGCTTCGGAATCGCCATTTATTTTTGAAATAGTTGCGGCATCTTATTTCGTTTCCTTAAAGAAAAAATGGGCGAGTGTTGTCACAGGTCTTTTGTTGGTCCTAATGTATTTCACCCGTCCCCAAGCATTTATTTATATTGCAGGAATTATTCTTTATTGGCTACTGATAAATTTCAAACCCAAAAAAGCAATTGTTTATTTTGTGGGAATCGCAATTGCAGGTTTGTTATTCGATTTTTTTGTACTTATGCCGCTATCGGGGAAATATTATCTATATTCAATATTCTACCGCGGTTTCAACTCTAGTTTTAATCAATCGTCTGTCGCCTCAGATGCTTTGCGCGGAGCCGCAAATGTTGCCGGAGGCGGAATTACCCAAATACTCAAAAATATTTTCTACAATCTTTATAACTTTTATAAACTTCTACCACAAATAATAAACCCATATCTTTTTGCTTTATTTATCATTGGGTTGTTCCGTCCTTCGCCAAAGGCTGTGGATCGGCATGCATTTAAGATTGCCTCGGTGTTTATGGTGGCAGTTACATTCATTGTGACGGCGGCAAGTATCCCATTTTTTAGATATCTACATCCAGTAATACCGCTCGTATACATAATAGCGGTGGGAACATTAGTAGAAATTATTAGATTATTGATTACAGATCATAGATTATCGGGCGAACGATTAAAGAGTTCTACAATCCACATTCTAATATCTACAATCTTGGTAATATTCTTTGCGGTAGGTCCTACTTTAGGAATATTACTCCTGGATTCAAGGTTCGAGGCAAAAACTCACAACGTTGGTAAACCTCCGGTGTATCTTGAGCTATCTAAAATTTTGAAAGAAAATACAGAAACTGACGATATTGTAGTTACAAATCTTGATACATGGGGAAGCTGGTACGGTGAGAGGAGAACCGTTTGGTTTCCCATCGAACCAAAACAAATTATTGATCCGACGACGGGTAAAATTCCATTTGATGCAATTTATCTGACAAGCTACCTAATTGATGACGCAAATTATTATATGGGAGAGAGCTGGAGAATGATCTTTGAAAATCCCAATGATCCAGAAAAATGGACATGCGATGGTTGCGATAAGATCGCAAAAGAATTCACATTAAAAAACATCTATTTTGTGCCGGCCACTGATAACTACGAACGAATGGACGCCTCTGCGATACTCCTTATTAAGAAAGATTAGAGATTCTAGATTGAAGATTATAGAATACGGATAAGACGGGGATTACAGATTAAAAATTAGAGGACTGATAAACGCTTTGTACTCTTAATTAAACCCTGAAGTAGTTTTTGTGTAGTATTTAGTTGTTGGAATGTAGAATCGAAGGTATCATTTGAAATATATTCTAAATCTTTAGCAATGAATATCTGATTTTTGACTTCCACAAGTGAACCCTTGGCTAAATAATAAAACTGGACCTTTTCCTTATAGCCCTGCCTCCCGAAACCTTCTGCAATATTGCTGGTTATTGAAACCACGGCCCGTCTTAATTGATCGACTAGGGAATAAGTTTCTTCTTTGGGAAAAGTTTTTGTGAGTTTGTAGATCATAAGTACCAATTTGTGCCCTTCCTGCCACGCTACTAAATCTGTGAATTCTTCAATTTTACCTCTACTATTCATGGTTTCGTAACTTCGTTATCTATATTCTACATTTATCAATCCATAATGCACAATCTGAAGATCCATTCGATAATCTCTTATCCATAATCTATAATCTAAAGTGTGGGAAATCAGATAGTCATATATCAAGCCAAAGGAGGAGCAATTGAGTTTAAGGGAGATTTTCAAAAAGATACAATTTGGGCTAGTCTTCAGCAAATAGCTGATTTATTTGAAACAGACAAATCAGGTATCTCCAGACATATAAAGAATATTTACGGTATTGGAGAGCTTGACAGGAAATCAACTGTTGCGTTTTTTGCAACAGTTCAAAATGAAGGCGGCAGAAAAATAAAAAGAAATATTGAATATTACAATCTGGATACAATTTTATCTGTGGGATATCGTGTTAATTCAAAAAAGGCCACTATATTTCGCCAGTGGGCGACAAAAGTCCTAAGGCAGCATATCTTGAAAGGTTATACTGTAAATCGGAGACTCATCTCAAGAAATTACCAGTCATTCTTGAAGGCTGTCGAGGGTGTCAAAAAATATCTCCCTGTAAGTAACAAAGTGAATGCTTCGGATGTTTTAGATTTGGTTAAGATGTTTGCTTCAACCTGGCTGTCGCTGGATTCATATGACAAAGCAGGGTTTCCCAAGACGGGAAGTATTAGAAGACAAATAACAGTCACGTCAAATGAGTTGGGCGAAGTTTTATTGGGCCTTAAAACGAAATTGATTAGTCAGGGAAACGCAACAAACATTTTCGGACAAGAGAAACGAATCGGTGAAATAGACTCTATTATTAGAAATGTCTTTCAGTCCTACGGAGGTAAGGATTTGTATCCGACTTTAGAAGAAAAAGCTGCTAACTTGTTGTATTTTTTTGCTAAGGGGCACCCGTTTGTAGATGGCAATAAAAGAAGCGGGGCGTTTGCTTTTATTTGGTTTTTGAGAAAAGCCAGTATTTTGAATACTTCCAAAATGACACCTGAAGCGTTAACAGCCCTGACACTACTTGTTGCGGAAAGTAATCCAAAGGATAAAGAGAAAATAATCGGTTTAGTTTTAATGCTGATTGGAAAATAAATTATGAAGAAATACTTTGATTGGGGAAGACAAATGCTTTTTTCTGCAACAGCCAAAGACACGTTTGTGCTTTTTGTCGGAAATCTAGGAGCCGCTTTTTGGGGTTTTCTTTTTACATTGTTTGTTGCCCGATCACTAAGTGTTTATGATTTTGGTATCTTTTCCGCTGCACTCAATCTGGTTGTTATTCTTGCATCCCTTGCTGATATAGGGATTTCTACAGGTTCTGTTAATTTTGTATCCGTCCACTCAGCAAAAGGTGAGCATGAAAAAGTTAATGAATATATAAAGGCTTCCTTTCTGGTCAGGCTCTTTATAGTTTTAGGAACCTCGGTAATAGTTGCCGTATTCGCGCCTTTTGTTTCAAAAACTTTTCTGGCAACTCAGGATCCCAAAATTGCCATTTGGGCAGCCATCATCCCAATTTTTCTTTTTCCGGATTTGTTTTTCCCCTACATCCTACAGGCAAAGAAAAAATTTCTTCACTCAACAATTATTGATAACGCCTTTTATATTGCAAGGCTTTTATTTGCCCTGGCTTTTTACACAATTGGAGGCTTGACTATGTCTAAGGCTTTTTGGGCGTTTGGAGCAGGATTTGTAATGTCTCTTGTATTTATCTTTATCTATTTGAAACCCCATTTTTTCAGGTCACGCCCGGGAAAAGAAGAATATAAAAATCTTCTTAAGTTTTCCGGATGGATTGGGGTCAACAGAATTATTTCTTCAGTTTCAGGGAGACTTGATATTCAAATGCTGGCGACAATGGCAGGAGCTCTTGCAACAGGTCTTTATTCAATTCCTTCAAGACTTGCATCTTTTATTGTGGTTCTGTCCAGCAGTTTTTCCGCGGTGCTTGCTCCAAGACTTGCGGGGTTTGGTAGTAAAGAAAACGAGAAGAAATATATCCTTAAATCTCTTATCGCCCTTTTGCCGATTACGGCAGGAATAGTACTTTGGATAATAATTGCCAAACCTTTTATACTCACACTTTTCGGGGATAAATATATAGACTCTGTTCCTGTTTTTCAGGCTTTGGCTCTCGCACAAATTCCATTTTTATTTACAGTTCCTTCCGTATCGGCCATTATTTACGCCATGAAGAAAACCGTGTTTATAGGAGCCTATTCATTTTTCCAGATAGCAGCCATATTCCTTTTAAACTTTTTCCTGATTCCTAAATTCGGGGTTTTTGGGCCAACCATTACCCTAGGAGTTACAAACATAATCCTAGCGGTCTATACGTGGGTGATAGTTATTAAATACTACTGGGGGAGTAAAAATGATTAATTCTGAATTTAAAATTTTAAATAAAATTCGAATTCTTAAATTTATTAATTGAGATTTTATTAGTAATTAGGAATTTTAAATTAGTAATTTGCTTTATGAAATCTATTTGCGTTCACACTTTAGTCAAAAATGAAGCGCGATGGCTTTGGTATTCTGTCACCTCAGTAATTGACCATGTAGATAAACTTCTCTTGTGGGACACAGGAAGCACGGATAAAAGTATTGAGATAGAGAAAGAGTTAGAGAAAAAATACCCGGGAAAAATCGAACTTAAGCAAAGGAAAATTACTTCCCCCTCCGACTTTACAAAAACGCGTCAGGAAATGCTTGATGTGACATCCTCCGATTGGTTCATAGTTCTTGATGCAGATGAGATTTGGTATGAAGATTCTATAAAGAAAGTTATTGGGACAATTAACAATAGAGGACAAAACATTGAATCGGTTGTTGTACCGACAATTAATTTAGTAGGGGATGTCTTTCATCGACAAGCCGAGTCCGCCGGAAGATATAAGTTTGGCAGTAGAGTGGGGCATTATAATTTGAGAGCCGTAAAGCGGGACATCCCGGGACTTCATTCGGAAGGTATCCACGGGGTTTGGGGTTGGGTGGACGACGAAAATAAAATGATTCAAGATAGAGACTCGGAAAAAGTAAAATTTGTCGATGCTCATTATTTGCACGCCTCATTTTTACCAAGAGGTGGAACAAAAGGAAAGGATTTGGAAGTTGTCAAAAGATCAAAAAAACTAAAGCATGAGTTGGGAGAAAATCTTTCAAAAGATTTTTATTACCCCGAAGTTTTTTTCAAGGAGAAACCCAATTTTATTCCAAGTCCGTGGAGTACAATGTCAGCATCTTTTAAATTTAGAGCTTTTTTTGAAACACCTCTTCGGAAAATGAAAAGGGTAATTTGGTGGGGTAGAGCCGGATACTAAATACAAATTACTAATTAAAAATTTAAAATTATGAAAAGAAGAGACTATTTTTTACTAGTAGGAATTTTGTTAATACATTTGCTTCTTCTTATGGTTTTAAAGTTTACTGCCTGGCCGGAAATGAGCCTTTGGCCATACCTTATTGCAAAAGGATGGCTGCCCTATAAAGATATTGCTATAGCACACACACCTCTCATGCTGATTGACCTGGGCATCTTCTATAAAATTTTTGGTTCAGGAATACTTCAACTGAAAATATTTACTTGGCTCCTGATTCTGATTTTTGACTGCCTCGTCTTTACCCTTGTCAGAAAACTTTGGAATATAAAAGCCGCATTTATTACACTTGGGGTATTTGCCTTCTGGAACCTTTTCTACGACGGCAACGGACTCTGGTTCGATCTTTATATGGGTCTAATGGCCTTTTGTTCTTTCTACTTTGCAAGGCAGAAAAAATGGCTTTGGACGGGAGTTTTCTGGGCATTGGCTTTTATCTCCAAGCAAACTGCAGTTTGGTTTCTAATCCCCATAGGATTAGAAATGGTTAATGGTAAATGGTTAAAGGTTAAAAAGAATATCCGAAGTTTTATTCCGGGAACGCTTGCCATTATAGTTCCCTTTATAGTAATTCTTGCCGCATTTGGAATCTTGTCGGACTTCTGGAACTGGGCTGTAAAATTTGGAATTTTCATTCTTCCCAAAGCCCAGGGGCAAATTCAGCTCCCGGATTTCAAGAATCTGGCTGTGGCAATATTCCCGTTTCTGGTTTTTATTCCACTTGTTCTAAAATCCGGCCGCAAAAATCTTGATATATTACTTTGGGCAATTGCCGGAGGTCTCGGGGCGTTTCCCAGGTTTGAATTTTTCCATTTTCAGCCGGTAGTTCCCTTTTTGGCAATTGCAACAGGATTGGTGTTTGAAAAAGTCAAAAAGGAAAAAAAGTTATTCAAACCATTTGTTCCGGTTTACATTACCGTTTCAATAATTCTTTTCGCGGGCTTTTTCATGAGAAATTTTAAGGAAGGTACCAGATTTTACGAAGCCAATGTTGCCAATGTTGTGACATTTGTAAACTACAACACAAAGCCAGGGGATAGAATATTTGTTCTGAACTGGTGGGACAACATATATGCGCTAACAGATACGTTGCCGGCTACCGACCCCTGGGTTCCGCAGCTTTCCTGGTACATGGAGATTCCCGGGGTACAGGAAAAAATAGTGGAGGATCTGAAAGCAAATCCGCCGAAAATGATAATTTACAATTCCTATACAATGTCCGGTCTTTCATCATATATTCCCCAAAAGGTTTACAATTTTGTCACGGAAAATTATAAACTAAGTGGTAAGGTTGACGGGGTCGAGATTTTGATCAAAAAACAGTATGTATCACGTTAGAGAACTCAAATACCAATACGTTTACGTTTTGAGAAGTCTAAAGTCTAGTAAATGGTACATTGGTTGTACAAATAATCTACGAAAACGTTTTATTGAGCATCAAAATGACAAATCCACTTACACAAAAGGTAGAGGTCCATTTGAATTGATATATTATGAAGCTTGTCTTAACAAGCTTGATGGATTTGCTAGAGAAAAGTATTTAAAATCGGGTATGGGAAGAAGATATTTAAAAAATAGGTTAAAACGTTTTCTTTCTCTAACGTGATGAAAATAGCGATTTTGAATAAATACCAGAATAGGGTTGCCAGAGGTGCGGAGACTTTTGTCTTTGAGCTTTCGAATCGCCTGTCCGAGCACTACAAGGTTGATGTTATCGCAGATATTAACTATTTGAACCTTCTGAAAGGCAAATACGATGTAATTATTCCGACAAACGGAAGATTCCAGGTTGTCCTGGTTAGGATTATTTCCCTACTGACCGGAGCCAAAATGGTAGTTTCGGGACAGTCCGGAATGGGTTGGGATGATAAAGTGAATTTGTATTCATGCCCCAATGCTTTTGTCGCGCTTTCCAAGAAAGCTCTAGCTTGGGCAAAGGAGGTCAACCCCCGCGTTAAATCTTTGTATATTCCAAACGGAGTGGACCTAACTAAATTTAATCCAAAAGGGAGAGCGTATAAAACAAGGATTAAAAACCCTATGGTTCTTTGTGGAGGTGCTTTTACTCCTCAAAAAAGAATGGATTTGTCGATTAAAGCTGTCGCCAAACTTCCCGGGGTAAGCCTTTTAATGGTTGGCGGGGGAGGCGAGCTTAGGAGAGAGCTGGAAAGATATGGAGAAAAGATTTTAGGTAAGGACAGATTTGAACTTTTATCGGTTCCTTTTGAAAAAATGCCGGAGGTCTATAGAGCCGCAGATGTGTTTACACTTCCCTCAAGGCCGTCTGAGTCTTTCGGAAATGTTTTAGTTGAAGCGATGGCCACCAATTTGCCGGTTGTGGCAACAAATGATCCTGTCAGGAGCGGGATTGTTGGGGAGGCAGGGATTCTCGTGGACCCGATGGACACAAAGGCCTATGCCAAGGCGATCGAGAAAGCACTGAATCAAAATTGGGAAGGCAAACCAAGAGAACAGGCAAAAAAGTTTTCCTGGGACGAAATCGCCAAAAAGTATGAAGACTTGTTTAATGAACTAAAAAAATGATTTCAGTAATAATTCCCACATACAACGAAGAAAAAGTATTATCCGATTGTATAGAATCTTTGGGGTTTCAAACTTTGACTGATTTTGAAATTATTGTTGTTGATGACGGCTCAACCGATAACACTTGGCAGTTATTATCGGAAATTCGAAATTCGAAATTCGAAATTCGAAAATTGCGTGCGAAGCACGTGGGGGCCGGTGCGGCAAGAAATTTGGGGGCAGGGCACGCGAATGGGGAAATTCTGGTTTTTGTGGATGCAGACATGACTTTTGACAAAGAGTTTCTGGGAAAATTGATTGAGCCAATAGTAACAAACTCCACTTCGCCAAGGCTTCGCGGAGCAAGGGGAACTTTCAGTAAAGAAGAAATTGTATCCAACTGGGACAATCCCTGGTCAAGATGCTGGAACATAAATGAGGGGTGGGAGGAGAAACGTCGCCACCCCAAAAACTTCCCCGATCACCAGCCTGTTTTTAGGGCAATTCTGAAAAGTGAATTTGATAAAGTCGGTGGGTTTACTCCAGGGGGATATGATGACGATTGGAGTCTGAGTAGGAAGCTTGGCTATGAAGCGGTTATGGCACCAGGTGCCGTCTTCTACCATAAAAATCCATCAAGCCCGGGTGAAATATTTAACCATGCAAAGTGGGTAGGGAAGAGGAAATACAAATTCGGAATTTTTGGAAGTTTTACTGGTTTAATTAGGGCATCACTACCCGTTTCTCTGATTGTGGGGATTTATAAATCTCTCTTAACATTAAATTTAAAATTTATGATTTTTAAATTAGTTTATGATTTTGGCATTTTTGTGGGTATTCTGGAATACATAATCACAAAAAGAGGATCAAAGTGAAAAAAATTCTTCTAAAAAACAGACTGCTACTGACTTTGTTTGTAGGGTTACTACTTCGTCTGATATCCATTGATCAATCTCTTTGGCTTGATGAGGCAACAACCGCTCTCGCGGCTAAGATGCCTTTGGCGGATATTTTTACCAAATTTCTACCGGGAGATTTCCATCCCCCGCTTTATTATCTTTTAATGAAAGGGTGGGGTAGCCTCTTTGGGTTGTCTGAAATTTCTCTCCGGACCCCCTCTGTTATTTTTGGTATTCTGACGATTTATTTTATTTATCTCATTGCCAAAAAAATATTTGATACCAAGACTGCAAGAATTGCCTCAATATTGGCGGCAACGTCCGGCCTTTTAATTTATTACTCACAGGAAGCCAGAATGTACTCTTTGGCCGCGTTTTTGGCTACCCTGCTTTTTTATCTATTTCTGGAAAAGAAATGGGTGCTTTTTTCTATTTTTCTACCCATCCTGGCGATGACCGATTATGTTTCTCTTCTGATTATTCCGGTTTTTTGGCTTCTAGGATATAAGGACTGGAAAAAATTGGCTCTGGCCCACATTCCGCTTTTTATTATATTGATAGCCTGGCTGCCAACGTTCTTGAGCCAACTTTCGGGAGGGTTTTCGGTGCAGGGATCGGCCTGGTGGAACCTACTAGGTACAATCTCGCTTAAAAATATCGCATTGATCCCTGTTAAATTTATATTCGGAAGGATCAGCTTTAATAATAAAATTTTATATGGCGCGGTTTCGTTGGCTTCTGTTCTTTTGTATTCTTTCCTATTAGTTGTGCGACGACCTTTAAAGGTCCGACCCTACAAGGTGGTTTGGGCATGGCTCATCATACCGATTCTCCTGGGTATTTTGATAAGCATTAAGATTCCTATTCTTTACTATTTCAGATTTCTTTTTTGTCTTCCTGCTTTTTACATTTTGGCGGCTGGAGGAATTACAAGTTTGAAAGGTAAAACGTTTTGGATATTTTTATCCACAGCCATTTTGATAAATATTGCCTCATCCTCTCTATATTTATTTAATCCAAAGTTCCAAAGGGAAAATTGGAGGGCAGTTGCGGAAGCTGTTGGCGCAGACGCTATAATTTATCCCTCAAATTCACAAGAAGAAGCACTTACCTATTACCAAAAAGGAGGACAAATAATCTACTTCGAGAATTTCGATTCCGTAGGGAGAGACCTTGCAGAGGTTTGGTTATCGAGGTATGTCTGGCAGATATTTGATTCCAAGGACATGGCGCGGATTAAAATCGAAAATTTAGGATATAATAAAGTCCAGGAACTGAACCTGAACGGCGTTGAGTTTTGGAAGTATATAAAATAATAAATTGAAAATTGCAATCGACATCAGTCAAATTGTTTACGGAACGGGTGTTTCTGTCTACACCAGAAAGCTGATTGAGACTTTGCTTACACTTGATCGGGAAAATGAATATGTACTCTTTGCTGGGGCTTTCAGGAGGCGTCAGGAGATTTTGGAAGCGTTTCCCAACTCTAAAGTTTTTCCTATTCCGCCGATTGCAGCAGACTTTATCTGGAACAGGCTTCACACCTTTCCGATCGAAAAATTAATTGGTGAAGTAGATGTTCTCCACACTTCCGACTGGTCGGAGCCCCCCAGCAGTTCTTTTAAGGTAACAACGGTACACGACCTTTATCCCTTGAAGTTTCCCAGGCTGGTACACTCCAAGACACTGGAGGTTCACAAGAGAAGACTTTACTGGGTGATTAAAGAAAGCAAAAGGATAATCGTTCCTTCAGTTTCTACAAAAAATGACCTAGTCGACTTGGGGGTTAGGGAGGATATAATTCGTGTGATTCCCGAGGCTCCGTCTATGAAGAAGGTCGATGAAGAAAAAGTTTTGGAGATAAAAAAGAAATATCAGATAAGGGAGGATTATTTTATTTCAATTGGAGTTACACCCCTGAAAAATACCAAGAAGATAATAAAAGCATTTCACCTGGCCACTCCTGGGAAAGACCTGAAACTGATAATTGCAGGAAGACCATCGGGCATTAAAATTGAGCCGGAGAGAAACGTCAGGATACTCGGGCACATTCCCCAAAGTGACTTGGCCGCGCTTCTCAGTGGTTCAAGGGGCTTAATTTTTGCCTCGCTTTATGAGGGTTATGGAATTCCGATTCTGGACGGATTTACCTGCGAAGTGCCGGTAATTACCTCAAATATAGGTTCTATGCCTGAAGTTGCTGGAAACGCTGCGGAACTGGTCGATCCTAATTCTGTGAACTCAATTGCCGAAGGGATTGCAAAAGTGGTTCGTGGAGGAAAAGGACTTATTGATAAGGGGAAACTGCGCGTTAGAAACTTTTCCTGGGAAAAGACCGCACAAATGACACTTGATGTATACAAGGAGGGACAAAAATGATTATTGGCATCGACGGAAACGAGGCTAATGTTGAAAAAAGGGTAGGAGTGAACACTTATGCCTATGAGCTTCTGTGGAATTTCTGGAAACTACAAGACGAATGGAAAAATAACCATAAACTTATAGTTTTTCTTAAAAATGAGTCTAGAGCGGACTTACCGAAGGAGACGAAGTTCTTCAGGTACAAAGTGATTAAGGGTGGGGGGGCATGGATACTGACCAAGCTTACCCCGAGCCTGTTTTCGGGGGACCCCAGGTGCGATGTTTTCTTTTCCCCAAGCCACTACGCACCTCCTATTGCCCCAATACCCAGGTTTTGTTCAATTATGGACCTTGGATACCTCGAATTCTCGGGACAATTTCGAAAAAAGGACTTTTGGCAGTTAAAGTTATGGAGTGCCATTAGCATTTTTGTATCAAAAGCGGTCTTTGCTATATCAAATAGTACAAAAAACGACATTGTACGACACTACCCCTCAGCTAAAGATAAGATTTACGTTACCCCTCTTGCATATGACAGTATGAAGTTCAATATGAGTGTTTCCGAAAAAGATGTGCGACGTGTAAGGGATAGGTACTCCATAGTTACGGACTATGTATTATATTTGGGTACTCTCAAGCCCAGTAAGAATGTCGAAAGCCTTCTAACGGCCTTTAAGGCCGTAATTACTAATGATAAATTAAAAATTTCCAATTTAAAGCTGGTAATTGCCGGAAAAAAGGGCTGGATGTATGAATCTATTTTTGAAAAAGTCAAAAAACTAGGAATGGAAGATAAAGTAATATTTACGGATTTTGTTCCTGAGGAAGACAAGCCCGGACTGATCAAGGGTGCGAAAGTATTTGTCCTGCCTTCATTTTGGGAGGGATTTGGGCTCGATGTCCTAAATGCCATGGCTAGCGGCGTGCCTGTAGTTGCCTCAAACATAGGAAGCTTGCCTGAGGTGGTTGGGGATGCCGGGATACTGATTAACCCCAAAAGTACAGATAGTATTGCCGAGGGGATTACCAAGGTGCTTTTGGCACCCATTGCGAAGTATAATAGTATGAAAGAAGCAGGTTTAGCTCAAGCTAAAAAGTTTTCCTGGGAGAAAACAGCTAGAGAAACCTTGGAGGTAATAACAAAATTATGAATTATAAATTAAAAATTTTAATTAAAATCCCAATTTTAAATTTAGAATTAGTAATTTGAAACATATGTTTAGAGATAAAACGGGCAGGCAGTTATCAGCTAAAGAAGCATTATCGAAAATCTTGGATAGGATCAGTAATGTTATTCTTGATTTTGAGTTGATGACGCTCCGGTGGGTTTCCCATGTTCCATCCCACGCTTTTCGAAAAATAATTTATAAACTTTCCGGAATGAAAATCGGGAAAGGGTCGACGGTTCATATGTGGGCCAACTTTTTTGACCCTTCCGGTATTTCCATCGGCGAAGACACCATTGTCGGAGATCACGCTTTCTTGGATGGCAGAGCGGCGTTAACCATCGGCAGCCATGTAGACATTGCCTCATCGGTAATGATTTATAACTCCGAACACGATTTGGAGAGTGAAAAATTTTCAGCCAGAACTGAGCCTGTGGAAATTGGCGATTATGTTTTTGTTGGTCCCAGGGCAATCATTCTTCCCGGAGTTAAAATCGGAAAGGGAGCCGTTATCGCTGCAGGGGCGGTTGTAACAAAAGATGTTCCCGAGTTTACAATTGTCGGCGGAGTTCCTGCAGGTAAAATCGGAGAAAGGAGAGAAAGAAATCCTCATTACATTCTTGGTCGGGCAAGACTATTTCAGTAATGTTTAAAAAAATTCTCAATATCTTCTACGTTATTTTTTGTATAGCCGGAATTTTATACCTAGCCTTGCCGAATTACACTTTTCCTGAACCTCCACCTGATTCCATTCAATCAGAAGAGCCTGCAGATTTGGAAACCCCTTTAAGGAGAGGATATTTTACAAATCACACCAGGGCGGAAGTGCTGGATTGGTATGAAAAGCAGTTCGATCGTTCGAGCTTTCTGAATATTAAACTTCCGACACTCCTTCTTAATTACCCTCCGGAAAACGCTCAGACTATCATAAGGGACCAGACGGGGAGTACTTTCCTCCAGGAGTTTGCCCACCCTTTCAGGGAGAGTATATATATTAATGGCTTTAAGCCCCCTAGTGATAACAACCGGCCTATATTTTTTGTAGGTGGAAAGCCATGGCAGCAAAAAATAATAATACGCTACGTACCCAGTAGTATTTGGGTCAGGGAGGCGGTATTTATTGCATCAGCCTTGATGATAGCCGTAATTTACAATGCTTTTGAAAAATCATTAAGAAAAAAGAATGAGTAACACACTCGATTTATCAATAATCATAGTATCGTCCAAAAAGGATTATCTCCTCGACTGCATTAAAACCCTCAAGCCCGCTCTTGAAGGTGTCGAGAGTGAAATTATTCTGATCGACAACGCATCGTCTGATAAAATGGGCAGCCTGGTGAGAGAAAAGTTTCCTTATGTAAAAGTTTTGAGGCGGGAGGAAAACGGAGGTTTTGGGGAAAACAACAATATGGGAATAAAGATTGCCACTGGAAGGTATATTCTTCTCCTTAACGATGACACGCGGATTATTGATAAAAATATCTTCAGGGAAATGATTGCCTGGATGGATGCCCACCCCAAGGCCGGCGTCTCAAGCTGTGCCCTTCTTAATCCGGATGAAACTTCCTATCAAGGATCGGGGGGCTTTTATCCGACTCTTTTCAGGGTGTTGGCCTGGATGACTTTCTTGGACGATATTCCGGGAGTGGATAGGCTTATCAAGCCTTATCATCCGCTTCATTCCGCATCCCCCATTTATAAAGGTGAAAAATTTTTCAAAAGTGAGCATAAACAAGACTGGGTAACCGGGGCATTTTTTTTGATGCGGAGGCAGGCTTTGAAAGAAGTCGGTGTTTTTGATGAGGACTTTTTTCTTTATGTCGAAGAAGTAGAGCTCTCGGCAAGATTTGCCCAAAAAGGGTGGGAAATCTGGTATTTGCCGGAATGGAAAATAGTTCACTTTGGACAGGCAACCTCCGGAAGTGAGAAAGCAATGATTTTTGAACTTAAAAACCTGGTTTTGATGTATAAAAAACACGAACCGAAGTGGAAAATTCCCATCCTTCGTGCAATCCTTAAATTGGGGGTCTTTTTGAGAATAATTCTTTGGGGCATTGCAGGAAAAAGAGATGTTTCTAAAATATATGCAAAAGCTATTAATGCTTTCTGAAAAAATATCTAAATATTTGATTGCCGCGGTTCTGATAATAGTACCGCTTCTGCCGAAGTTTCCGCTGATTAGTGTTCCCGGAACATACGTTTCGATCCGCCTTGAAGACGTTTTAATGTTTTTCCTGGCGCTTGTCCTGGTCCCCAAGTTCGTAGTGGATTTTAAAAAGATTTGGAAAGACAAGATTCTTAGTGCAATCCTGATATTTTTTATGGTAACTTTTATTTCGCTTCTTGCCGGGATTCTTATTACACAAACGGTAGAGTTAAGATTGGGGCTTTTGCATTGGGCAAGGCGTGTTGAGTATATTATTCCTTTTCTTGCAACTTATCTTTTAATTCCGCGCGACAAAATAAAGGAAACCGTGGAATTTTATTTTAAAATTTTATTGATTGTTATGGTCATCGTTTTTGTCTATGGCCTGGGGCAGCGATATCTGAATTTTCCCGTAATCATCACACAAAATGAAGAATATTCCAAAGGAATTGCCCTGCGCTGGAGTCCCGGAGCACACATAAATTCGACTTTCGCGGGACATTATGATCTGTCGGCCTTTATGGTTTTAGTACTTCCCATATTTTTAGGAGCACTTTTTACATTGAAAGAAAAACTTTCAAAACTTTTTATAGCAATTTCTTCCGGAATGGGACTCTGGCTTTTGATAAGTTCAGTTTCAAGGACCGCTCAGGCCTCGTATCTTTTGGCGGTTACCGTCACGCTTTTTCTCTTAAAGAAATTTAAAGGTTGGTTGATAGTAATTCTTATCAGTGTCGTCTCAATGACCATGTCTTCGGGGCTTGATGCCAGATTTGGGCAGGCAATAAAGGTTCTATACGAGTATGTTACAACCGGAAAAGGCATCAGTTATGTTCCGGGCTTTGTTGTTAGGGCGGATGAGGTTACGCTGACAACGCGCGAGATTATTCAGGCAACCCCGGCTCCGGCAGCCGTAAAAGTTATCAATGACGTTTCAATTGCAATCAGGTACAACGTTGAATGGCCGAGGGCAATCAGGGCCTTTTCCAAGAATCCAATTTTAGGAACAGGCTATTCGTCAATAGACCTGGCAACGGATAACGATTATTTAAGAATGCTTGGAGAAATCGGTCTCGTGGGATTCTCCGCTTTCGTGTTAATATTTCTAAGAATCGGGAAAGTTTTATTAAAAACATTTTCATTAAAAGATAGGTTAAGCAGTTTTGAGAAAAGTTATCTATTTGGAATTATAGGCGGACTTATCGGAACTTTTGTTACGGCACTCCTGATTGATTTGTTTGAAGCGTCGAAATTTGCAATAATATTCTGGTTGCTTTTGGGTAGTTCCGTAAGTCTGATTAAAAGTAAACTAAATGAGAACTAAAATTATTCAATTTACAAAAGGTAAATATTTTGAGTACATTTTATTATCAATCGTGCTTGTTTTGGGTTTTGTGATACGCCTTTACAAAATAAACAATCCAGTCGCTGATTGGCACAGCTGGCGCCAGGCGGATACGGCATCCGTGAGCCGGGTGTACCTTGAAAACGGGATAAATTTACTTTTACCCCGCTACCATGACATTTCAAGCATTCAAACCGGAATGGATAACCCCATGGGCTACCGTATGGTGGAATTCCCTTTCTACAATGCCCTAAATGTTGTCCTGGCTAAATCTTTTACCCCTATTTCTCTTGAGGTTTGGGCAAGACTTATTAATATAAGCATTGCCGTCACCTCCGCATTTTTCCTGTATCTTATTGGGAAAAGATTGATGGGGAATTATATGGGGCTTCTTTCCGCGTTTTTCTATTTGTTTATTCCCTACAACATTTATTTTACAAGAGTGATTTTGCCTGACCCGATGGGAGTGATGTTCGGAGTAATTTCCCTTTGGGCATTTTTGGAGTTTGCTCACGGCAACAAAAAAGCTTTACTTTTTATCTCCTCTGTTTTTTTTGCAATGGCTCTTCTTATCAAGCCTTATCTGGGATTCTATCTTTTTCCGATAATATACTTAGCAATTAAAAAATATGGAATTAAAAGTTTCTTTAAGGAAAAACGCGTTATTGCGGGAACTCTTGCCTATCTGGCAATTGCTTTTATACCTTTCCTTCTTTGGAGAGGATGGGAGGCAAAATTTCCCGAAGGAATTCCTTTTTACGAGTGGGCATTTAACGGAAACCTGATTAGATTTAAACCCTCCTGGTGGTACTGGATTTTTGGAGAAAGGTTGGGCCACCTTATTCTGGGTTCTTTGGGACTTATTCCCTTCACTTTCGGAGTTTTAAATACAAAGGTTAAAAATTTATTTATTCAGGCATTTTTAGGAGGCACCCTTTTTTATGTTGCTGCCGTAGCCAATGCCAATGTTATGCACGATTATTATCAAATACTTTCCATTCCGGCTATAGCCCTAGCGGTAGCATCCGGAACAGTTTTTCTTTGGGAGGGGAGAATATTTAATAAAATTCTGACAAGGATTATCGTTGTGATTTCAATTGGGGTTATGCTCATAACCGGTTGGAATCAAATAGTGGGAAACTTTAATATCAACCATCCGGAAATAATGGAGGCGGGGGAGGCGGTTGACAGGGTTACTCCGAAAGACGCCCTTATTGTTGCACCCTATAACGGCGACACGGCCTTTTTGTATCAAACTAAACGATTCGGTTGGCCAGCAATTGATAACTCGATCGATAATATTATTGAAGAAGGGGCAGACTACTACGTATCCGTGAATTTGGGCAGCAAGGATACCAAAATGATAGAGGCAAGGTTTAAAACAGTAGAAAAGACGGATAAGTATATTATTATTGACCTTAACAAACCTATTAAATAACCATGAAGATATTAATGTTGACCCCCTACCTACCCTTTCCGGATTCATCCGGCGGGCAAATCCGCTCATATAATTTAATTAAGGGTTTAAGCAAGAAACATAAAATCACCCTTTTTTCCCTAATTAAAGATGACTCTGAAAGAAAGTTTATTCCGGAACTTGAAAAATATTGTGTAAAAGTAAAAGTTTTTAAACGCTCGAAATCCCCATGGACTTTAAGGAATATTCTTTTAACCGGTTTCGGGCCTTACCCCTTCCTGGTTATCAGAAACCTCTCACCCCACGAAACAAAAGCTGTTCAGGAAGAAATTGCCCAGGTTGATTACGACTTAATCCACGCGGAAACATTTTATGTTATGCCTCATATTCCCGAAACCAAGACTCCGATCCTTTTGGTCGAACAGACGATAGAGTACTTGGTCTATAAACATTATGTGGAAGGGATAAAAAACCCCATATTACGCTCTCTTTTATCAATTGATGTCGCAAAGCTTAAATATTGGGAGACGAAGTTTTGGAAAAAAGCTGACGGGGTAGTCGCGGTATCCGAGTCGGACAGGAAAGAAATGCTGAAATTGGTCCCCGATCTTAAGGTCAACCTTGTTCCGAACGGGGTAAATCTGGATTTCTTTAAAGAAAAGGATAGCTGGCGCTCACCGGAACCCAAAATTCTTTTTATTGCCAATTTCAAATGGCTGCAAAATGTTGAAGCGGCCGAACTTCTTCTAAAAGAGGTTTTTCCGCGGGTACATGCCAAAAGTTTCAAGGCAAAAGTTTGGGTTGTTGGTCAGCATATACCTGAAGAAATTTTAAAATATAAATCTGAAAATATAATTATCGATAATTTAAGCGAAGACGATCAGGAAGGAATAAGAAATGCTTATTACGAATCCTCAGTTTTTGTTTCACCCCTTAGAGGACCCGGAGGAACCAGGCTTAAACATTTGGCGGCAATGGCTGCAAAGCTGCCTTTGGTTACGACATCGGTGGGCGCTGAGGGCCTTGGTGCGGCTGATGGCAGGGAAGTAATAATCAGGGACACTTCCAAAGAAATTGCCGATGCGACTTTACGGATTCTGGAAGACGAAAAATTGGCAAAAGAGATAGCGGAAAACGCCAGAAAACTGGTTGAGCAAAAGTTCAGTTGGTATAAAATGGGGGAATATTTGGACAAAATATATGAAAAAACCGCTACTCACGATAGTAATTCTTAATTACAATACCAAAGAGCTATTGGAAGACTGCCTTAATTCGGTCAAGGCGCACATTAACGAGGTGCCTTTGGAGGTGATAGTGTCTGATAATTCTTCGGCCGACGGGAGCCCCGAAATGATCCGGAAAAAATTTCCCTGGGTGAAGTATACCGAAGGACCAAATGAGGGATTTTCCAAAGGCAACAACCGTGCCAAGCCATTAGTTGCCGGAGAAATGGTTCTTTTTTTAAATCCCGACACAATTGTTCACAAAAATGTTTTTGCAGAGACAGTCAGATTTTTAAAAGAGCATCCTGATGTTGGCGCGGTAACCTGTAAACTGGTACTTCCGAACAGCAAAATGGATAAAGATACCAGGCGCCGTTTTCCTACTCCTAAAATTGCCTTTCAGCACTTAATTTTAGGTAACGGCAAGGCTTATTGGTATGAAGACATTTCCGAAAATATAACCCATGAAGTGGAAGCAATTCAGGGTGCTTTCTTTTTGACCCGGAAAAAGGTGTTGGATGAAGTGGGTTGGTTTGACGAAAAATATTTTTTTGATGGGGAGGACATTGACCTTTGCTACCAAATACACAAAGCCGGCTACAAAATTTTTTATTATCCGGAGGTAACAGTAACTCATCTTAAAGGCGTTACCAAAGGCAAAGTTTCGGAGTGGAAACATAAAGTCAGTCCCAAACAGCGTAAAAAAATCCGTTTGGCAGGGGTTACTTCCATGGAAAGGTTTTTCAGAAAGAATTTGTGGAAAAAATATCCACTGGTTTTCGATTATTTTGTTGTTTTCGGGATAAAAGTATTTAAAGTAATTAGGTATATCAAGGTGGTCCTATTATCCTCATACTAAAAAATTTATGATAAAAATATTATTGGATGCCCGTCTTTATGGGCTTGAAAATGCAGGTTTGGGGAGATATTTAATTAACCTTGTAGGCGAACTTTCGAAGCTGGATTTAAAGAACGAATATGTTATTCTTCTCAGGAAAAAATATTTTGATTCTTTGAAGCTGCCGGATAATTGGAAAAAAATATTGGCGGATTATCGGCATTACAGTTTCGCGGAACAAATCATGATCCCCGGGATTATTAAAAAAGAAAAGCCCGACATAACTCACTTTCCGCATTTTAATGTACCCATATTTTTCAGAGGTAAATTTATTGTGACGATTCACGATATGCTGATGCATAAAAGCGTGGGGCTTGCGGCGACAACACTCCCCGCACCGATTTATTTTATTAAAAGACTGGGGTATAGATTTGTATTCGATAACGCGGTTAAAAAGTCAAAAATGATTCTAGTGCCAAGCCATGCAGTCAGGGATGAACTGACGGAAGAGTACAAAGTGGATTCCGATAAAATAAAGGTGACTTATGAAGGATTTGATAGAAAAATCTCCGAGGGATCTGAAGTTGAAATGTCAAAGCCATACTTTGTATATACAGGAAACGCATATCCCCACAAGAATTTATCAAGGCTAATCGAGGCCATAAAACTATTGAACACAAAAAGTAACCAAAAGGTGTTTTTGGCAATTGCATCATCGAGGAATATTTTTACCCAAAGAATAGAAAAACAAGTTCAAAAGTGGGGTGCAAACGGATTAGTAAAACTCCTTGGATTTGTTCCGGATGAAAAACTTGGAAGTTTATATAAAAATTCCGTAGGATTTGTTTTTCCGTCTCTCTCTGAAGGATTTGGTCTTCCCGGACTTGAAGCAATGGCCTCCGGAACTTTACTTTTGGCATCAAATATAAAGGTTTTTAAAGAAATATATGCCGAACACGCTTTATATTTTGATCCACTTGACGTCAATTCAATTGAAAAAACAATGGAACAGGCTATTTTCCTAAAGGAATCCGAACGGAATAACATGATTTCGGAATCAATTGGATTTGTAAATAAATATTCTTGGGTTAAAATGGCGAATGAAACTTTGGAAGCCTACGCAAAAAGTTGCGATAGTATACGACAGGGTCAATAAGTGGGGAGGCGCTGAACGCGTTCTCCTGGCACTTCATGAAATTTTTCCCGACGCACCCCTTTATACTTCCGTATATGATTCCAAAAAAGCTTCTTGGGCAAAAGCTTTTCCGGCAGTTGTGACATCATTTTTGCAAGAGGTTCCTCTTGTTAAGTCACTGCATGAACTCTTCGGCTGGTTGATGCCTGTCGCCTTTGAATCATTTAATTTTGACAAATTTGATCTGGTGGTTAGCGTTACGTCGGAGGCTGCTAAGGGTATAAAAACCAAACCCGGCACTTTGCATATTTGTTATTGTTTAACGCCAACCAGATATCTCTGGAGTTTAAATGACTATTATTTTAAAAACCCTCCGGTTTACTTTAAAATATTTCCTTTTTTTCGTGTAATCTCAAAACCTTTTGTCGGATACCTTAAGACATGGGAGGTAAAAGCTGCAAAACGGCCCGACAAGATGATTGCCATTTCGACCGAAGTAAAAAAGAGAATAAAGAAATATTACAAACGCGATTCAGAAATGATATTTCCTCCGGTTGAATTTAAAAGTCCCAGGTCAAAAACTCTTGGTAAGCGCGGACATTATTTGGTTGTAAACAGACTGGTTCCTTATAAAAAAGTTGATCTTGCAGTTTCCGCTTTTAATCAATTGGGGCTCCCATTAATAGTTGTTGGAACGGGAAGTGAAAGAGTGAGGTTGAAGCGCAGTGCCAAGGAAAATATAAAATTTGTCGGCGAGGTTTCCGAAACAAAGCTTGCCAAATACTATCAAAATGCCAAAGCTCTTATTATGCCCCAGGAAGAAGATTTTGGTATAGTTGCCGTAGAGGCCCAGAGTTACGGCGTACCCGTCATTGCCTATAAAAAAGGAGGATCACTTGACACTGTTATCGATGGAAAAACCGGAATTCTTTTTGATAAACAAAACCCCAAAACGCTAATTAGGGCAGTCAGGAAATTTGAAAAAATGAAGTTTGATAAAAAGCGGCTTACCGAAAATGCCCGGAAGTTTTCAAAAGCTAGATTTAAAAAAGAGTTTCTTGACTTAACTAAAAAGATGTTAAACTAATAGCTAATGAAAGTTTTCGGATTTTTGTCTAAAATACAAAAAGTGGAAAACGGCAATTACAAAGATCATCTTTATGCATTGATTTTAGCGGGCGGTGGTGGAACAAGACTTTGGCCCAGGTCCAGACAGAAAACCCCAAAACAATTTTTAAAACTTTTTGATAACCAAACTTTAACTCAAGTCGCCGTAAAACGTTTTGCTGAAATTCTTCCTTGGGAGAAAATCTTCATTGTCACAGTTTCACCGGAATATAAGAAAGAAGTTCTCAGGGAAAATCCAAGGCTTCACCCCGAAAATGTTATTGTCGAACCGGTCAGGCGCGAAACAGGGCCGGCTCATGCACTTGGCGCCCTCTTTATTGAATCAAAAGATCCCGACGCGGTTATTATGACCGAGGCGGCAGACAGGGTGGTCAAGCCGATTTCAAGATATTTGGAAACTTTAGTCCGGGCAGCAAAAGAAGCTTATGAAAAGCATGTGCTTATTGCTATGGGGGTTGAACCAAGATATCCCCATACGGGTCTGGGACACATCAAAAAAGGAGATAAGGTTAGGGTAAAGGGAAACGTGGATTTTTACAAACTGGACGGATTTGTTGAGAAGCCCCCCATTGAACTGGCCAAGGAGTATACGGCATCCGGAAAATATCTTTGGAATGCGGGCCAATACGTGTGGAGAGCGGATGATCTTTTGAATTCTTTTAAAAAACATCAGCCGGGAATCTATAAGAATCTTCAGGATATCAAGCCGCATATAGGCAAAGCCGATGAAGCAAGAGTCATGGCATCCGAGTATAAAAAAATGCCTGCGATATCCGTTGATTATGCGATAAGCGAGCGGGAGAAGAACTTTTTGGCTGTCGCCGGAGATTTTTTTTGGACGGATATAGGGGATTGGAGAGAAGTTTGGGCGAATTCCAAAAAAGACAATAAAAGCAATGTAATAATTTCAGGGGATGAGCCCGGCGGAGAGGTATTAACAATCGACACGACCGATGCTCTGGTACACTCCGACGGTAGAATGATTGCCGTAGTAGGCCTTGATAACATCGTGGTGGTCGATACAAAAGACGCGCTTTTGGTTTGCTCCAAGAGTCATGCGCAATCCGTTAAAAAAGTTGTGGAACAGCTTAAAGAAGAAAAGAATGTAAATCTTCTTTGAAAATATGTTATACGAAATTGTTAAAAGAGGTATGGATATTGTCTTATCAATATTTCTTTTGGTTCTTTTTTCTCCATTAATGCTTGTTACCGCTCTTGTAATCAAACTAACTTCTTCCGGGCCTATCCTGGTTGAAAAATCAAATATTCATATGAAAAGAATTGGCAGGGGGGGAAGAATTTTCAGGCTTTACAAATTCCGTTCGATGGCAGTTAATGCCGATTATCTTTTAACAAAAGATCCCAGATTCAAAAAACTTTACAGCGAATATAAAAAGTCCAGTTTTAAACTTCATGAGGACCCACGCGTGACCAGGTTCGGAAAATTTATCAGAAAATATTCCATCGATGAAATGCCCCAATTTTTAAATGTTTTAAAGGGTGAGATGAGTATAGTAGGACCCCGTCCGTATCATGCCGATGAGCTTGCCGAGCAGCAAAAAAGATATCCCGGGACGGAGCCGTACGTAAAAGAGACTCAAACGGTAAAACCGGGCATCACCGGCTTTTGGCAGGTAACCGGGAGAAGCAATATCAATTTCGACAAGAGAATAAAAATGGATGCGGACTATGCCAGAAAGAAATCACTCTTAATGGACTTGGCCATTATCCTGAGAACCCCAATCGCAATGATTAGCGGTGTCGGAGCCGTCTGATTTGTTGTATTATTAATGCATGGAAAATGACTCGATATTGGTTCCGAAAATCAATGTCGCCGAAAATGACATAGTGCAAAAACCTGCTCCGGAGAAACAGGCTAAAGAAATAATAAATCCCGTAAAGCCCAGGAAAGTGTGGGTAAAAATAACCCTATGGATCCTATTGGCAGCCGCAGTCCTCTTAGTTTACAATGTTATATCGGGACTTCTGATTTATCAAAAAACAACCAAACTGGTAAATGGTGCCAAAACTTTGTCTCAAGCAGCCAAATCGCAGGATCTTGCGAAGATAAAGGCGGAAGTGGGCAACACGAAAAAATTATTAAATAGCGTTTCGGGTACATATAAACTGGTAGCCTGGGAAAAATTTTTACCGTTTATCGGTGCCTACATTGCCGACGGAAGCCATGCGATTGCTGCGGGACAGGCAGGACTTGATGTCGGGGAATCACTTCTAACGGTAATTGAACCATATGCGGATTTGCTTGGCTTTGCCGGCGGCCAGAATGTTTTGGGGGCAAAAACAGGAGAAGAGACCGCTGAGGATAGAATTGACTTTATTGCCAAGACAATTCCGGATCTCATTCCCCAAATCGATACAATTTCAGGAAAAATGAAAACGGTTCAGGGCGAAATCTCACAAATAAACCCGAACAGGTATCCCGAGAAAGTCCAGGGAAAAGCCGTCAGGGCGCAAATTAAAAGTATTGTAGACACGGTAAATGAAACATCGACATTTCTGGTTAACGGAAAGCCTTTCCTGGAGTCTGCCCAGTATCTTTTGGGTATGGACTCTCCAAGAACCTATCTTCTCTTGTTTCAAAATGACAAGGAATTGAGGCCCACCGGAGGGTTTATGACGGCTTATGCTATCTTGAAAGTCGATAAGGCAAAGGTGAGCACTGTCACAAGCAATGATATTTATGCTCTTGATGCGGTTTATAAATCTTCCGTAGACGCACCTAACCCGATCATTAAATACATAAAAGGGCCTTACATTTTGTCGAAGAAATGGAGATTGAGGGATATGAACTGGTCGCCGGACTTTGTCGAAAGCATGAAAATTGTGGTTCCCGCGGCCGAGAAGGCCGGGGTGGGAGACATTGACGGCGTAATTGCGGTTGACACACAAATTTTGGTAAATATACTGGACGTCATAGGGCCGATCGGGGTACCAGGGTTCGGAAATTTCAGTACGGAGGTGTCCCCCGAATGTAATTGTGCCCAGGTGATTCACGAACTCGAAGCCTTTGCCGATGTCGAGGGCCCTGTCATTTGGGATCCCATAACCGGAAAAATTATTCAGAGGCCTCCGAACTCCGACAACAGAAAGAAAATAATAGGGCCCTTAATGAATTCGATTTTGGCAAACTCCATGGGTCAGCCAAAGGACAAAATCCCGGGTCTCCTGCAGGCAGGATTTAAATCTTTAATGGAAAAGCATGTCCTTTTCTATTTATTGGATGACAATGTCCAAAAAGCCGTTGCAGATTTTGGATTGAGCGGAACGATAAAAAATTATGACGGAGACTATTTGCATATAAATGATGCAAACCTTGGAGGTAGAAAATCCAACCTTTATGCTTATGAAAATGTCGAACAGGATATTCAAGTCGCCGGGGACGGAAGTGTGACAAAAACGGTCACAATAACATACCAAAATCCCGAAAAACAGGACGGCTGGCTGAACTCGGTTCTGCCCACCTGGGTAAGAGTTTATGTTCCCAAAGGGAGCGAGCTTATTGCCGCTGAGGGATTGGAGTCAACGGCAGAACCCTATGAAGATTTGGGAAAAACAGTATTCGCGGGTTTTTTCCAGCTTCGTCCTGAGGGGGTTGCCAAAGTCACATTTAAATATAAGCTGCCTTTCAAAGTCGGCAAAGAATATAAACTCTTTTTACAGAAACAGCCGGGTACAGACGGATTTTTGTATACAGTGAACCTTGGCAAGCATTCCGAGGAATTTAAGCTGACAACCGACAAGGAGATAAAAATTGGATTATGATTTTTTACGGTACAACTGTAAAAAATCCAATCAATTGTAGATTAATTCTTGTAGATTGTAGAATGCCTCCACGACATATCGCACAATGATACCCAGAAGCTACACGTCGGAAGGAATAATACTGGGGAGAAAGAATTATGGGGAAGCCGACAGAATTCTTGTTGTTTACTCTGAAGATAAAGGTAAATTATCGCTTCTTGCCAAAGGAATAAGGCGTCCGAAGAGCCGTAAAAGGGGACACCTGGAAATTTTCACCAGGATTCGGTTTCAAGCTGTCTCGGGCAGAGGCCTTGGAATTATAACCGAGGTCGAAGCAATTGATGATTATGAAAGTATCAGGCAATCAATAAAGAAAGTTTCTCTGGCATATTATTTTGTGGAAGTTTTGGGAAAAGCCATTCATGAAGGCGAGGCAAACCCCGAAGTGTACTCTCTCCTTGCGATTTCCATGGAGAAGCTAAAAACCGCAAAAAAACTTAAGGAGCTGAGAATGGAGTTTGTTGTTAATTTGTTAAAATTACTTGGTTATTGGCCGAAAGATATGAAATTGCCTCTCCCTGATGAAAAACTAGAAGAAGTGCTGGAAAGACAAATCTATTCGATAAGAGTTGGAAAGATAATGTTAGAATAAATTATGCAGGAAGATATTTTGACAGTTTCCGGATTAAGCGTTGAATTTGACAATCATACTGTGCTTGATGACATAAGTTTTGCAGTCAGACGCGATTCAACCATGGCAATAATCGGACCAAACGGCGCGGGAAAATCGGTTCTTTTCAGATCGCTCCTGAATCTGATTCCTTACAAAGGCACGGTTTCTTGGAGTGAAGATACCCGAATCGGGTATGTTCCCCAAAAACTGGCTGTTGATAAGGAGTTGCCGTTAACCGTATACGAATTTTTGAGTTTTAAAGAGAAAAGTAGGACTAAAATCCTTGAGGTAATGGGGGCGGTTGGCTTTTTGAAAGAAGCGAACCATATTCACAATGACACAAGAGTTCTAAAAACCCGTATGGGAAACCTGTCAGGAGGGGAATTACAAAGAGTTCTCATCGCCTATGCACTTCTCGGAAAGCCTAATGTCTTGCTTTTTGACGAACCAACCGCCGGGGTTGATATAGCGGGCGAAGAAACTGTATATGGGCTTATTCATAAACTAAAAGCAGACAAAGACCTGACAATTATTTTTATTTCCCACGAATTGGAAGTTGTAAATAAATATGCCGACTCGGTCCTTTGTCTTAATAAGGAAAAAGTTTGTTTTGGTCCGCCAAAGACAGCAATTGATAAAGAAAGTCTGGAAAAAATGTACGGAGAGGAAACTCATATATACCATCATCATGACCACTAACTTACTACTACTCCTGGCAGTCGGTGCCCTTTCCGGAGCGGTTTCGGGATATCTTGGAAGCTTTATGGTTTTAAGAAGAATGTCTCTTGTTGGAGATGCTCTTTCCCATGTGGCACTGCCCGGAATTGCGATTGCCCTGGCAATAGGGGTCAATCCCATGCTGGGAGCCCTTCTTGCGCTTGCCCTGGCAGCTGTCGGCATTTGGTACCTTAGTGATCATTCGGAAATTTATCCGGAAGCCCTGGTGGGAATATTTTTTACGGCCTCCTTGGCAGCCGGAATTTTGATTACTCCCGAGGTGGAGCTTTTGGAAGCTCTTTTCGGAGATATAGACAAAATCGGCCCGATAGACGGAATATTTACCCTGATCGGTGCTGTGGCAATTTTTGCGGTCACGATGACAATTTCCAAAAAGCTTCTTTTGATGGTTGTTTCAAAGGATTTGGCCAAGTCCCAAAAGATAAAAACGTCAAAAATAGACTTAATTTACTTGCTTTTGGTTTGCGGTGTTGTTGCTTTAGGAGTTAAGTTTTTGGGAACCCTTTTGACGGGAGCCATGGTGATAATCCCTGCAGTTACCGCCAAAAACATTGCCGGAAACATCAAGGCATACCAAATCCTTTCTGTAGTTTTGGGAACTCTGGCAACAGCTGCCGGAATCCTGATTGCCTCATATTTCAAATTCCCCTCCGGCCCCACGATAGTTCTTACCGCAATTTCCTTTTTTATCTTCAGCTTTGTGTTTAAAAAGAGGTGATAAAACTTCAGCTTTGAGGTAGAATATTTGTTGCCCATGAATTATTTTGAGGTAATTTTTGATACCGAGACAAAGAAATTTTTCGGGGATATTGAAGGGGATGATCCAAGCAAACTCGGCGTGTCAATAACTTCGGTCTATTCAAGAACTCTCGATGAGAATTTGAAAGAAGTTGAGGGAAAAATGCAAAGCTTCTGGGAAAAGGATTTTGGAGAAATGTTCAAGTTGTTTGAAAAGGCCGACAGAATAATAGGATTCAATTCGATAAGCTTCGATATTCCGGCACTTTCACCCTACCTTCCGCCCCATTGGCCGAAACTAAAACATTTTGATATTCTCTCCGAGATAAAAAGGATTGAGGGTAAAAGAATGTCGCTGGACTCATTGGCTAAAGCGACTTTGGGGACAAAGAAAAACGACAGCGGTGAAAATGCTATCAAGTATTGGAACCAGAGAACTAGTGAAAGCTTAGCCAAGCTTAAAAAATACTGCGAAATGGATGTGGCTATAACCCGCGATATTTATGACCACGCATTGAGGAATAAAGTTTTAAAATATATCGACTTTTGGAATGAAACGCATGAAGTAACACTGGACTTTTCCTACCCACAACAAGACACATCAAAAACCCAAGGGAGTTTATTTTAAGTTTTAACCATCACTTCTCGGCTTTTTCAGCGCGCATGGCATCCTCTTTAGTGTCATGAACAGTTCCGTCCGGATGATGTGCGGGGGAATAAATCGTATACAGCTTCAATTCCTTTTCCTGGGAAGTATTGACCACATTGTGGTAGTTACCCGCCGGTATTATTACGCAATCTCCCGCCTCTCCTGTAAATTTTTCACCGGAAATTTCTGCCATCCATTCACCCTCCTCAAATCTCAAAAATTGATCATTATCCGAGTGGACTTCCATTCCGATTTCCTCTCCGGGCTTAAGACTCATTAATACCAACTGTGAATGCGGCGCAGTGTAGATTACATGCCTAAAGTGAGTATTTTCTAAAGCGTCTTTTTCGAGACTTCCTTTGTATCCTGCCATTTTTATCACCCTCTTTCCTGAGAAAGAATCCTGTGCACCAGTCGAAGGACCCTTCAATACATTGTATACTAAACCGGCATGAAGTTTGTATCGAAAATACTATTGATTATACTGTCGGTTCCCATTCTTGTCCTGTGTGTTTTGTCGATAAATGTCAGGCTCCAATTTTTATCATCCGACTTTTGGATAGGAACTTTTGAAAAGGCTGACGTCTATACTCAGATTTCAACATCCTTGAGCAGTCGGCTTCTTGATAAAGTGGTAGCCGGAGGAGGAAAAGGCAGCGATGTTGCAGTTCTTTCCAGCTTAATTTCTCCAAACATATTAAAGATATTTTTTGAAGAGAATATCAAAAGCATATTGCTGTACGCCAACGGGAAATCTTCCGAAATTGTTGTGTTTACACCGTTTTCCACCGACAGTATCCTTCGGGGTGTAAAGGCGGAAGACCTGGGTAACTTTTCGGAGAAGATGACTTTGAACGACTTTTTGAAAAAATTTAACATAACGGGAATTGATGAAGAAAATGTCCAAATAGTTTCAAAATTTGGAACTTGGTCTTGGCTCTTTGTAATCGGGTCATCATCGCTTCTGGCTTTAGTTTTGGTACTGACATATCTTCTTACCGGAACCGGGAAACGCCTAACTACGATGGGGATAGAGTTAACTTTATCGGGGATTTGTGTGCTTGCCGTGAATTTCCTGGCGGATTTTATAGTAAAAAGTTTTACGGAAAATTTTGCGGGAAGCGCCAATGTGGGCACTTCGCTTGTTGCCATTACCGCCCCTCCGATAATTCAAAACGTTACTCAAGTCTGGATTTGGTTTGGTATTTCCTCACTGATCTTGGGGGTTTTGCTGTTTTTTATCAAAAAACCAGACAATAGTATTCGCCGTAAGGGATGATGGTATAATTATTTGAAGTGAAATATTTTGTATGAAATACTTTAGTACAGCTTTTGTTACTGCTGTTATAGTCTTTCTCGGGGCGACAATTTATTATAAGGGTTTGCCCAGCTTCGTTAGTCCGAGCGGAGTTTCAGTTACCTCTACCGAAGTGGCTATAACAGATGCTCTATCTCCTTCACCGGCACCGGTTGACGAAACCGAAGCTTTGACTCTTGCAGTTAAGGAAGCTCTTGTTGCAAAGTACGGGTCGGCTGCGGCGTCCTTAAGTGTGAGTGTTTCCAAAATTGAAGGAAATTATGCCGGAGGAACAGTTTCGGAGCAGGGCGGAGGCGGCGGATGGTTTGCCGCCAAAACAGGAACAGAGTGGAAGCTTGTTTGGGACGGAAACGGGCAAATCGATTGTAAAAATATTTCCGGCTACCCTGATTTTCCGAAAAGCATGATTCCGGGATGTTGGAACTCGGTTTCGGGTAAACTCATTACACGCTAAAATTGCTGTATAATTAGCCATGGCCATTGATGAATATTCGGCGACATGGGTTTCCCACTCTTCAATATCGGATTTCCTCAAGTGTCCGAGAGCGTATTACCTGAGAAACGTTTATAAAAATCCAAGAACAGGGCATAAGATGACCATAGTCACACCACCTTTAGCACTCGGACAAGCGGTGCATGAAGTTATAGAATCTTTGGCAATTCTTCCGGTAGAGGAGCGCTTGAAAATATCGCTTGTCAAAAAGCTTGACCCTGTTTGGTTGAAGATTACCGGTAAAAGGGGTGGGTTTAAAGATAATAAAGAGGAGATGGAATACAAGCAGCGAGGAGTACAAATGCTAATTAATCTTCAGGAAAACCCCGGTCCCATTTTGGAAAAAGCAATAAAAATAAAATCAAAAATGAACCTGCCTCACTTTTGGCTCAACCAGGATGACGGGATTATCCTTGGCGGCAAAATCGATTGGCTAAAATATAACCAGACGGATGATTCGGTGCAAATCATTGATTTTAAAACCGGCAAGAATGAAGAAAAAGAAGACAGCCTGCAACTGCCGATATATCTTTTGGTAGCCACCAACACTCAAAGCAAAAAAGTAGATGGGGCAGCCTATTGGTATTTGGACAGGGACGACGGCATTGTTGAAAAAAAGCTCCCCGAGGCACGCGAGGCCTACGAAAGAGTTTATAAGATTGCAAAAAGAATTCAGCTGGCCCGCAAAATCAACCATTTCAAATGCCCTACGGGTGGATGTTTTGCCTGCAGACCTTTTGAAAAAATACTTAAAGGTGAAGGAGAGTTTGTGGGAGTAAGTGATACCCGGCAGGATGTTTACATGCTTAACGATTAAATGTTTTGGGAAATGTAGCTTTTAATATCCGTAAAATTAAACATTCCGGCTTTGGGGATCAGAATATATTGTCCGTCGCTACTTTTGCTTTCATTTAAAACGTTATCCGTTGTTAATTGAACTTCTGTTTTTGAGTAAGGGGTCAGGTCTCCAAATATTTCAATCAAACTTTTAATTTTCCCCATAGTCAAATCGGTTTTGATCATGTTTGATAAAGCATCGATTGTCGAATCAAGTTTTCCAACTGACTTGAGAGATATTAATTTTTTGGCGATGCCGGCAATAACTGCAAATTGCCGTTTGCTTCTGCCGAAATCGCTGTCACCGTGGCGCGAGCGGACGAATTTTAGAGCCTCGCTCCCTGTAAGAACCGCAGGGCCCTGATTGTAGCTAATTTTTTCATAGCGGCATGTAAATTGTTTTTCCAGCTCAAACCCGGAATATTTTGCTTTAAATTCATTGATTTCGTTTTCGGTAAAGCCGCAAGTCTCATTTTCAAGACCGGGAATTGGATAGAAGGAGTCTGTAAATGCATTTGGGACTTCGACACTAATACCTCCGAGGTTGTCGATAATTTTGGAGTAATTCGTAAAATCCACAGAAATAAAGTTCTCGATTGGAAGGCCGGTTATCACTTGAAGCGCGGGCCCGACGCTTTGAAAGCCGTTTACCGAAGCCTCGGCGTTTATCTTGCGGTTTGCCTGTGTCCATAAATCCCTGGGTATGGAGATGAGCGCGTATTTTTTTGTGTTGGTATCGATGTGAAAGACAATTAAACTGTCGGTAAGGCCTCCTCCTGAGTGGCCACTGCCGCCGTAGCCAAGCAGAAGGATATTAAAAACTCCTTTGGTGGCATCAATTGGCTCCGGGGCCGTGTTCGTATATAAATTGGTAGTCGGATTTAAATCCTTTTTAACAAACACATTGGATATTTTTAAACTAAGATAAGTGATGCCGAAGACCAGAAAAAAAATCGCAATGAGAGCCGCGCCAAATAGAACACCATCTTTTGAAAATTTAATTTTTGGCAGCATATTGATACCAATTATACATATGTGGTAGCCTAAAAGAATGAGTAAACTGCTCAAGTTATTCGCTTCTATCCTGGTGTGTTTTCTGGCTGCCGGACTTGGAACTATATTTACTATTCCTGCAATTCCGACTTGGTACGCGGGTCTTAATAAACCATTTTTCAGTCCACCCAACTGGCTTTTTGGTCCTGCCTGGACAATCCTTTATTTATTAATGGGAATTGCGCTTTTTCTTGTTTGGCGAAAAGGGACGAAGGATAAAAAAGTACGGGAGGCCATAAAACTTTTCGGAATTCAGTTGGTATTAAATGCTTCCTGGTCGCCTATATTTTTTGGAGCAAAAAATCTTTTTCTGGCTTTGATGGTAATTATTTTTATGTGGATTTTTATACTAAAAACAATATTGGCTTTCGCGAAAGTAAATAAAACCGCCAGTTACCTGCTTTATCCATATATTGCTTGGGTAAGTTTTGCTTCCGTATTAAATTTCTCCGTTTGGTTTTTGAACCGTTAGATAATATAATTCTTGTTATATGGATGCGAAGGCTTCGTCGGTGATGGAAAAGATTACTTCTTTGGCAAAACGCCGCGGCTTTATCTTTCAGGGTAGTGAAATTTACGGTGGATACCAGGGATTTTGGGATTATGGACCAGCCGGGGTTGAGATGAAAAATAACATCAAGAAAGAATGGTGGAAATATATGGTTTATGACAGGGAAGATGTGGTCGGAATTGATGCGGCTATCATTATGAACCCCACAGTCTGGGAAAAATCCGGACACCTTAAAGCTTTTACCGACCCCCTTGTCGAATGTAAGGTTTGCCATAAGAGAGTCAGGGCGGACAATGAGGAAGCCGTTGCCGACCACGAAAAAACACACAAAGATAAAAAAGATATTTGGACGGAGCCAAAAACCTTTAACTTAATGACCGAAGTCCTTCTCGGAACCACGGAGCCTAAAGAAAAATCATATCTCAGGGGAGAGATTACACAAGGAGCCTTTGTTGATTTCAAGAATGTAATTGACTCTACCCGAGTCAGGATTCCTTTTGGAATCGCTCAAATAGGGAAGGCCTTCAGAAATGAAATTACTCCGGGTAATTTAACTTTCCGCTCCCGCGAGTTTGAGCAGATGGAGCTTGAATATTTTGTAAAGCCGGATGAGGAGGACAGTAAAAAAATCTTTGAATACTGGAAAGAAAAGAGAAAAAGGTGGTATGAGGATTTGGGAATTGATCCTAAAAAATTAAGATTCCACGATCACGAACCCGAGAAGAGAGCTCACTATGCCAAATATGCCACCGATTTGGAATATGAAGCACCTTTCGGCTGGAGTGAATTTGAAGGAATCCATCACAGGGGGGACTTTGATTTAGGCAATCACAATCTTTCCTATAGAGACAACCTGACCGGAGAAGAGTACACGCCTTGGGTAATCGAAACTTCGGGCGGGGTGGACCGGGCAATGCTTTTCTTCCTTATTGACGCATACCGTGAGGATGGAGAAAGAATTTACCTTAAGCTTAATCCCAAAATTGCTCCCTACAAAGTTGCTGTTTTTCCTCTTTTGGCCAATAAGCCCGAACTTCTGGCTAAAGCCAAAGAAATATACAAAAATCTTAAGCAAAAATTTAACGTTGTTTGGGACGATAGGGGAAACATCGGTAAGCGCTATTACGCACAGGATGAGATAGGGACCCCGTGGTGTGTAACGGTTGATTTTGAGTCCTTAAACGACGCTACAGTGACCGTACGCGATAGGGACAGCGCCAAGCAGGAAAGAATTGCCATTGACAATTTGACAGAATATTTTCAAAATAAGTTAGCAGCATGAAAAAAACTTTACCGATAATTGTTGGAGCCCTGGTTTTAGTAGTTCTTGTAGTTGGATTTGTTATCAAAGGTAAAAACAAAGCTTCAAATACTTCCGAAAATGATGACATCTCAAATGTCCCCGTTCTTTCCGAGTCCGAGTGGCCGGCCATTAGCCTTACCCCAACCAACAAGCCCGGAGTTTCGGGATCCGACGGACACTGGCTGAATTTTAAAGTTGAAAAAATCAACGTTTCCGGAGCGGCCTCGATGGACTACCTGATGGTCTATAGCACCAGCGATGGAGGCCAACAGGGCGTGCCGGGGACCGCTAAACTAACAGATACCAGTATAGAAAGAATGCTCCTTTTGGGCTCGGAGTCATCCGGAAAATTCAGGTATGATGCGGGAGTTGAGCAAGGCACAATGACTATTACTTTCAGGGACGGGAATGGAAAAATGATAGGAAAGCTGACCACGGATTTTCATCTCCAATCTGGTGTCACGGAACTAACCTCCGTTGACGGGATTTTTAAGTATACCCTGGATAAAATTGCCAAAAATGTTTACTTTGTAACAATGAAAACATACAAGGAACCCTCCGTAGCCCCAGTTGTTTGGCAGAACGGCTATGGAGTTTTTGCTTCAGATGATCTTGCCCACACAGGGGAACTTGGCCAGTAATCTTCATTCAAATATTCCGGTAATAACCATATAAAGATCTTCCGTGAAGCGGGTCTTGACAGCACCGTGAAAATAATATTAAATGGTTGTTAATGGTGAGAAATGGTAATTACTGTTTCTAACCACATCTGCCCAGATGAAAAGAAATGTTTTTAGGTACATATTTGGTGAGCGTGACTTCGGGGAAAAGAATCTCCATTCCTTCTGTCTTTCGGGAAAATCTGGGAAAAGAATTGATTTTGTCGCAGTGGTACGAAGAATGTCTGGTTCTTGTTGGTAAAAGCTCTTTAAATACACTTTTAGGGAGGGTTACGGGGGATCAAAGAACAATAATTGAGCCCATAAGAAAGACCGAACATTTCATTTTTGCGTCTTCTTATGAAGTTGTTCCCGATGATCAGGGCCGGATAGTAGTACCCGACAGGCTGGTGGCTTATGCAAATCTGAAAGATCAGGTTTACTTTTTGGGAGTTGGCGATCGGGTAGAAATTTGGAATAAAGAGATTTGGGAAGAGCGGGAAAAAGAAGTGGCCAAAGACGCAGCCAGTTATATTGAAGATCTGGCAAAAAGAAATGAAAAATGAATTTCACGAATCAGTATTAGTTAAAAAGGCTATAGAGGCCTTGCACATTGAAAAAGGTAGTAAATATATTGACGCAACACTCGGAAATGCGGGGCATACTTTGGAAATCTTGAATTTGGGAGGAATGGTTTTAGGAATAGAGATCGACCCCAAAATGCTTGAAATAGCCGAAGGAAGGCTGAAAACTGCTAATAAAAAGGATTTCAAGCTAGTTGGAGGGAACTTTACCGAGATTGACAGAATTGCCAAAGAAAACGGCTGGTACCCTGTTGCCGGAATTCTTTTTGACCTTGGTGTAACAAATTTACACTTGAAAGATCTCGAAAGAGGGTTTTCATTTGGTAATTCAGAGGCACCATTAGACATGAGAATGAATCCGGAAACTCAGGGAGTAAAGGGGTCCGATCTTTTAAATGTTTTGAGGGAGGATCAGCTGAGGGATCTTTTTGAGGCAACAATGGAGCCTGGAGCGGCGAAATGGATTTCGGGTCGGGTTATGCATTCGAGAATGGATAAACCCATAGAAACGGTCGGAGACCTTTTGGAAATTTCCGAGGGACTTAAAGTTGGCAAGCCGGGATTAAATGAGGCAACTTTGCCGTTTTTAGCCGTCAGGATTGCGGTCAATAGCGAGTTGACCAATCTGGAAGAGGTTTTACCTAAGGCGTTTGACTTGATTGAAAAAGGCGGAAGGCTGGTTGTTATAAGTTTTCATTCAAAGGAGGACGTTTTGGTTAAGAACTTTTTTAAAGAAATGACAAAAGTGGGGGCAAAACAGATAACTTTTAAACCCATCATGGCTGAGGCTGATGAGATTGGAATTAATAGAAGAGCAAGGAGTGCAAAGATGCGGGTTTTAGAAAAATAGTGTTTTTACAAAAATAAAAATTATGATAATGAGAAAAAATTTTAACAGTCACGACAAAGGAACGTCGGCTTGGAAAATAAAGAAATATACTTTATTTGCCGTAGGGGCAGTTTTGGCAATTTCATCCGTTTTTATGACTGTTGAAACAGCAACCTCAGGGGTGGAAGTTTCCAGCCTTAGGCAAAAACAGGGCGAACTTTCCATGGAAAAAAGAAATCTGGAAAGCACTCTTGTCCGTTCACTTTCCATAAACGGTTTGGAAGAAAAAAGCGGTGAGATGGGTTATATAAAACCAAACACGATGGTATATGTTTCTCAATCTCAGGAGGCTATGGCTAAACTTCCATAGATATGCCCGTAAAAATTCGTTTACTTTCGGTCCTTTTTATAATACTTTTTCTGGCGCTGACGGCAAGGCTTTTTTACTGGCAGGTTATTAAGGGCAAATCGCTTGCGGATCAGGCGAGAAATCAGCATAGCACCTCGACAGTGACCACTGCTCCCCGTGGAAATATTCTGGCTTCAGACGGGACTCCTTGGGTTGCCAGAGCTCCTTCCTGGAATCTTTGGGTGAACCCTCATCTTTTGAACCTTTCGGCGCCGGAGGTATCAGGTAAACTCGCACCGCTTTTGATGGATGAAGAAGGGGATACTGACGCGCTTACAAACGAAAAAGAAAGACTCCGAATCCTTTTGGAAAAAAATTCGAATTGGGTTTCATTAAAGCAAAAAATAGATGACAACGTCAAAATAAACATTGAGGCTTTGGATATTGACGGGATCGGGTATGACGCTGCAGAAGCTTCGTTTTATCCCGAATCGTCCTCTGCGGCACAGCTTTTGGGATTTGTGGGAAAGGATAATGACGGGGCTGATATCGGCTATTTCGGATTGGAGGGGTATTACAACCTTCCTCTGAGCGGAAAACCGGGTTTTGTGGGCGGTGAAAAGGACGCAAAGGGTTCGCCAATACTCCTTGGCGGCACTACCCGGATTTCGGCAGTTTCCGGTGTTGATCTTTTGACCAGTATTGATAAAAGAGTCCAGATTGTTGTCGAAGACGAGCTTGCAAAAGGAATTGAAAAATATGGAGCCGCCGGAGGCAGTATTACAATAATGGATCCTAAAAGCGGGAAAATTTTAGCAATGGCAAGCCTTCCTTCGTTCGATCCTGCTGATTATGGTTTATACAATGACTCTCTTTTTAAAAACCCCGTCATCAGCAACACTTTCGAACCGGGATCGATCTTAAAAGTTGTGGTAATGGCTGCCGGACTGGATGCGGGCGTGGTGGAGCCGGATACACCTTGTGATATTTGCAGCGGCCCCTTGAAGCTGGATAAGTATTTTATTAAAACCTGGAATGATAAATATACGGCAGATATATCCATGACAGATGTAATAGTGGAGTCGGATAACATCGGAATGTCTTTCGTTGGCCAAAAACTGGGGACAGATACCCTTTATGATTATTTTGTTAAATTCGGAATTGGACAAAAAACAGGCATAGATTTACAGGGTGAAGTAGCACCCAAACTGAGAGAAAAAGGAACCTGGAATGTGGTGGACCTGGCAACAGCCAGTTTTGGTCAGGGAGTAGCCGTTACCGGAATTGAAATAGTGAGGGCAGTATCCGCCATAGCCAATGGCGGCTATCTTGTCACTCCGAGGGTTGTAACTGCCGTAAACGGAGACGGTTGGGAGGAAAAAATAGAGGCAGATCCTCCTGTCAGAATAATTAAACAGCAAGCCGCGAAAGAAATTACCCAGATGATGGTTGAAGCGGCTGAGCGCGGTGAGGCTAAATGGGTTAAAATCCCGGGCTTTAAGGTTGCCGGAAAAACGGGTACGGCCCAAATTCCGGTTGCGGGGCATTATGACGCAACAAACACAATTCATTCGTTTGTCGGTTTTGCTCCTGCCGGCAATCCTAAATTTGTAATGCTTGTTACGCTCAACTCCCCACAGAGTTCGCCCTGGGCCGCGGAAACCGCGGCTCCCCTTTGGTTTGCAATCGCAAAAGATCTTTTCCCATATTTTGGGATTCAGCCTGAGGGGTGATACAATACTTTTATTGTTATGTCGAAATTTATAATAGTCGGCGGCAACAAGCTTGAGGGAAAAATTAAGCTTTCCGGTAATAAAAACTCGGCTTTGAAGTTAATTCCCGCCGCACTTCTTGCCGATTCCCCCACGACCTTAACTAATGTGCCTGAAATTTCCGATGTTTCAGTAATGCTTGACCTTGTTTCAAAGCTTGGAGTTAAGGTTACAAAACGCGATCATGAAGTAACAATTGATCCTCAAGGTTTAGATTCTTTTGATCCGGATCCTGATTTGTCTGCAAAATTCAGGGCTTCCGTGGTTTTAGCCGCACCTCTTTTGGTTCGGTTTGGGAAGGCAATTGTAACTCCTCCCGGAGGAGACCAGATCGGGGAAAGACTTCTTGATACCCACTTTGCCATGATGCAAAAGATGGGAGTGGAAATTAAGCGCACTGACGGGAGATATTTTTTGAACTGGAAGAAAAAAGTGTCCCCTGACATTTTTTTGGATGAGCCATCCGTTACGGCTACAGAAATGGGGCTTATAATGGCATCCTCTCTGCCTGACGGTATAACGATTGACGATGCCGCAACGGAACCGCATGTTCTGGATTTGGCAAAAATGCTTTCCAAAATGGGCGCGGACATTTCAGGCATAGGATCTAATGTCTTAAAAATCAGAGGTGGCAAACTGCACGGAGTTGAGCACAGAGTCTGCCCGGATCATATTGAGGGCGGCACTTTTGCGATAGCCTCGGCAATAACCGGCGGAAAAATAGAAATAGAAGACTTCGATTCCAGGCAGTACCCCATGATGCTAAATTACTTGGGCTATATGGGTGTGAATTATAAATCCGGAGAAAATTCTCTTACGGTACTGCCTTCCAAACTGGTTTCTACTCGTGGAAAGTTTCAGACAAGACCATGGCCCGGTTTTCCGACTGATTTAATGAGCCCTTTCATTGTTCTTGCAACGCAGACTAAAGGCACCGTTGTCTGCCACGACTGGATGTATGAATGGAGAATGTTTTTTGTGGATGATCTTATTTCGATGGGTGCGAAAATATTTATTGCTGACCCCCATAGGGTTATAGTCAGCGGCCCGACGCCACTTATGAGTGACAGGCTTTTTTGTAAAGACATAAGAGCCGGCATTTCGGTAATTTTAGCTGCTCTTGCGGCTTCGGGCAGAAGTGAAATAGAAAATATAGAGGTTGTTGCCAGGGGCTATGAAAATATTGGACAAAGACTTCGTTTGCTAGGAGCGGAGATTTTTGAAAAGAATGAGTAAAATTCCCCACGTTGTTATTATTGGAGGAGGGACAGGTTCGTATGTTGTTGCTTCAGGATTAAGCCGTGCTCCTGTTCACATTACGATGTTGATGACGATGGTGGATGACGGAGGTTCAAACCGAATAATCCGCGACGAATTTGGTTTGCTTCCGACATCAGGCATTAGACAGGCAATAGTTGCTCTATCCGAAAATAAAACCGTTTTGAGAAAATTGTTCACATACCGCTACAGTAAAGGGGGAGCGGGTCTGGACGGAATGACTTTTGGGAATCTATTTATGGCTGCAATGGCTGACATAATGGGTTCGCAAAAAAGAGGAATAGAAGAAACCTGCCGTCTTTTACAGGTAAAAGGAGATATTATTCCGATTAGCTATGACAATGCCAGATTAATGGCTAAATATGAAGACGGTTCCGAGGCTGTCGGCGAACACAATATAGATATATCCAGAAGTGCAGGAGTCAGAATTAAGAATCTGAAGATTTTACCGGCTGTGAAGCTGAATTCCAAGGCAAAAAAAGCAATTTTGGAAGCAGACCTCATAATTATCGGGCCGGGAGATTTTTATACCAATACAATTGCCAACCTGGTGGTTGACGGTGTCGTAAATGCTTTAAAAAAATCCAAAGGAGAGATTCTATTTATCGCCAATCTAATGAATTCACGCAGTGAGACTCCGGGATATGCGTTGTCGGACTTTTTTGCCGACCTGAAAAAATATATGCCGCTTGGGCTTGTGAAAAAAGTCCTGGTTAACAGCAACAATAATTTTCCAAAGCCCGCCCTTAAAGCTTATGCACTTGAAAACACATTCCCTGTAAAGGATGATTTAAAGACTAAAATTTTTGGTAATGGAGTTAAAATAATCAGAACAGACCTCCTTTCCGATAAAATTCCGGAGAAAGAAAAAGGGGATGCTCTCAACAGAAGTATGATACGTCATGATCCGGATAAACTTCGTGCGGCAATTTTGAATAGTCTTTAAAAAATATGTGTGGAATATTTGGATATGTTGGTAATAGAAATGACGGACAGAAACTGGTTTTTAGTGGTTTGAAAAGTCTTGAATACCGCGGATACGACAGTTGGGGAGTTGGGGTGATCCCCGAGGGAAGTAAAAACACAATAGTTATAAAGAAGAAAGTTGGTAAAATCGGAAACGCCAATGTCAACGATTTGCCGGGGGGCAGTCTTTCATTCGGCCATACACGCTGGGCAACCCACGGCGGCGTGACGGACGCAAACGCGCACCCACACCTTGATTGTAGTGGTACCATTGCCGTTATCCATAATGGGATTTTTGAAAATTATGAGGAGATAAAAAAGGGATTATTGAAGAAAGGTCATAAATTTGTTTCTGAAACGGATACGGAAACTTTGACGCACCTCCTTGAGGATTTTAGCAAAGACAAACCCTTTGCTGAGGCGGTAAGAGCGGCATTTAACCGCATGGATGGGCTTAATGCCGTGATAGCCGTCAGCGCGAAGGAAAACTTACTGGTAGCCGCCAGGAACGGATCCCCTCTGGTAATCGGGTTTGGTAAGAATGAAAATTTTTTGGCAAGCGACGCGTCGGCACTTCTTCCCTACACAAGAGACGTTTATTTTCTTGAAGACAATGAAATGGCCGTTCTTGCCCCCGGCAAGGTTACTATTTTGAATGTAAAAACCGTCAAAGAGATTACTCCTAAAAGAAAAAGGCTGGATTGGAAAATTGAACAAGGTGAAAAGGGAAAATATGAGTTTTACATGCTTAAAGAAATTTTTGAGCAGCCTCAAATTATTACGGATATTGCCGTTTCCGGAGCTTCTCAGGCTGAAGAAATAGCAAAAAAGATCAAAGACGCGCGGGGAACCTATTTGGTAGGCTGCGGGACGGCTTCATATGCCTGTCTTGCGGGATCTTATTTGTTTTCCAAACTGGCAAAACGGCACGTAAACTTTGCGATAGGCAGCGAGTTTGGCTACAGTTTGGATTTCTTAAATAAAGATAGTCTGGTGATTGCAATTTCACAGTCCGGAGAAACGATGGATATTCTGGAATCGGTTAAAAAAGCCAAAGATAAGGGTGCGAAAATTCTAAGTCTGGTAAATGTTCCCGGTTCATCCCTTTACAGACTATCCGATTATAAGATGCTGATTGGAGCCGGCCAGGAAAGGGCCGTTGCGTCAACAAAGGCTTTTACCGGCATGGTTGCGCACCTAGTGCTTTTGGCCAATTCATTAAACGGCGGAGTAAAAGAAGGTCAAAAATCACTGATGGCAGCAGTTAAGTCGGTTAATCAGATATTATCCCCCAAATCTCTAAGAAAAATTAAAGAACTTACATCGCTCATCGTAGACAAAAAACATGTCTATGTAATCGGACGTGGGCTTTCTTACCCGGCAAGCCTTGAAACAGCACTTAAAATTAAGGAAATTTCATACATTCATGCCGAAGGCCTTGCCGCGGGCGAACTTAAGCATGGCCCGCTTGCTTTGATTGAAAAAGGTACTCCGTGTATCAGTTTTCTCCCCAACGATGAGACTTACGGATCAAATCTTGCCGGAGCCATGGAAATGAAGGCAAGAGGAGGCTATATTATCGGGATTTCTCATAAACCTCACGAGGTTTTTGATTATTATATACATGTTTCCGATGCCGGGGAGTCCAGTATTATTCCCGAGGTTGTTGTTGCTCAGCTTCTTGCCTACTACCTCACAATAAAGAAAGGACTTGATCCGGATAAACCCAGAAATTTGGCCAAATCCGTAACTGTTAAATAACTTGCCAAAACTGGGCAGAGCTTGCATATACAGTATATAATAGTATATATAGTTTATAGTTATAAGCTATAATTAATATTATGTCTACGGAAAACATGGGTGAGTTTATTAGAAGCCTTCTTCAGGAGAACGATTCTTTGACGGGTCTAAACAATTGCCGTAATTCTACGTCAAAAATAGGGAAAGAAGTAAAAGACAAATTCCCCGAAGCTAAAGCGGAAGTTTTAGTTTATCCGGAACCTCGCGCAGGGTATGGCGTACACTATTCGCTTTTAATTGCCCAAGGTGATGAAAAAATTCTGGTAAACGCTGTAGCCGCTCCAGGATTCCCGGAGTATATTGGAGATCCTAAAACTGCTCCTCCAACATTTACGGCAATGAAGGTAACTCCAGAGATAATTTAGTTTTTTTCGAAAAAGAGGTTAACCCCTAAAAGTGTAAATAATTCGGTTTTCTTTCAAGTCCGCAATTTTCTTAAATCCGTAGTTTATATAAAGTTTGTTCGCAGGGATGTTATCTTTCGCCGTGCTAAGCCAGACCCCTTTTTCATTGGATACACAAAAATCTTTAAAAACAATATACATAAATTTTGATGAAAGTCCTTTGCGGCGGGCCGGAGGATAATTTCTTATCGCAAAAGTGTAGCCACAATTAGATGTCTTTAAAACTTTGGAAACACTCGCCGGTGCGGCTTTGCTGCTAAACCAAATTATTCCGAGGAGTTTATTTCTACGCCCGACCATTACATAAATTTTTTTTCCACGCTTTTTCCAGGAAATAAAGGCCTTGAATGAGCTGAAACGTTCCCTGTCATGTGTAAATTTTTTGATCAATTTGTCTTTGCCGGTTGAGTGAATTAGTTGTTCAATTTGGGGCTTGGAAATTTCTCTTAATATAGAAATATTTTCTTTTATATTCCTTTGAGACAAGATGCCTACGAAATTTTTCAGATAATGAATAAGATTTTCGGAAGAATCCGTTTCGTAATCAATCGACATTTTATCCTTTGGCAGAATATTCTTATATTTTCCAAACCTGAACCAGACAGTAATGCAGCCCGGATCAACTCTTTTAGCTTTTTCCAGAAAATCGGCTCTATCATCCACCATTATTATTTGGTTATAGCCGGACGCTTTGAATTTCAGAATTGTACCCCCGATTGCGGTTTTTTTATTTTTCAGAATTACAATATTGCTTTTGCCTATTAATTTTTCGATTCCGCTCCCTTTTATTTTGGTGGGTTGATAATGGGCATCACCCAGGGAGTAGAGAATTACTTTCCCTCGATCTTTCAATGTTTTTATTAGTTTGTCCGAGTGCTTGAAAACGAATTTTTTAAACTCTGCTTTCAAAAACAAGTCCTCAAAATCTTCTACCGAACCGTCCCCGAACTTTTTGTGTAAATCTTTGGAAATTTCTTTAATATCAACATACCTCAAAGCTTTAATTGATTCGGCGTAAGTTTTCCAAAACAGGGATAAGTTTTTATCGCTAAATCTTTTTTTGAAATTTTCGGAGATGGATCTTTTTAGGGCATCGGTATCAAAAAGGGTGTTGTCAAAATCGATCAGATAAACTCTTTTGGGTTCCCTCATTGTTATAATTCTGCCCTCGCCTCAATTGGAGTCGGGCTCGATTGCTGATATAATATACCACAGATGATCAAAAATCTTGAGGAATTAACCGGAAAGCTTTCCGGTTACAAAGGTTTGACCGACGACTCGAGAAAGGTTGAAAAAGGCTATATTTTTGTTGCCGTCAGAGGCGTCGGACGTGACGGCCACGACTACATTGAAGACGCTTTCAAAAACGGCGCTTCCCTGGTGGTGGGCGAAAAGGATATTAAAATCGGGAATTATCTTAAAGTTACGGACAGCCGTGAAGCCCTGGGGCAGCTTGCGTCCGTTTGGTTTGGCCGTCCTTCCGAAAAACTTAAAGTGATCGGGGTTACCGGAACGAAAGGAAAAACCACGACCGCGCACATTATTTATCACATCTTAAATTCCCTTGGAAAAAGAGTTGGAATTTTATCCTCAATTTCAGTACCCGGCCTTCATGTTACAACTCCTGATGTAATTTCTTTGCACAAATTCCTAAAGAAATTTGTCGATGATGGGGACGAATATGCAGTTGTCGAAGTCAGTTCTCACGGGATCGACCAAAAAAGAATTGCCGGGGTTCACTTTGACGTTGGGGTATTAACCAATATAGCGCCGGAGCATTTGGATTATCACAAAACCTTCAAAGAGTATAAAAGGGTAAAAAAGTCATTTATAAATTCCTGTAAATGGAAAGTTATTTCTCCTAAAGACACCTCCATAAATGTATTGCCGGGAAAATACAATAATTTGAATGTCGAGGCGGCTATCTCAGCGGTCGAAAAATTTGGCATCTCACGGAATAGTGCCCTGAAAGCGCTTAAAGATTTTAGACTGCCGGAAGGAAGACTTGCCGAAATAAAAAACAACATAGGCGCAAACATTATTATAGATTTTGCGCATACTCCGGATTCGCTTGAGGCGGTATTGACCCATCTTCGCGGGACTACTCGGGGAAAACTTATTTCCGTCTTCGGGTGTGCAGGGGAAAGAGACCCAAGAAAAAGATTTAAAATGGGCAAAATTTCGGCAAAGCTAAGCGACGTTTCCGTTTTTACCGCGGAGGATCCGAGAAGCGAGAATGTCTTTGACATCTTGTCAAAAATGTCGGAAGGAGCAAGAAGTGCAAACGCCAAAGAAGATAAAACTTTTTTCAAAATTGCGGAGCGTGGTGAAGCAATTGCCTATGCCCTTTCTCTTTGTAAAAAAGAAGACACGGTCGCAATTTTAGGAAAAGGCCACGAAAAAAGTATGGCATACGGATCTTACGAACACCCTTGGAGCGACAAGGGAATAGTTGAAAACTTTCTGGGCAGAAGTAAGGACATATCTGCCGTGATTCTGGCTGCTGGAAAAGGAACGAGAATGAAATCCACTCTACCTAAAGTTATTCATAAAATTTGTGGCCGGCCGATGATTGCCTACACATTGGAAAATTTAAGATCCGCAGGAGTGGGAAGCGTTACCGCGGTGATTTCTTTTAAAAGGAATCAGGTGGCAAGGTACATTAAAGGTGCCATTGATCTTGCTATACAGAAAAATCCCAAGGGAGGAACTGCGGATGCGGCCAGAGCGGGTTTTGTAAAAATACCCCCTTCTTCAAAAATACTGATTGTTATAAACGGAGATGACAGTGCCTTTTACAAGCCGGAAACAATCAGGCAAATTATTAAGACCCACCTTGAGAGGCAAAGGGCACTGACATTTGTCTCACTTATGAAAAATAACCCAACCGGGCTTGGCAGGGTTATCAGAGGTAAAAACGGTCTTATTACAAAAATTGTTGAAGAAAAAGATGCTACGCCCGAGGAAAAGAAGATTAAAGAGGTTAATGACGGCCTTTATGTTTTCGATAAAGGCTGGTTTGCCAAAAACATTAATAATGTCAAAAAGAGCAAGCAGGGCGAATACTATTTGGTAGATTTAATTAAGATGGCAATTGATCAGGGGATGAGGATGGCAACCTATACTTTGCCGGATGACAGTGAATGGCAGGGAATAAATACTCCTGAGGAATTGGAAAAAGCCAGGATAAAAATGGAAGAAAGATTGGGAACTTTCAATGAATAAATTAAAAAAGATCCACATGATGGGAATCGGCGGGAGTGGAATGTCGGCCATCGCCCTCCTTGCCTCCAAAATGGGCTATGAGGTTACGGGCTGTGACCTGGAGGAGCAGACCGCATATGCTAAGAATTTTTTTAAAGGACACGATCCAAACCACCTGGAAGGAATAGACTTTCTTATAGTTTCGCCTGCAATTTATTATCAAAATAAAGAAAATCCGGAGCTTGTCGAGGCGGAAAAAAGAAAAATCGTAATGACTTGGCAGGAGTTTCTCGGAAAATATTTAACCGAGGGTAAGAAAGTAATTTGCATTGCGGGCACCCACGGCAAGTCCACAACAACAGCAATGGTAGGTAAGCTTTTAGTTGATGCAGGTTTGGATCCCTCAGTTGTTGTCGGCGCAAAAATACCGGAATGGGAGGCAAATGCAAGGTTCGGCAAAGGAGAATATTTTGTAATCGAGGCAGACGAATTTAATAATAATTTCCTAAATTACCATCCCGACATAATTGTGATTAACAATATTGAGTTTGACCACCCCGATTTTTTCAAAAACGAAGAGGAAGTGCGGGAAGCTTTCAGAAAATTTGTGAATAATCTTAAAGGAGAAAAAATTTTAATTACGGAAAAAGACAATCCTGGGGAAAAGTTTAATTTAAAAATTTTTGGAGAACACAATCAAAAGAATGCAAACTTGGTTTATGTTTTGGGTAAAAAGTTGGGAATAGCCGAAGAGACCATTGTTAAATCCCTAGAGAGCTTTTCCGGAATCGGGAGGAGAATGGAGCTTATCGCGGATCGCGGTGGCGTAAAGATTTTTGATGATTATGCTCACCATCCGACAGCCATAAAAACAACGATTGAAGGTTTAAGAAAAGAATTTCCCGAATCAAGAATTTGGGTAATTGATGAACCGCACGGGTTTGCGCGGACCCACACACTTCTTCCGAAATATGATGGAGTTTTTAATGCGGCGGATAAAATTATAGTTGGACCGATTTTTAAAGCCCGTGACAGTGAAACTTTTGGGATAACTCCGGAAGATGTTGCCCGTGCCACCGGCAACAAAAACGCGATTGGGATTAATTCTTTTGAAAAAATTAAGAAAATGTTATCGGAAGAAGTTAAACAGGGAGATGTTATTTTGGTAATGGGAGCAGGAAAAAGCTATTTATGGGCCAGGGAAATTGCCGAGTTGATATAATTAGTTCTATGAAAATAATTGAAGACAAAAAATTTAAAGATTTAACAACTTTTCGCATCGGCGGGAAGATAAAATATTATGTTGAAGTAAAAAGTGAGGGCGAGATGAGAGAGATAATTCGGTTTGCAAAAACCAACAACCTGCCGATTTTTATAGTCGGTGACGGAAGCGATTTTTTGGCCAGCGACAAGAAGTATGAGGGCCTGGTAATTAAATATACAGGCGATGGTTTAAAGTTCGAAGTTCAAGATTCTGAGGTTTTTGTAACGGCGGGGGCGGGATTTAATTGGGATAAATTGGTTGAAGAAACCGTAAAAAGAAACCTTCAGGGACTGGAATGCCTTTCGGGAGTTCCCGGGACAGTAGGGGCAGCTCCGATTCAAAATATGGGCGCTTATGGGCAGGAAGTGTCGGACACTTTTTACAAGCTGGAGGCCTATGATATCAACAATGAAGAGCATCAAACTTTTACTAAAGAGGACTGCAAATTCGGCTACAGGGAAAGTGTTTTTAAGGATAAAGAAAACTGGCAGAAATATTTGATTATCAGTGTAACTTTCAAATTAAGTAAAGACGGGAAACCAAATATAAGATACGAGTCGTTGAAAAATTCTGTCGGCGAGGGAGCAACACTGCAAGAGGTTAGGGAAGCGGTTTTAAAAACCAGAAAGGAAAAATTGGAGGATCCAAAAGAGGTTGGCAATGCTGGATCGTTTTTTAAAAATCCCGTGATAGATGTCGATGAGAAAGTCAAAATTGAAGAAAAGTTTGCCGATGCAAAAATCTTTCCGTTTAAAAATATGTATAAAGTTTCTGCTGCCTGGCTGATAGAAAGAGCCGGATGGAAAGGAAAAAGCGAAGACGGGGTTGCGGTTTCGTCCAAACACGCGCTTATTTTGATAAACAAAAGCGGACATGCATCTGCCGAGGATGTCTATAAACTTTCGGAGACGATAATAAAGGATGTTTCCGAGAAATTCGGAGTTAAGCTTGAGAGAGAAGTTCAGTTGGTCAATTTTTAACTACAGCGCATTAATGCACCATAATTTATGAATAATAAAATTGCAATTTTGGGATATGGTCTTGAAGGTCAGGATGCAGAAAAGTACTTCAAGGATCTTGGAGACGAAGTCACTATTTTAGATAAGAAATTTGATGAAAATTATCTTAAAAACCTGGATGACTTTAATATTGTTGTCCGTTCTCCGGGTGTTTACAGATATCTGCCCGAAATTGTAAAAGCCGAAGAAAACGGGGTTAAAATAACATCCTCTTTAAAAATATTTTTTGATAATTGTCCGGGAAATATTATCGGCGTAACCGGAACAAAGGGAAAAGGAACAACTTCAACTTTGATTTATGAAATTCTTAAGAATGCCGGAAAAGACGTTTATCTGGTAGGGAATATTGGGAAACCTTATTTGGAACTTCTTCCAAAACTCACAAAAAACAGTTTTGTAATAATGGAGCTTTCTTCTTTTCAGTTAATCGATTTAACCAAAAGTCCGCATATTGCGGTAGTTTTAAATATCACCCTTGATCATATGGATTGGCATAAGAGTAAAGAAGAATATATAGAGGCCAAGAAAAATATCGTGAGTCACCAGAGTCCCGACGATTTCGCAATATTAAATGAAGAATATGAAACATCAAAAAGTTTTGTAGAAGCTGCAAAAGGAAAAACAGTTTTTTTCTCAAAGACCGAGCTTGAACAGAAATACAAAGAGAATCTGCTTCTTCGTGGTGAGCATAATCTGGAAAATATTGCCGCTGCCGTTGCTGCCACAAAAATTGTCGGTATTGACGAGGAGACGATTCTGGAAACTGTGAGGTCTTTTAAAGGGTTGGAACACAGACTTGAGTTGGTTGACACGATAGAAGGAATAGCCTTTTACAACGATTCTTTTGCAACCGGCCCCCAGCCGACAATTGCGGCGATAAACTCGTTTACCGAACCTGAAACCCTGATTCTTGGCGGAAGCGATAAAGGGTTGGATTATCAGGAATTAATGCGCGAGATAGAGAAAAAAGAAAACATCAAAAATCTTATTTTGATTGGCGACGTCGGAAATAAAATTGCCGACACCCTTAAGGGTTACACCTTTCAAGGCAATGTAATTAACATGGGATATTCATCGATGGAGGAAATTGTCAAGAAAGCTTTTGAGACAACCCCCAGAGGCGGTATTGTAATCCTGTCGCCGGCAGCAGCCAGTTTTGATATGTTCAAAGACTATAAAGACAGAGGAAATCAGTTCAAAAATTCAGTTTTAAAACTCAGAGGTTCAGCTGTATAATCTCCATTCATGACATCAACGCAGCCAATCCTAAGTTTACGTTATTTTAAATTTAAAAAGAATAAACTTGCCGAAGGCATTAAACGTTTGTTCTATCTTTCCTGGGAGGATGCTTTCTGGGATATTCTACTCAAGAAACAAGTACCCAAAGGATCATTTGTTTTACTTCCCGATTTTTTTTGCGGCGACGTTGAGAATAACATCAGGCTTCATGGCTACAAGCCGGTTTACTACAAGATCAATACTAACCTGACGGCAGACAAAAAATCCTTTAAGTCAAAAATCGACCAGATTAAGCCAAGTGTGATCGTAATATTTCATCCTGTCGGGATAAAAAGCAACTTGGTGGACGACCCAAAGTGGCTTAAAAAAATAACTGGAAGCTCAATCCTGATAGAGGACTCTGTTCATAGAATTGTCGATCCCGAAGAAATTAAAATTTTTAAAAAAGACCATTTTATTATCGATAGTCTGAGAAAGGTGGTTCCCCTACAGGGATCGAATATTTACGGAAGAGTTGAAGATTTGAATTTTTCGGTGCCGCCTTTTTACCAATCGTTTTTTTATTCAATCAAAGTTAGTCTGCTTTGGGCTTTAATGGTCCTCTCCTGGTCGTTAAGATTTGGTCGAATCGCAGAAGGATTAATGCTAAAGGGGTATTCCACAATAGGGGATTCAATGCTGCCAGCGCGGGGACCTTTCCTGCCAAACCTTTTAAGTTCCAGAATAAATATCGGAAAAGTTCATGACATTAAAAAACGTCAAGCTATCTATTACGAAAAAGAACTGGGAAAATTTTTCCCAGTAAGAATAAACCTTTCCAGTAAAGACAAGGCCAACCTGCGCGCTTATCCCGTAATTTTAGGCAAAGAATATGCCGGCTGGATTTTAAAGTTTTTAAGAACAAACGGTCTTTTTGTCAGGTTTGAGTTGAATGATTCGGGTTGGTCCAGGAAACAAAAAATAATTTACTTGCCGCTTGGAATTCAAATTACCAAAAGGGAGCAGGACGCGGTCTGTGTTTTGGTTAAGTCCGCGCTTTTAGGCTATCGGGCATAATTATCATATAATACCCTTATGCAAAAGGAGCAAGGCAAGCCTATCGGGGTTTTTGACTCGGGCCTTGGGGGCTTAACGGTAGTTAAAGAACTAACCAAAATTTTACCGCACGAAAACTTGGTGTATTTGGGCGATACCGCCAGGGTTCCTTACGGCCCGCGCGGAGTAGAAACAATTAAGCGATTTTCCGAAGAAAATACCAGATTTTTAATAGGAGAGAATGTTAAAGCGGTAGTAATTGCCTGTAACACATCTTCGGCAGTTGCGGCGGACTTCCTGAAAAGTACTTTTCCAAAAATTCCGATATTTGAGGTGATAAGCTCGGCTTCCAATGAAGTTTTGCGAGGCACCCGTTCGATCGGGGTTATCGGGACATACGGAACCGTAGGGAGCCATGCCTACGCTAAAAATATCTCCAAAAATTTGTCCCGGGCAAAAGTTATTGAAAAAGCGTGCCCCCTCTTTGTCCCTTTTATTGAAGAAGGGGAGATAGAGGGTAAGGCGCTAAAGATTATTGCAAAAGGGTATTTGTCCGAACTTAAGAAACAAAAAGTAGATACCCTAATCATGGGTTGTACTCACTACCCCATCATCAAAAATATTATTAGTGAAACAATGGGTAAGGGTGTTACCTTAATCAATCCCGGAAAATCTGTCGCAAAAGAAGTTTTTGATTTTTTTAAAAAAAATAATTTATTGAACAGGCAAAAAAAACAGGGAGCTGCTGACTTCTATGTTACGGATCTTACGGATAGATTCACAAAGGTTGCGGAGATGTTTCTGGGGAAAAAGATAAAAAATGATTTAAAAATTGTAGAACTGGCAAAATGAAAAAGAAACTAAAAATAGCAGTACTAATGGGTGGCAAGTCATCGGAACATGAGGTATCAATAGTGTCCGGCAAGGAAGTTATAAAAAACTTAAATAAGAAGAAATATCTGGCTTATCCTCTGGTAATTTCGAAAGACGGAAAAGGACTAAATAAAATTGTCAAAATTGATCCGGATGTCGCCTTTTTAGCCCTTCACGGAAAATATGGAGAGGATGGAAAAATTCAGGGTTTCCTTGAAGCAATGGGTATTTCATACGTTGGTTCGGGCGTGCTTGCGTCTGCCATTGGAATGGATAAGGAAGTTTTCCGGGAGTTAATGAATTTTCATAAAGTACTCATTCCCGAATATGTGTTTTTAAAGAAGGGTGAAAAATATCAAAGTGTTTATAAAACATTGGGTGCTCCGCCTTACTTTGTGAAACCGGTCGAGGGAGGTTCCTCGATAGGTGTTTCGCCGGCAAAAAATTTAAAGGAGCTTAAAAAATCCATGAACCTGGCGTTTAAGTATGACAACAGAATTTTAGTGGATAAATATATAAAAGGAAGAGAGTTTACCTGTGCTGTTATAGGCAACGATAAACCGATAGCACTTCCGGTCGTGGAAATTAAACCCCTAAAAGGAAGCTTTTTTGATTATGAATCAAAATATGCCGAAAGCGGGTCGGAAGAAATAGTTCCGGCTAGAATTTCGAAAACCCTTACGGAAAAAATCCAGAAAATTGCGCTGGAAGTTTACAGGATTGTCGGATGCCGTGGCTTTGGAAGAGTTGATTTTATTTTAAAGGACGGCAGGATTCCTGTTGTTTTGGAAATCAATACAATACCTGGACTTACGCCGATGTCTCTTTTTCCCAAGGCGGCAAAAGCAGCGGGTATTTCATATCCCCGTCTGCTCGATATAATCATCGACTTAGTCAAGTCGTAGAATCATCAGCCTTGCTGATGTAAAATGATTAAAGATGCAATCGAAAAAAATTAACCCCGTCCTCAAATGGTGGGTAACTCCAAAGCTTCCCCCGGAAGATGTATTTGCCAGGCATAATTTTGTCTCCCAATGGCTGACGCATCCGATTAAAAGAAGACTTGCCAGAACCTACTTGAAGTATTTGCAAAAACACACAAATATTAAAGTAATTGGCATTACAGGTAGTACCGGCAAGACCACCACCACCGAAATTTTAGCGTCAATCCTTAGTAGAGTCGGTAAAACGGTTTGGTCGGCGGAGGGGGTAGACCCTGTTTATAATATCCCCAACACGATTCTCAGATCAACTCCGGATACAAAATATTTAATCCTTGAAATGTCGGTGGAATATGTAAACGAAATGGATTATTACCTCTGGCTTGCGAAGCCCGACGTTGGAATCATAACCAATATCGCTGCTACCCACACTCAATTTTTAGGGGACGAAAAAGGTGTTGCTTGTGAAAAAGGAAAACTAATCAGGGGACTATCCGTTGATGGTATAGCCATACTTAACAAAGAAGACAAACTGGTATGCTCACTGGGGAATGGCGAGGCGTGTAAAGTCGCATTTTTTGGTAACACTGCCAATATTTATGCAAAAAATATCAGATTGAATCCTGATTTGAGTACTAATTTTACCCTAGTAATTAATGAGAGTACAAAAACTGTTCATATGAAAGCATTGGGAAGCCAATTTGTGAGCAATGCCCTGGCTTCTGCCGCCGCAGCCGACAGTCTTGGTATAGGCATTAATCAAATTGTCCGGGGAATAGAACTTTTTAAGCCTCCGACTCATAGGCTTAATATTTTTAGAAGTAAGTTGTACGGAATTATATTTGATGACAGCTATAACAGCAATCCTAAAGCGGCGAATGAATCCCTGGATACTTTTGAGATAGTTTCCAAGGGTAAAAAGAAAATAGCTGTAATTGGAGACATGCTCGAGCTGGGTAAATTTGAGGAAAGTGCACACAGAGAACTTGGTAAAAAAGTCGGAAAAATGAAATTTGACTGCGTTATCGGAGTCGGCAATGCCGCAAGATTTATGGTAGACGAAGCCTCCCGTGAGTGGGGAAATAAAAATTGCTTTTTAGTGGCGGATTATCTTGAAGCTTTGGAGATTGTTAAGCCAATTTTGGACAAAAATTCTGCCCTTTTTGTAAAGGGTTCACGCTCCATTCATCTTGACAAGCTTGTTGATGCCTTAAAATGAATGCTGTTATAATCTAACTGGTCCGTATGACAAACTATTTAACTCTAAATTTGGGGCTTATAATTTTCTCCTTTCTTATCTGCGGTGTATTGATAGTCCCCTTTATTAATTTGCTTTATAGGTTGAAGCTTACAAGAAGGAAAGAGGCTCCGGAACATGGAAAAGTGCCTCTTTTTGATAAACTTCACGATATTAAAGAAGGCACTCCTGTAGGGGGTGGAATTTTGATTATTGCTGTAGTTACAATACTTTTTGCGATTTCTTTCCCGCTGGCATCATTTTTAGGACTTTTTGTCAAAAGTTCGTTTTCGCTGAGAGCGGAGCTTTTTGTAATATTTTTTGCTTTTATTTCTTTTGGGCTTCTTGGATTGTCCGATGATCTTTTGAAAGTTTTCAGCAAGCCCACAAAAGGCGTTTTAGGACTTTGGTTTGGCCTCAGACGCAGACAAAAATTCATTTTACAGTGGATCCTTGGTCTTCTTTTGGGTTTTTTCATATATAAATATTTAGGAGTTCATATCGTCAACATTCCCGGCTTTGATATGGTTTGGGATTTGGGTATATGGTATATACCGTTTTCGGCTTTCGTTATCGTCGCGTTTTCAAACGCCTTTAATATTACCGACGGACTTGACGGACTCTCCACAGGGCTTTTGCTGATCTGCCTTGGCGTATTTGAAGTAATTGCAATCGGAAATCTGGATACTCCGCTTCTCTTCTTTATTTCACTCTGGGTGGGTGCTCTATTCGCGTTTTTATACTTTAATGTCTGGCCGGCAAGAATTTTTCTGGGGGATGCCGGAGCCCTTTCTTTTGGGGCAATGCTGGCGGTAATAGGTCTTATTACAGGAAAAATCTTGGCGCTTGTTGTCGTCGGGGGAATTTTTGTCATTGAAGCCACCACTTCTCTTATTCAAATTTTGGGTTGGAAATATTTGAAAAGACCCATCTTTCCTTTGGCTCCAATTCACCACACTTTTCTGGCAAGAGGCTGGAAAGAGCCCAAAATTGTTATACGTGCATGGATTCTGGGCCTTCTTTTGGGAGTGTTCGGACTCTGGCTGGCGACAATGTAAGTTTATCTTAAGTGAGAAATAGAAAACTGACACTTTCAAAGCAAAACAAGTCTTTTGACAATAAATTATTTTTTCTTGTCATAGCATTCGTTGTTCTGGGAATAATTGCGGTTGCCGATGTTTCGGCTCCGCAATCCTTAAGCAACTACGGAGATAAATTTTATTTGTTGAAGCAGCAAATTCTCTCAGCCGGTATCGGGATAGTGGCTTTTTTTGTTGTTTCGAGAATAAAATATACTTTTTGGGAAAAAATAGGAACACCACTTTTCTTTCTTTCTTTAATACTTCTTGTTCTGGTTTTGTTGCAGCGCTTTGGCATTTCGGCGCTTGGAGCCAGGCGCTGGATCAGTTTTGGCCCCGTTAACTTTCAGCCCTCGGAACTTGTGAAATTTACGGTTGCAATATATCTTGCCAAAGTTGCCGCAAGTAAAAAATCCCCGCTTGCGTATTTTATTCCACTAGTGCTAATCGCAGGGCTCATTATGCTGCAACCCGATTTGGGGACAACACTTGTGGTCCTGGTTATAGGATTTTCCCAGATTTTTGTGGCGGATGTAGGCCTTCTTTATGTCATAGGGGCGGCAGCGGCCGGGAGCCTGGCCACATTCTTGTTAATTCTGGCCTCTCCCTACAGACGCGCCAGATTATCGACATTTTTGGAAAGTACAGCCGACCCTTTGGGTAAGTCTTATCATATTAGACAAGTTCTTTTAGCGCTTGGTTCGGGAGGAATTTTCGGGGTTGGTTTTGGCGCATCACGCCAAAAATATTCATTTTTACCTGAAGCCTCAACAGACTCTATTTTTGCCGTAATTGCCGAGGAATTGGGTTTGGTAGGCGCCTCGGTTATCATATTCCTTTTTGTGTTTTTTGTGATTAGAGGGCTTCGAATTGCCAAAAACGCGCCGGATAAATTTGCTTCAGTCCTCGCCGTCGGAATTTCGGCATGGATTGGCGGACAGGCGTTTTTAAATATTGGCTCGATGGTTTCACTGGTCCCTTTAACCGGAATCCCTTTGCCGTTTTTTTCCTATGGGGGAAGCAGTTTGGTGATGATACTTTCCGCTTGCGGTATACTACTAAATATATCGAAATTTACGACCCATGAGCAAAAATAGACTGGTTCTTACCGGCGGACATGCCGCAACAACCGCAGTTGCAGTTGTTGAGGAAATAAAATCGCAGAATAAAGACTGGAGGCTCTACTGGATTGGGGTAAAAAATGCGATTGAGGGGAAAAAAGTTGTGACGCTGGAATCCGAAGTTTTGCCTCGGCTTGGCGTAAAATTTTTGCCGTTGACCACAGGCAGGCTTCAGCGAAGGTTTACCGTGTGGACTATCCCATCGTATTTAAAAATTCCGATAGGCTTTGTTCAGTCCCTCTATTACCTGGTGAAGATCAAACCAAAGACGGTGCTTTCATTTGGCGGATTTGCTTCTTTTCCTGTCGTATTTAATGCTAAACTTTTGGGAATCCCGGTTATTATTCATGAACAAACTTCAGCCGCCGGACGGGCAAATTTGGCCTCCGCAAGGTTTGCCGCCAGAATTACTCTGGCCAGGAGTGAAAGTAAAAAGTATTTCCTGGGCTCCAAGTGCGAAATTACGGGAAACCCTGTAATGAAAGATATAAGAATGGTTAAGCCGGCCGAAAAACCGGCGGACCCGCCTGTGATTTTTGTTACTGGAGGATCGCGTGGTTCGCAAAGCATCAATCTGGCTCTCGAGAAAATTCTAAGGACACTTTTGACCAAATATAAAATAATTCACCAAACCGGAGGCATTGACTATCTGAAGTTCTCCGATATTAAGCAAAAGCTCCCCCAGGCCTTAAGGGATAATTATGAAGTTTTTATACGCGTTAATCCTTTGGAGATTTCGAAAATTTATTCTCAAGCCTCAGTTGTTGTCAGCCGGGCCGGAGCCAATACGGTGTCCGAGATAATGCTGGTCAAACGTCCCGCAATTTTGATCCCTCTTCCCATAAGCTTCCTTGATGAGCAGACCGAGAATGCAAAAATTGCCAAAAAATGGGGGATTGCCGAAATAATTCCCCAGGACAAGCTAACCCCCGAAAAGCTCCTCAGCGCAATCGAAAACAGGATCATCAAGTTTCCTGAAATTATCAAGAACGTAAAGGGAAAGATAAGCCCGGATTTTGGGGCATCCAAGAGTCTTGTAAATTTGGTCGGAAACTATATGAAGTGAAAAAAATTATCCTGCCGTTAGCCCTGTTTTTACTGGTTTTGGTGATATTTCTTCCCAGATTTTTTATAAAAATCCGGATAGATTGTAAGACCCAATTTGGGGCTTGTCCGCCGGCAATTTCCGACCGATTAACCCCTCTAAACGGAAAAACAATGTTTTTTGCCGAAAGAGAGATTAAGAAAAATTTAAAATCAAACTTTTTGGTTTCAGGATTTACGATTCAATTCAAGCTTCCGAACATCTTAAGGGTTGACTTGATTATAAAAAAACCCGTATTTGCCCTAAAAAACAAATCCTCTGAGACTTTTGCCCTTGTTGATAAAGACGGATATGTACTTAATGTATCCGGTGAAACTTCTCTACCCAGGGTAATTACGGGCGGCAGTTTGCCTAAAGAAGGGGAAAGAGTTAATGATAAAGATTTTTTTGCTTTACAACTTACCGACGGTGTATATAAAATGTATCAAATAGGATCAAGTACTATCGAAGGAGATACTTTGCTTGTTGATCTGACAGGCCCTATCAGAGTAATATTTCCTTTAGTGGGTGCCGATAGGGAGATCCTCTTAGGTTCCCTGAGGCTTATATACTCGAATATTCAAAGCGGAGAAAATAAAACTTTGTATTCGCAGATTGACTTGCGTTACAGAAATCCTGTATTAAGATAAGTAATCAAAGTGATCTAATTAAAAAAATGAGTAAACCAAGAATAGTTGCTGCTATAGACATGGGGTCGAGTAAAATCGCGACCCTCGTAGGTCAAGTAATCGGGGATCCTGTGACGGGTGAAACTTCAATTAATGTGGTTGGTGCCTCACAGTCGGAATCCAAAGGAATTAAAAAAGGACAGATTGTGGACATTGAAGAGGCAGTCGAGGCAACCATTACCTCAATAGAGGCCGCCGAGCGCATGGCGGGATACAATCTTGAAACGGCTTACGTTTCCATAGGAGGTGCCCATATCCATTCACAAAATTCACATGGGGTTGTGGCCGTGTCGGACCCTAATGGTGAAATAACGGAGAGTGATGTTGATAGGGCAATCGAAGCCGCATCCGCGATTTCTCTGCCGGTATCCCGTGAGGTTATTTTTGTAGTTCCCAGAGAATTTATTGTTGACGGAGAGTCCGGTGTACGCGACGCTGTCGGCATGAGCGGGGTAAGGCTTGAGGTTGATACCCATATAGTTTCGGCAGCCTCGGCCGCTTTGAAAAATGCCAAAAAAGCCATAAACGAGGTTGGAATAAAAATTGAAGAAACGGTTTTTTCGGGACTAGCCTCAGCCGAGGCGGTACTAACCCCCACCGAAAAAGAACTGGGATGTGTCCTTATAGATATCGGAGGAGGTACCACTTCTATTGCCGCATATATGGAAGGCGCAATTGTTTATTCGGGAGTTATCCCGATTGGAGCCAGAAATGTGACCAATGATTTGGCGATTGGCCTTAGGGTTTCTCTGGAAACAGCTGAGAAAATCAAAATAGCTCTTTCCGATGAAAAGAAAAAAGACAAAGAGGAAAGCGATGAACTGGATCTGGCCGGGCTGAATATTACAGAGATCAGGAAAATATCCAAAAAGACTCTAGTTGAGGGAATAATCAGGCCGCGATTAAATGAAATTTTTTCCATGGTTAAGTTAGAACTTGAAAAAGAAGGAGTTGTCAACAGGATTCCTTCAGGGGCGATAATTACCGGAGGCGGAGCTGAAACCGCGGGGGCAGTCGACTCTGCCAGACGCGTTCTTTCCGTTCCGGTAAGAATTGGCGTACCCAAAGGCGTGGGAGGGCTGATTGATGACGTCATCACCCCTTCATTTTCAACTTGTGTAGGACTCTTGCGTTATGGGGCAAAAGCGAGGCCTGCGGAGAACTTGACAAGTTTCTCAAAAAAGATGAAACTACCCTCGGTTGGAGTTTTTGGTAAACTGATTGACAACATTAAAAATCTTTTACCATAGTTAGCCTGCCAGTAGGCAGGCTTGTGTTTTCCTTCTGCCCAAGGTACAATTCTGCCACGTATAGTTTTTTATTATAAATTATAAAATATAAATTTTATGGCACTTGTTAAACCGGATTCCGCAAGAATAGCAAAAATCAAAGTAATTGGCGTCGGTGGTGGAGGCGGAAACGCAATATCTTCAATGATAGAATCTGGCACGGTCAACGGCGTGGAGTTTGTCGCCATAAATACGGACGCGCAAGTTCTTCTTAACAATAAAGCCCCAACAAAACTTCAAATCGGTGAAAAGTTGACCAAAGGTTTGGGAGTTGGGGGCAATCCTGAAGTTGGCCGTCAGGCAGCGGAGGAATCCGTTGAAAAAATTAAAGAACTTCTTATTGATACGGAGATGGTATTTGTTACCGCGGGAATGGGCGGGGGAACCGGAACTGGAGCGGCTTCGATTGTAGCCCAGCTTGCCAAAGAGGCGGGAGCTTTGACTATAGGAGTCGTCACAAAACCCTTTGCTTTTGAGGGAACAAGAAGAATGATCGCAGCGGAGGACGGCATAGAAAGACTAAAAGAGGCGACGGATACCCTGATAGTAATCCCAAATCAGAGGCTTATGGACGTGATTGACAGGAAGATGACTCTTCTTGAGGCTTTTAAGGTAGTAGATTCGGTTTTGGGACAAGGTGTCGGGGGAATAGCCGATATTATTACAACCGCTGGACTTGTTAACGTAGACTTTGCCGACGTCAAGGCAATTATGAAAGACGCCGGAAGTGCCCTTCTTGGTATCGGAACCGGAGTCGGGGAGAATAGAGCCCAAATGGCAGCGAGAGCGGCAGTTTCCTCACCACTTCTCGATCTTTCGATTGAGGGTGCGCGCGGAGTTCTTTTCAATGTTGCCGGAGGCAATGACCTTACAATGTTTGAGGTAGATGAGGCGGCAAGAATTATTTCCTCGGCGGCCGACCCGGATGCAAATGTAATTTTTGGAGCCGTTATAAAATCTGAACTTTCAGATCAGGTCAAAATTACCGTTATTGCCACGGGGTTTGATGAAACGAGATCCCATCTTGCCCAGATGAGCCAGACGGCGGTTCAAAGACCAATAGTTTCCGGCGTTGTCAGCGAGCCGACTGGATCAATAACTGAAAAACGGGAAGACGAAGACGAAGGTGACGAGCCACCGGAAAATGGCGGAAATTCGGGAAAAGATGAAGATGTTTTTGGAGAAAAGTTCGAGATCCCAGCGTTCCTCAGGAAAATCCGCTAATGCCCGAAAGAAATCCTTGTGTAAAATCCGGTTGTCCGGGTTTTTGCTGTCAGGATATTGATATTGAGATCACAAAATCGGAAAAAACCAGAGTTTTCCCCACAGCAATTCACGTTGATTCGATGAAAGAACTTGCACAAATTAAGAAAGATAACCTGCAGAGTTTGTATTACACAGAATATTCCAGAAAAGGTCTTGAGGGAGGAGATTTTTACGTACTTGTAATAAACGGCCCTTGTCCGAATAGACTTTCTGATGGATCTTGTCTGAAACATGATGAGCGCGAATATGCCGCTCGCAACTTCGCAATCGGATGTTCCGACTGCAACATTATCAGGAAAGAAAATGGATTATCTCCGATTTTTATTGAACCGGTCGAGTAAGGTATAATGTATTAATGCTATTTAATAGGCGAGGTTTTTTGCAAGCTCTGGAAGTTTTCCTTTACTGCGCCCTTGTCGGACTTATATTTTGGAAAGGGAACGAGATTTTCGGTAAAGTAAACTCGTATTTCGCTCCGGTTCTTGTCCTTCTTCTTTTTTCCACGTCGGCACTCATCTGCGCGGCAATAGTTTTATACAAACCCTACAAGCTTTTTATAGCTGACAAGAAAAAGGAAGCATTGGATACAGTAATTTCAACCACCATTTGGCTCTTTGGATTCCTCCTGGTATTTTTTGGAGCAATGCTTATTTTTTAAGGGTCAGAATTTGGATTTCAATTCCAAAGCCCTCTCCATTATCCGCTCCCCGACAACTCCCCAGTTAAAATATCTTTTGTAATCTTCGGGATCGATAAGTTTTATTTCGGTAACGCTTCCCGCGGGGTCTTTTACAAAAGGTCCCAGAGGATTAACTTTACAGGCATATCTGAGCTGGATTTTGTAATCTTTTCCGTGAGATACCTCCTGATAGCCTATTGGTAGAAATTCCAGAACTTCCATATTGGATTCTTCGACAATTTCCCTCTTCAATGTATCTTCAAAAGTTTCCCCGTCCTCAATTGTTCCGCCGACAAGTCCCCAATTTTTCTTTTTTCCTCCGTGGGCGATTACCATTTTGTCCCCATAAAAACAAACTCCGTAGGCCTGAGTGGTTTTTGCAGGATCAACTTCGTCAAAACTATCCGCGTCATGGTAAATTATTTTTGAGGTCCTCCCCGCAACTGTCATTGAAGAGTTTATAGTTTTAAGCATACGCAAATTATATATGATTGGTGTAGAATCTGGAGGTGAATCTTTTTCCTATGCCTCAGGCGACCAAATTTTTGAAGGAGAAATTTTGGAAATAGAATAGCCTTGATGTGTGTCTAAATCTTGAAGAGTATAAACACACAGCGTGGAAAGTGGTAAAATGCCGCTATGACAGTAGATAGAGAAAGGTTTATAGCTTTCCCCGAAGAAATTAAAAAATGCCTTTTGGACTGCAATGTGGAAAACGTTGAGTTTAGAGCTGGTTTTTCCGATAAACTCCTCGAAAAACCAATTAGCGAGTTTCTTCCGGCGATAGTCAGCGAATTAACCGACAATTGCATGGACAAGGGAGCCAAGAGCATTCACATTACCCTGTCAGACAACTTTCTCCGGGTTGAGGACGACTTTATTGAACCCAATCCGGAAAGAACCCTTAAGCTTATCAATAAAATTAAAGAGTCCGGCAAAATAATGACCACCAAAAACTCCGGCGGGGGAATGGGTATAGCCAAAATAGTCATGGGCTACCTCAATCGATTTGGTGGAAATCTCAATTATTACATCCGTGACGGAAAGATAGTTGCAGAGGCCACTTGGGAATGATTACTCTAGGGTTTTTTTGGTAACATCCAGCCTATAAATGCCGGGTTGTAGCCTTTTCCATTCGTTGGAAGAACCCACCACAAACCCCATTTCAAGTGCTGTTGAATTAAAGCCCTCCACCTGCATAAATAATCTTTTCTTTTCTCTGACCAAACGGATAAAATAGCTCCCGATTGGTTGTTCGGATTTGTCATCTTTCAGATAGACAGGAAGTACTTTTCCGGGGTTGTTGGCCAATATCACGGTGACGTCACCCCAAAAATCAGGTCTGGCCATATCCAGCGGTTCAAGCTCGTTTTCCAGCTCCTTTTTCATTATCAACGGTATTTTAAGCCTAGGGATATCTAAAGTCAAAATAGGTATAATATACTTCATGGAGAATTTTTGGACGAAATTGCCGAAGCCTCTTACGGTTCTGGCTCCGATGGACGATGTTACGGACAATGTATTCAGGCAAGTAGTGCTCTCGGCAGGGCGTCCCGATGTATTTTTTACGGAATTTTCCAATGCCGACGGCCTCGTACATGGCGCCAACGGAATTCCATTGCGGAAACTAAATTTCACACCTGACCAGCACCCCATTGTTGCCCAAATTTGGGGAACCGACCCTGTGAATATGGAAAAGGCGGCAAAAATGGCGGCGGGGCTCGGATTTGACGGAATAGACATCAATATGGGCTGCCCCGTAAAGGAGGTTGTTAAAAAAGGCGCCGGGGCGGGACTTATTGGGAGTTATAGCCTTTCAGAAAAGCTGATAGATGCTGTCAAAAAAGGTGCCGGGGGGGTTCCTGTCAGCATCAAAACAAGGCTTGGCAGGAATGAGAATATAGCGCAGGAATGGGTCACGTTTTTACTTAAAAAGAATATCGCAGCATTGACTGTTCACGGCCGGACTGCCAAACAAATGTCAAAAGGTGAAGCCAACTGGGAGGAAATCGGAAAAATTGTAAAAATCAGGGATAGAATCGCTCCGGAAACCCTGATTATCGGGAATGGCGATATTAAAAGCTATGCGGAAGTTTTAAAAATGCAGAAAAAACACGGAGTCGACGGGGTGATGATAGGACGCGGAATTTTCGGCAACCCATGGGTATTTGTTAAAGATTTGAAGCCGGTGGAACACCCCAAAAAAGATTATATTAACTTACTTCTCAGGCATATTGATCTTTTCGAGAATACCTGGGGAGAAAGTAAAAATTTTGCCATACTCAAAAAGTTTTTCAAAATGTACGTTAAGGATTTTAAGGGAGCAAATAGCCTGCGGATAAAACTGATGGAAGCAGAAAATTTTGAGGAAGTAAGGGGAATTTTATGGAGCTTGGACTGATTTCGCAAAGATGTTAGAATAGCTTCATATGGCAAAAAAGCCTTTTTTTGATCCGGTGGACCAGCAGGTAAACTTTCCTGAGCTTGAAAAAGTGCTTTTGGAGAAGTGGTATAAGAGTGGGATTGTCAAAAAATACCTGGCGCGCAATAAAAACTCCAAGAAATATTTTAGCTTCATGGACGGCCCAATTACGGCCAATAACCCCATGGGAATACACCATGCCTGGGGAAGAACCTATAAAGATCTTTGGCAGAGATTTAAGAATATGCAGGGCTATAGAGAGCGCTTCCAGAACGGCTTTGATTGTCAGGGGCTGTGGGTGGAGGTTGAAGTTGAAAAAGAACTTGGTTTTAAGACTAAAAAAGATATTGAAGTTTTTGGCATAGATAAATTCGTTCAGCTTTGTAAAGACCGGGTCAAAAAATACTCCGGAATCCAAACCGAACAAAGCAAACGCCTTGGGTACTTCATGGATTGGGATCATTCGTACTACACCCTGAGTGATGACAATAACTATATGATTTGGCATTTTTTGAAGGTTTGCCATGAAGCCGGATGGATTTACAAAGGACAGGACGCTGTAGCCTGGTGTCCGAGATGTGAGACCGCCATTTCCCAGCACGAAATGCTGACGGAGGATTATAAAGAACTTACTCATGAATCCGTGTTTTTGGCGTTTCCCGTCACGGGACAGGCAGAAGAATATCTCCTTGTCTGGACAACAACCCCATGGACAGTGCCGGCCAATGTTGCCGTGGCACTTGATCCTGATTTGGATTATTCGCTGGTCGAGATTAACGGCAAAAAGTACTGGGTTGCCAAAGGAGCTAAAGATAGAATTTTTACGGGAGTTAAGGCAAAAGAAATTAAAACTGCTAAAGGGTCGAAGCTTATGGGCCTTAGATATAAAGGTGCTTTTGACCACTTACCAAAAGTAATTGAGGCTTCCAGAAATGACAAATTTCACACGGTTGTGGCAACCGACGATTTGATTCTTCCCATAAATACGGAAGAAGGAACGGGAATGGTGCATATTGCAACATCATCAGGATCGGAAGATTTCAGGCTTGGAAAGAAACTGAATTTGCCTGTAATTGAGATTATCAAGGACGATGCTTCGTACATGGAGAACTTAGGATTTTTATCCGGAGAAAATGCCAAAAAACATCCGGAGCTGATTTTGGACTTTCTGAGAAAGCTTGATGAAACAGGAAAACACTTTTTCTATAAAACCGAAAAATATACCCATAGGTATCCGGCTTGCTGGAGATGTAAAACCGAGCTTGTTTGGAAAGTGGCAGATGAATGGTATATAGCAATGGATAAGCCATCACAAATCCCAAACCGCAAATCCCAAACCTCAACATTGGAGAAGTGGAAAGACGATGAGGATGAAATTAAGACCCCTCCTGATATAAGAACCCTTAGGGAAAGAATGAAAACAGTAGCGGCAAAAATTAGCTGGATTCCGGGTTTCGGCCTTGACCGCGAAATGGATTGGCTGACCAACATGCATGATTGGTTAATCAGTAAGAAAAACAGATATTGGGGTCTGGCCCTTCCCATCTGGGAATGCTCTAAATGCCACAATTTCGAGATAATCGGATCAAAAGAGGAATTAAAGCAGCGTGCAGTTTCGGGTTGGAAAGATTTTGAAGGCAAGAGTCCCCATAAGCCCCAAATAGATTTAATTAAGGTTAGGTGCGCCAACTGCGGTGCGGTAATGGACAGAATTGAACCCGTGGGTAATCCCTGGCTTGATGCCGGAATTGTACCTTTCTCCACAATTAGTGCGAAAAATGAAGCCTGCGGTTTTGATGTGACTAAAACCAAACCTATGTATGCCGAAGATAGGGACGAATGGCAAAAATGGTTTCCGGTAGACTTTATTACGGAAAGTTTTCCTGGACAATTCAAGAACTGGTTTTATGCAATGATTGCCATGAGTACGGTTCTTACGGACGTAAATCCATATAAAACCGTTTTGGGATATGGAACTCTCCTGGCCGAGGATGGACGGGCCATGCACAAAAGCTGGGGTAATTCAATTGAGTTTAACGAAGGAGCGGACAAAATCGGAGCCGATGTTATGAGGTGGATGTTTGCTAAGGCAAATCCGGCTGAAAATGCACTTTTTGGATATAAGGTTGCCGACGAGGTCAGGCGAAGATTCCATCTCAAGCTCTGGAATGTCTATAATTTTTTTGTGACATATGCCAATCTCGATGATTGGCGCCCGGGAGTTCACAAAAAACCCGGCAGAAATTCGAACATTTTAGATAAGTGGATACTTGTCAGGCTGGGTCAGACGACAGAACTCGTGGGGAGTGCCCTGGAAAAATTTGACGCGGCAAGCGGGGCTTCCGAAATTGAAAAATTTGTTGATGACCTGTCTCTTTGGTATATCAGGCGTTCCCGCGATAGGGTGGGCCCTGTCAAAGAGTCCGAAAAGGACGCAAACGCATTTTATTCAACAACTTATTATGTCCTTTATATTTTAAGTAAACTGATGGCCCCTTTTACACCGTTCCTTTCGGATTTTATTTACACAAATCTTACAAAAGAGATTTCGGTGCACCTTTCCGACTGGCCGGAGGCGCCTTCCGAGCCAAATGCCGACGAATATGAACTTATAAAAGAGATGCAGGCTATGCGCGAGATCGTTGAAAAGGTACATGCAAAGAGAAAAGAGTTGGCAATTCCGGTGAGACAACCACTTTCAAAAGTTAAAGTATATGGTCAGGAGAAAAAAAGCATCAGCTCCGAGGTTTTAAAGATTGCAGAGAGCGAGCTGAATATCAAGACGGTTGACCTTCTCGGTGGAACGGATAAGATTGAGCTTGATACAGTGATTACACCTGAGTTGAAGGAGGAAGCCGGCATTAGGGATATTGTTAGGAAAATTCAGGAAGAAAGAAAGAAATTGGGATTAAATCTTACTCAAAAAATTGATGTTAAGATTGAAAAGTTACCCGTGAGTAAAAAACTTATTCAGTGGATGTTGAAGAAAGCGCAAATTTCTCATCTTGAGGAAGGAAAATTTGAAGTAAAAAGATCCTCCTAATATGCGTTCCGTTACTAATTTTTTGTTTAAAGATATTACCCTAAGCCTGTCGATACTATTCTTACTGGCTTTTAGTGTTGTGATCTTAAATTCTTTGGAAAAAAATCTTTTTCCTCTTTATTTTGTTTATATTTTTACAGCGCTTCTGGTTTTTTGGATTTTTTCCATGATTGATTTCGAAATTATTTCTTTATTTTCCAAGTATTTGTACATTATAAGCATTGCGCTTCTTCTTTTAACTTTTGTCATAGGAAGCGTTACCAGAAATACCGTCAGGTGGATTCAGCTGGGGCCAACAAGTCTTCAACCGGCGGAAATTATCAGACCGTTTCTTTTGGTATTTTTTGCAAATTACCTGGGTAGGGGAGAAGTAACCTTAAAAAAGATTAGCAAAGCACTTCTTCTTCTCCTTCTTCCGGTGGTGCTTATCCTGGCGCAGCCTTCTTTGGGAGTTTCTATTCTAACCATTGTCGGATTTGTCGGTATATTAATGGCCTCTAAATTTAATAAAAAATACCTAATTGTCGGGCTCTTAATTGGTGTAGCGATTTTACCGATTGCCTGGCGTGCAATGGCTCCTTATCAAAGACAAAGAATTACCTCTTTTTTGGAACCGGCTAAGGATCCGAGAGGGGCAGGTTACAATAGTATCCAGGCAACAATTGCGGCGGGATCGGGAAAAATTTTCGGAACGGGGCTCGGAAAAGGAGTTCAGACACAGTTGGCATTTTTACCCGAAAAACAAACAGACTTTGTCTTTGCAGCAACCGCGGAAGAGCTTGGCTTAGTCGGGGCTGGATTTGTTCTTCTTACTAGTTTTTTAATACTTATAAGACTTACCTTTTTTATGGAACACGCTGTTTCTCCTCAGGCACGGGCGTACCTTTCCGGGTTTTTCCTGACCTATCTGATACAACTTTTTGTGCATGTTGGCATGAATATGGGTATGCTCCCGGTAACGGGGCTACCCTTTCCACTTCTTTCGGCGGGAGGATCCTCCCTCCTTGCCACAACAATGGGGTTGGGAATTGCGCTGGGAGCCTATCATAAATAAACAGATAGGTTCAGTCTGTTTAGTAAGTATAGGCTTGTAGAGTCACTGAATCTGTTATAAAATACACGATATGTCAAAGTACGCGGTTGTGAGAATTACCGGAAAACAATACAAAGTAGAAGAGGGGCAGGAGATCCTTGTAGACAAACTTATTGACCCCAAGAAAATTTCGACCGAGGTTTTACTTGTTGCCGACGGAGAAAAAGTAAGCGTAGGGAAACCTGTTCTTAAAAACGAAGTTAAACTTAAAGTCGTAACGGACCTGGAAAAAGGAGAGAAGCTAGAAATCTATAAATTTAAAGCTAAAAGCAGATATAAAAGACATACCGGGTTTAGAGCACAATATACAAGACTTCTGGTTGAAAAGATCAGTTAATATATCAAACTATAACTTTCTGTCCTCTTGACAACTGTGAAAACATCGATTATATTGTTGCTTAAGTTCAAAATAATATGTCAACACATAAAGCAGGAGGAAAAGCTTCACAACATGTAAGTCCGGCAGGAAAACGATTAGGTGCTAAAGTTTCTGATGGTGAAAAGGTTGTAAAAGGGCAGATTCTGATTAGGCAAAGAGGAACAAAATTTTCAAAGGGAGCCGGTGTAAAGGAAGGCCGCGACCACACCCTTTATTCAATTTTAGACGGGAACGTAAAAGTAAGCAGAAAAATAGGTAAACAGGTAATGTCTGTTATTTCTAAATAATATGGCGGAAGAAATAATACAGCTCGATATAAACCAACTTCAGCCAAACCCTCTTCAGCCCCGCGGTGCCATTACTCCGGAAAGCCTGGTAGATCTTGTAGATTCAATTCGTGAACACGGAATTTTAGAACCCCTTGTTGTTGCCAAGACTCCGGCAGGTTTTCAGATTATTGCAGGTGAAAGGCGCTGGAGAGCATCTAAGCTTGCAGGACTTACCCATGTTCCTGTTATTGTGAGGGAAACTTCACCCAAAGGAATGCTTGAGATGGCCCTTGTGGAGAATGTCCAGAGAGTCGACCTTAACCCGCTTGATAGGGCAAAAGGATTTGAAAGATTGATGAACGAGTTTGGCCTTACCACCAGTGAAATTGCAGTCAGAATAGGGAAAAGTGTAGCCTATGTCAGTAACTCCTTGAGGCTTTTGTCCCTTCCCGATGCCCTTAAAGACGGACTTCTCTCGGGGCTTATCAGTGAAGGGCATGCTAGGGCTCTTGCAGCGATTGACGACAGCGGTCTAATGATTGAGGCCTACAAGATCGTTTTGAAGGAAAGCGGATCAGTGAGGCGCGCAGAAGAGCTTGCAAGGCGAATGAAAGTTAAGTCGAACCAGGAAGTAAAAAGAACGGACGAACACGTAAGAATAGTGTCTGAAGAGATTGACAAAATGCAGAGCGACATGGAAAAAGCATTGGTTGTCAGAAACAACGATGGTGTAGAAAATATACGTAAAAATTCAGTAAAGTTGATAAGGTCCAGACGCGAAACAAGAGTTGTCTTTATTCTCAAAGGGGGACTAGACGAGACGGAGAACACACTTCAGAGGATATACAAGTCAGTAACTTCAGAATAATTAGTTATTCGAAAGAATAAGCGGGTGCGGGGACTACTCCTGCGAGTTTCAGAGGTAAATAAATAACCCAAGCACGGCCGCTGATAGTGTTTTCAGTGATCGGGCCCCAATATCTTGAATCCGAAGAATTTGGCCGGTTATCTCCCATTACAAAATATTCTCCCTCGGGAACCTTATATTCTTCACCTTCCGCAAGGAAAGTTCCGGCTTGTGTCGGAGCGGAGTCGTCAATATAGGGCTCATTTAAAAGTTTGCCATCGATGTAAACACGCCCACCCTTGACCATTACGGTTTCACCCGGTACCGCAATTATCCTTTTGATATATTCGTCCAAATTCGTAACGGGTGGGGTAAAGATAACAACATCGCCCCTTTCTGGATTTCTTAGATAATATGTAACTCTTTCCGTCAGAAGATATTCATTATTTGGAAAATTCGGCATCATTGAAAGACCATCTATTTTGTGCGGCCGCATAACCAGAAGATAGATAAAGAAAAAAATGCCTACGGCAAAAACTATAACTTCGAAGACGTCCCAAAAAAAGGCGCCTAAACGCTTGATCATAATTCATTATAGAGAGGTATGGGGGACTGATTCAAGGGGAGATAAACCTTATTTAAATTCGGTTATTATATCGTGAGACTTACTTTCCCTTTGTCCCATTTCCGTGATTTGAATAAATTCGGCTTTTTTCCAGAGGTCTTTTATGGTCGCCACTCCCGCATAGGAAAACCCGGATCTTATATTAGCTTCCATTTTTTCAACAATTTTAGTAACCTCACCTTTGTAGGGAACGATTCCTTCTATTCCCTCTATGTGCTTGGAATAGTTTTTATCAAGCTC